>Ga0209810_1002838_pt1 | contig 19571 bp, 14 predicted proteins | sample Coa_R1_7_FD_187159 | JGI IMG/M metagenome (GOLD analysis project Ga0209810, IMG submission 187159) | Surface soil microbial communities from Centralia Pennsylvania, which are recovering from an underground coalmine fire - Coalmine... | ecosystem: Environmental > Terrestrial > Soil > Unclassified... | reverse complement strand
AGCGAGCTGATCCGCCAGCGCGTCGCGATCGGCATTTCCTACGAATCGGATCTGCACCTGGCGATACAGGCCGCGGTCGAGGCGGCGGACTCGGTGGAGCGGGTGCTCAAGGAGCCGGCACCGGTCTGCCTGCTCAAGGAATTCGGCGACAGCTCGGTCAACCTCGAACTGCGCTTCTGGATCCGCGACCCGGCGAACGGCACCGCCAACGTGCGCAGCGCGGTCATGCTGCGCGTGTGGGACCTCTACCACGAGCGCGGCATCGAGTTCTCGTCGCCGCAGCGCGAGCTGACCCTGCGCAACCCTGACGCGCTTGCCGAGGCCCTTTACGCCGGCCCCGATCGCCGCCGCTCCATCGGTTAGCGCGGTTCCCGATCAGGTGCGAACGTTGTTTTCTCGTCAGCGCCGGGCCCGACCCGGCGATCTGCCGCCCAGCAGATGGCCCGGGTCGAGCCGGGCCATGACGCTTGCAGGGGGAAGTCGGCTCGACCGGCTATGCCGCTTCGACTGCGCCCGCGAGAATGTCGCCGGCGCGGCGGCATTCGTCGGCGGATACGTCGAGGTGGGTGACGGCGCGCACCGTGCGGTTGGCGAAAGCGGAGACGAGCACCCCGGCCGCCTTGGCGCGCGCGACGATGGCGGCGGCGTCGGGCATCGCCGGGGCCAGCCGGAAGATGACGATGTTCGTCTGCACCGTCGCGAGGTCGAGGACGATGCCGGGCAGCCCGGCGAGGCGCTCGGCGATGGCGCGCGCATTGGCGTGGTCCTCGGCGAGGCGGCCGAGATTGTGGTCGAGCGCGTAAAGACCGGCGGCGGCGAGGATGCCGGCCTGTCGCATCGCGCCGCCGAACATGCGGCGGATGCGGACGGCGCGGCCGATGTCCTCGGCCCGTCCGGCGACGAGGCTGCCGACCGGGCACCCCAGCCCCTTCGACAGCGCCACCGAGACGACGTCGAAGGGCGCCGCCAGCGCCGCCAGGCTCGCGCCGGAGGAGGCGGCGGCGTTGAACAGCCGGGCGCCGTCGAGATAGGTCGCGACGCCAAGCTCACGTGCGGCGGCGCAGACCGCGGCGGCGTCGGCCTGCGGAAACACGACGCCGCCGCCGCGGTTATGCGTGTTCTCGACCGCGACGAGGCCGGTCGGCGGAAACACGATGTGGCCGCGCGGCTTGCAGGCGGCGCGGAACTCGTCGGCGGTGAACAGCCCGCCCTTGCCGACCACCGTGAACTGCACCCCGGAATTGGCCGCGGCGGCGCCGGACTCGTGCCACACGACATGCGCCTCGTCGCCGACGATGACGTCGTCGCCCGGCCGGGTCAGCAGCTTGACGCCGATCTGGTTCGCCATTGTGCCGCTCGGCACGAACAGCGCCGCCTCCTTGCCGAGCAGTTCGGCAACTCGCTCCTGCAGGCGGTTGACGCTCGGGTCCTCGCCGTACTGGTCGTCGCCGACCGGAGCCGCCGCCATCGCCCGGCGCATGCCCTCGGACGGGGTGGTGACCGTGTCGGAGCGCAGATCGATCGGCCGCATCGCCGCCTCCCCTTCTGTGGATCGAATCGCGTTGCATCGCATACCTGGCATGCTTATGTTCCGTGGGCTAGAAGCGCATGTCGATGGGCGGGGGAAACATGGTCCGCTCTCTGCTCGCGATGGCCGCCGCGGTGTTGCTCGCCGGCACGGCCGCCAACGCCGGGTGTCCCGCAGCCGCGGTAAATGGCAAGGCGAAAACCCACGCGCGCGCGGGCGCCGCCGACTGCATCGTCAGCTTCAAGGCGGTGCCGGAAATCTCGAAAAAGATCGTCGCCGACGAGCAGAAGGGCAAGATCGTCCCGCGGCCCACCTTCGCCGAACCCGTGCCCGAGCCGTACACCGGCCCGACCGTCGGCGCCAGCGGCTCCGCCGTCGGCACGATCGTGCGCCGCGCCCCCGAAATCGGCTACAAGTGGTCGATCGATTAGAGCCATATCCGATCGAACAGAGTCATCTTTCGCGAAAATCGCCATGGCCGGGCTTGACCCGGCCATCTGCGGCGCGCCCGAGATCGCCGGGTCAAGCCCGGCGATGACCAGAAAGATGAGCACCTGCTCTGGCGCAGCGAGCCGGAGGGGGCCTCGCCTCAGAACTGGAAATAGATGAAGGCGCGGGGGGCGGCGCTGCTGGCGATCAGCACGCCGACGATGACCGCCGAATAGGCCGCCGCCTTGACCGGCAGCCAGGCGTTCTGCACGCGCCGCTCCACGCTCGTCAGCTCCGCCGCCGCCTGCCACAGCCATGACAGCACGACGATCGCGATCGCCAGCGCGATGCCATTGGTCAGCCTCGTCGTGTCCTGGAACGAAAACATCTGCTGCAACAGGGTCCAGCAGTCGCCGAGGCCGCGGGCGCGGAACGGCATCCACAGGAACGTCACGACCTGGAAGACAAGCGCGCCCTTGAGGAGGCGCTCGGCCGCGCCCACCCGCTCGCCGTCGCGCGGCGCGCGGATGCCGAGGGCGCGCTCGAGCGACAGCAGCAGGCCGTGCAAGGTCCCCCACAGCGCGAAATGCCAGGCGGCGCCGTGCCACAACCCGCCGAGAAACATCGTCAGCAGCAGGTTGCGGTAGACGCCCCAGCGCGTCTTCATGCGGTTGCCGCCGAGCGAGATGTAGAGATAGTCGCGCAGCCAGCTCGACAGGGTCATGTGCCAGCGGCGCCAGAATTCGGTGATGCTGGTCGCGACGTAGGGCCGCCGGAAATTCTCCGGCAGCTCGTAGCCGAGCAACAATGCGCTGCCCAAGGCGATGTCGGTATAGCCGCTGAAATCGAAATAGATCTGGAAGCTGAAGGCATAGACCCCGACCCAGGCGCCGAGCGAGCCGATTTCGGCGGCGTGGTCGAACGCCTTGTCGGCGAACAGCGCCAAGGTGTCGGCCACCAGCATCTTCTTGAACAGGCCGGTGGCGATCAGAAAGAAGGCCCGCTCCAGGCGGTCGCGCGGCAATAGCGGCCGCAGCCCGATTTGCGGAAAGAAGTTGCGTGCCCGCACGATCGGCCCGGCGATCAGGTGCGGGAAGAACGAGACCAGGAAGGCGAGCCGGGTCCAGTCGCGCTCGGCGCGGATTTCGCCGCGGTAGACGTCGATCGTGTAGCTGAGCGCTTCGAACGTATAGAACGAGATGCCGACCGGCAGCAGTACGTTGAGGTCGAACCAGTCGAGGCGGAAGCCGATCAGCCCGGCGAGCGCGCTGACGCTGTCGCCGACAAAATTGACGTACTTGAAGAAGCAGAGCAGCCCCAGGTTCGAGACCAGCGAGACCGTCAACAGGAGCCGCCGCCGCGTCTGCGACGCTTCGCTCTGCATCCGCAGACAGACGAAATAATCGACCGTCGTCGCGAACAGCAGCAGCAGGATCTGCCAGTGGTTGTTGCTGTAGTAGAAATAGAAGCTGGCGAGGAGGATGAACAAGGTCCGCAGCCGCGCCCGCCCCGCCAGCCCCCACGACACCGCCAGCACGGCCAGCATGAACAGGAAATACTCGAACGAATTGAACAGCATCGGCCGCGCTTACCGCATCGCCGCGGTGGCGGGCCGGGGCGCCTGGTACGGATGCACGTACGGCCGCAGCTGCTCGGCCAGCATCGGCGTAAAGATCGCCGCGCCGCTGCTGTTCAGATGGTTGTAGTCAAAATAATCGTCATTGGACAACTTATCAAGACTTACTCGAGTATACGGAAACCCGAAATCTAGAACGCGCCGTTCCACTACATCCCGCATGACCTTCCGCCATACTTCGCGGGTGCGTTGACCTCCATAGACAAATGGGGCCTCTTCAACCTCATTTACTATCAAATTCACTTTGTTGTTTTTGAAAGTCCGAAGTATCTCTTCGAATACCCGCCAGTATCCTTCCTCCACCCTCGGCGGTTGACTGGTATATGGCGCGAAATGACGCTGCTTCTCCCGGAAGAATTCCGGATCAAGTTCAACACGATAATAGCTGCCTCGCCGAAAATAGATCGTCAGCGAGGTGGGGCGGCCATTGTCGCGAACCACGCTGACCGATGCTACGCGCGGATCCTTCTGCCATTGCTCCGTCAGCGTCCGGAGATCCTCGTCGGAAACCTGGGGAACCGATGGCGCCGTCGGCCTTTCGGGCTCGGCCGCGTTGGCCGTTCCGATAAGTGCATCGCCCAGTATTTTGGCGCCTTGCATATGCAACGGATGATCCAGGAGCTCAACGAAGTCTTGCCGCGCATCGCCGCGCACGGCGAGAAAATGCAATACAGGATTATAATAGAGCACATTATCGACTAGACCGTCGCTCGGCAAACTCCATTCCAAATAATGGAGCGCGTTCAAGATCCCGACCGGATAGACGCGTCGAACGCCCGGCGTAGCGACGAAATTTTCCATGCCGACCGACCAAACGACGGTCGCCTCCTTCGGAACCAAAGGGGCGAGCTCTTGTATCTGCGGCAGCTGTGTCAGAAACCAATTCTCGAATAGCGCTAGATTGATTGAGCTCGTGTTGAGCAGGGGGTCGATCAGCTCTGGATGCATCCCACAATAAGTTCGGCTATCGCCAACGAACACGAGATTATAGTCATTTAGATGTTCCCTATACCAAGCCATCCGGTTCACAAGTCCGGTACTCCCGGTCGACATCGGCTGCACGGGCGAAATAAACCGCCGGGCATAAAGGAAATCGGTGGCAGTGAGGAAGCACGCGACCAAACCCGCATACACCAGTAGCGCTCCGCGCGAGCCGAGACCATACCGCGACATCCGACGAGTTCGCCCAACCCCAAACATGGCTAGTACCTACGTAGGCTCGCGTAGAGGCCCAGCTTGTGGAATCATCTGCAAAACTCACCGGACCAGCTAAAGCACATGGCAGCTTATCAGGTCGATCCCGCTTCGGTACAGCATGAAATAGGCCTCGCATGGGCAGTTAAAATCCCGAGCGATCTAGGCATGGGAGATACAAACGAAGCACAGAGCCGGTCGTCCCTTGTCGTTTTCGAGGACGATAAACCTTTAGGTCCCGCTCACGCGCCGCATATTGACATTCGAGAAGTGGGAGGCGGCAGGTATTCACATTGGCATGATTTCCTTTATTTCTCGACCACCGATGGTAGCGACCCGAGGATTAATGGCCGGCATTACCGTGCCTTTGCCAACCTTTCGGCTGCAAGCAGCGCGCTCGGCGTTGATGCGTCCGAGCTGATCGATCGAGCGGAGCGGCAGCGTTACAGCCGCCAGGGCCTAATCCGCCTCAAGGACCACAATGATTATCCCTTGCAGGTCATATTATTTCTGAACAACCATCATATATACGTTAATTCCACGGCGCGTATCCTGGATTTCGGCTGCGGCGCCGGAGAATTCGTCTTTAAGATGCGGGATATGGGTTTCAATTGTGTCGGATTTGATCTTAACGATTATGTGCGCTACCGCAACGACGACGACAAGCAACACTTCTCATTTTCTCCGGAATCAAACGACGACACGTCGAATACCATCATAAATGCAACGAGCTACACTATACCCTTTCCTGATTCCAGCTTTGATATTATTCATTCCAGTTCTGTCATCGAGCATGTGATGGATATCGACGTCGTCCTGAAAGAGTGCGCACGGGTACTTAAACCGCGTGGGGTTTGCATTCATTTTTACCCTGGCAAGCTGAGGCTGGTCGAACCGCACGTCGAGGTGCCGTTGGCCTCATTTTTTCATCCAGACCCTTGGCTCTATTTTTGGGCACGCCTCGGGGTTCGCAACGATTTCCAGTCGCACCTGACGAATGATCAGGTGGTCGAATCGAATAAGAGATATTTTTCGACGGGGCTTTTCTACAGGAGCCGCCGTGAGCTGCGCGCGGCAGCCTCGAGGTATTTTAAGGACGTGAGGATTTACGGGCCGCGACAATGGTATCCGGGCTACTCCGCGATTCGTCACATGAAATACATGCTGAAAAGTCTCGGCGATCCGCAACCGACGAGAGCTTTGGCTCAGACCGTCGTCACAGACGTGATGCTGTGCGACTGCCGCAAATGACCCGCCATCGCCTTTCAAGCCCGGCGATGACGAGAGGAGAGCGCTCGCACCTGATCGGGCACACCTCTAATGATCGCCCGCCGCATTTTGCGCGTGCGCCGAATGCGGCTGCAGCAGGTCGTGCGCCTTGAGGTATCCGTAGATTTCCTCGGCGGCCCAGCGGTGGCCGGTGGGGTTCCAGTGGGCGTCGTGCGCCCAGCGTGCGTGCTCCGGACCGCCGCGCGCGACGAAGGCGGGGTAGAGGTCGAGCAGCGGCAGGTGCACATCCTGCAGGATCGCCTGCAGGCGGCGAATCTGATTGAGCTTGCGCTCGTCGGTGAACGGGGCGCCGCTGACCAAGCCGTCGGTCGCGACGACCAGCACCGGGAAGCCGTCCCGTTCGCCGTCGTGCTCGAATTCGAGGAAGGAGTCCCTGGTGGCGGCCAGGGCCTCGGTGAAAGCCGGCGGCAGCTTGTTCCGGTAGAACTCGTAATCCATGAAGGTTTCGCGGGGGTTCCAGCCGTCGAGCTGGCCTTTGTAGAAGTCCGACTTGCCGCGGATGTATTCGGCCCGCTCCACCTCGGTCGCGCCCGGAACGTTGTATTTCGCCCAGTTCGGGTCGATTGGGAGGCGGTGATAAGCGCCGTCCGCGCCGTCCGGCTGGATGTAGAGCCGCGGCGAGTGATTCGGGTCCCAGCCGTTGCGAATCGCCTCCAGCAGCGCCGAGTTGTTGGCGAAATCGTTGGCGACGAATTCGAGGACCACGAGGTCGGGCTTGAGCTTGTCCTTGTAGTACTCGAAGAAGGCGAGCTGGTTCGACTGGCCGGTGCCGCTGTAGCCGAGCGCCACCACGTCGTAGCGCCGGTCGGGATGGCCGGCGTTCAGCAGGCTGGCGAGGATCGTCTGCTGCTTCTGCTCCAGCGGCAGCTGCGCGCCTTCGACGAAGCTGTCGCCAACGAGGGCGATACGATAGGTGCCGGCCGGCTTCGGCACGACCGGCTCGCGGTCGAGAAAGCCGAGCGAGTTGGCGTGTTGCGTGCTCCAGAAGTCGAGGCCGTTGGTCCAGCGTACTTCGGCGCCCGGCTTGAACAGCCAGCCATAGGCGGGGTTGAACTCGGTCGGCCAGGCAACATCCTGCTGGGTGAAGGGCGTGCTGGCGCGAAGCCAGGTCTCGCCGCCGATGCCGAGCACGAGAATCAGCGCCGCCGAAATCGCGACGCCGGGGACGGTGTTGCGGACGAAGGCGCTCGACCGGTAAGCGAAGCCGAACAGCTTCGCCGCCAGACCTGCGGCGAGCAGCGCCGCCAGCACCGGGATCACAATGTTCAGCCCGGCCCGGACGGCGCCGGCGATCGCGGTGAGCTGCGCCGGCTCGAACATCGGCCGTACCACCGCGAGCCGCATGTTGCCGGCCAAGGTCCGCCCCTCCGGCAGGCTGAAATAGAGATAGCCCTGCCACACCGAATAGCGGCCGCCGCCCGATTTGCGGATATCCTCGTGCACCGCGTTGCCGGGCCCGAGCGCGGTCCAGGTTTCGTAGGTGTCCCCGGGGAACTTGCGTTCCCACAGCGAGGTCAGGTAGCGCAGCAGGTAGCTGTCGCCGAAATAGCTCTGCAGGCGGCCGATCGCGCCGCCGGCATGCGATTCGACGAGAAACAGCAGCGCCGAGGACGGCGCCTTGTCGCTGCTGAGCGTCGGGTCGGAGAGCTTGCCGATGAAGGCGCGGCCCGTTTCGGGATGGATCTCGGAGACCGACACTGTCGTGCCGAACGGCAGGCGGTAGTCGTCGCGTTGCGCCAGCGGGTAGAGCAGCAGCGCGGCATTGAGGAGCGCGCTCAGAAGCAATAGGCGGCGGCCGGTAAGGCGGGGCCAGCCGACGCGAACGCCGCTTGCGCTGATCGGCTGGACTTCCACCGCCATCGAGGCGCCCCCACCCTCTCTCGCCGCGCCCGCCCCCGTTTCCCCGCCGGAGGCAGGGGCGCTCGCACACTATTGTATTCCACCCGCGGCGACAACGGCCAACGCGGCGGCCGCCGGCCCCCGCGGTTCGGCATTCGGCAAGCCGTCGTTCGCGTCTCGGGCGCGAGCGATGGTTTTGCCACTTGACACGCAACCTATTAGTTGCCTTCTATAGGCAACCTTACAGTTACGTTTTGCGATGGATGATGACGCTGTCTTTCGCGCCCTCGCCGATGCGAGCCGGCGGCAGTTGCTCGACCGGCTGCACGCGCGCAACGGTCAGACCCTCGGCGAACTGTGCCGGGGCATGGAGATGTCGCGGCAGGCCGTCGCGAAGCATCTCGCGATCCTCGAGGAAGCCAACCTCGTCGCCTGCCGGCGGCAGGGGCGGATGAAGCTGCACTTCATCAACCCGGTGCCGATCAACGAGATCGCCCGCCGCTGGATCGGCAAGTTCGACCGCCCGCGCCTCGACGCGCTCGCGGACCTCAAGCGCAACCTGGAAGGAGAGAAGCCATGACCGACGCCGCCGAAAGCCGTTTCGTCTACGTCACCTATATCCGCACCACCGCGGAGGAGTTGTGGGCGGCGCTGACGAGCAGCGACTTCGCGCAAAAATACTGGCTCGGCATCCGCCCCGAGGCCGAGTGGCGCGCCGGCGGCGCGTGGAAGCTCGTCTTCCCCGACGGCCGCGTCGCCGACGCCGGCGAGATCGTCGAATTCGAGCCGGCGCGGCGGCTCGCGATCCGCTGGCGCAACGAATTCCGGCCGGAACTGAAGGCGGAGGGCTGGTCGCTGTGTACGATGGAGCTGGAGCCGGCGGGCGGCGGCGTCAAGCTGACGGTGACGCACCGTATCGAGGGCGAGGGGTCGAAATTCATCGGCGCCGTCTCGGGCGGCTGGCCGCAGGTCCTTTCCAACCTCAAATCGCTGCTGGAGACCGGCGCTGTCGTGCTGCCGCCGCGGGATTTCCCGCCGTCCGCAAACCCGCGGCCGTAGCCGCCCCGGAACGATAGCCGCGTGCTCGTAGTTTTCTCGGTGAACTGGCGCGGGCTCTTGGTAGCGGAGCCCGCCGCCGCTTTCGGGTCACGTCCACCGGGTGAACAACAATGGCCAATACGGTTAGCGACTTCTTCTGGGAGAGGCTCTCGTCGTGGGGGGTGAAGCGGATTTTCGGCTTCCCCGGGGACGGCATCAACGGGTTGATGGGCGCTCTCGCGCGGGCCGGCGACAAGTTCGAGCTGGTGCAGGTGCGGCACGAGGAGATGTCGGCGTTCATGGCCTGCGCCCACGCCAAGTTCACCGGCGAACTCGGCGTCTGCCTCGCGACCTCGGGGCCGGGCGCCATTCATCTGCTGAACGGCCTCTACGACGCCAGGATGGACCACCAGCCGGTGCTGGCGATCGTCGGCCAGCAGGCGCGCACCGCGCTCGGCGGCAACTACCAGCAGGAGGTCGACCTGGTCTCGCTGTTCAAGGACGTGGCTGGCGACTACGTCCACATGGGAACGGAGCCGGCGCAGGTGCGCCAGCTCATCGACCGGGCCGTGCGCATCGCCAAGGCCGAGCGCACCGTCACCTGCATCATCATGCCGAACGACCTGCAGGAGATGAAGGCGGTGGAAAGCCCGCCGCAGAAACACGGCGCGATCCTGACCGGGATCGGCTACAGCGCACCGGACGTGTTGCCGAAGGACGAAGACCTGAAGCGGGCGGCGGAGGTGCTGAATGCCGGCAAAAAGGTCGCGATCCTGGTCGGCGCCGGCGCCCTCAAGGCGACCGACGAGGTCATCGCAGCGGCCGACAAGCTCGGCGCCGGGGTCGCCAAGGCGCTGCTCGGCAAGGCGGCATTGCCGGACGACCTGCCCTTCGTCACCGGCTCGATCGGCCTGCTCGGCACCCGGCCGAGCTACGAGATGATGACCGAGTGCGATACCCTGTTCATGATCGGCTCGCGCTTCCCCTACACCGAGTTCCTGCCGAAGGAGGGCCAGGCGCGGGGCGTGCAGATCGACCTCGACCCGAAAATGGTCAGCATGCGCTACCCGATGGAAGTCAATCTGATCGGCGACAGCGCCGCGACCCTGCGCAAATTGCTGCCGCTGCTCGAACAGAAGGAAAGCCGCTCGTGGCGCGAGCGGATCGAGAAGAACGTCTCCGAGTGGTGGGAGACCTTGAAGAACCGGGCGATGAACGACGCCAACCCGATCAACCCGCAGCGGGTGTTCTGGGAATTGTCGCCGCGCCTGCCGGAGAACTGCATCATCGCCTGCGATACAGGGTCCGGAACCAACTGGTACGCGCGCGACGTCAAGATCCGCCGCGGCATGATGGCCTCGGTGTCCGGCTCGCTGGCGACGATGGGGCCCGGCATGCCCTACGCGATCGCGGCCAAGTTCGCCTATCCACAGCGCACGGTGCTGGCGCTGGTCGGCGACGGCGCGTTGCAGATGAACGGCATGAACGAGCTCATCACGGTCGCCAAATACTGGAAGAAATGGGCGAACCCGCGCTTCATCGTGCTCGCCCTCAACAACCGCGACCTCAACCAGGTGACGTGGGAGATGCGGGCCCAGGCGGGCGACCCGAAATTCGAGGCGTCGCAGGACGTGCCCGATTTCCGCTACGCGAAATATGCGGAGCAGCTCGGCCTCAAGGGCATTTTCGTCGATCGGCCCGAGCAGCTGGCGGCGGCCTGGGAAGACGCGTTCGCGTCCGACCGGCCGGTCGTGCTGGAGGCGATGGTCGATCCGGAGGTGCCGCCGCTGCCGCCACACATCACGCTGAAACAGGCGCAGGCCTTCGCCTCGACCCTGTGGGCCGGCGATCCGGGCGAATGGCAGGTCATCAAGGAGACCGCCAAGGAGGTCATGGCCGACCTCGTCCCGAGCCGCAGCTGATCGTGGATGCCGGCCTCCGCCGACATGACGAAGCAGTAATCGGGCAAAACCCTAGATCTCGATCTCGGCGGCGGCCGGAGCCGCTGCCGCGGCGAGAACCCGTTCCGGGGGCAGGACCACGGTGACGTGGGTGCCCCTGCCCTTCCAGCTATCGACGCGCAGCGAGCCGCCGTGCAGCTCCGCCAGCCGCCGCGCCAGCGGCAGGCCGAGGCCGGTGCCTTCGTGGCGGCGGGCGAGGCCGCCGTCGATCTGGCCGAACGGCTGCAGCGCGATCTCGATCTCCGGCTCGCTCATCCCCGCGCCGGTGTCGCGGATCTGAAAGGCGACACCGCCGCTCTCGGTGCGGGAGCCGCTCACGACGATCGAGCCGCCGCGGTCGGTGAACTTGACCGCGTTCGACAGCAGGTTGAGCAGGATCTGTTTCAGCCGGGTGCTGTCGGCGACGAGCAGCGGCAAGTCCGGCTCGGTCTCGACGGAAAGCACGAGACCGCCTTCGCGCACCCGTTCTTTGATCAGTTGCACGCAGCCGTCGATGATGCGCCGCGGATCGACGCCGCCCTCGTCGCGCAGTTCGAGCTTGCCCGCCTCGACCTTCGCGAGGTCGAGGATGTCGTTGATGATGTTGTGAAGGTGGTCGCCGCTCTGGCGGATGATGCGCAGGTTCTCCACCTGTTTCGGCAGCAGCGGCCCGGCAATCCCCAATTCCAGCAACTCGGCGAAGCCGATGATCGCGTTGAGCGGCGTGCGCAATTCGTGGCTGACGTTGGCGAGGAATTGCGACTTGACGACGTTCGCGGTCTCGGCCGCGGTCTTCGCCTCCTGCAGCCGGCGCTCGGCGAGAAATTCCGGGGTCACGTCGCGGCCGGTGCCGCGGTAGCCGAGGAAGACCCCGTCCGTGTCGAAGAACGGCTTGCCGCTGATCGACACCGTCAGCTGATCGCCGAACCGCACCGTATAGATGAAATTGCGGAACGCCTCGTGCCGGTTCAGCACTCCGATATGCTCCTCCCACTTGTGGGCATCGCGGTCGGAGAGGGCGGCGTTGTCGATGCGGCTGCGCCCGATGTAATGGCTCGGCTCCTGGCCGAAGGCGCGGATGCCGTCGGAGACGTAGGTCATCCGATGGTCCGAGTCGGTTTCCCAGAACCAGTCGGACGAGGTCACGGCGAAGTCGCGAAACCGCTCCTCGCTCTCGTGCAGGGCGGCCGCCGCCGCGGCCAGTTGTTCGGTCTGCCGCTGCGTCCGCCGCGAACTCGCGGCGAGGGCGCTCAACAGCCCCGCGAAGCAGATCACGATGCCGATCGTCGTCGCCGCGACCACAAGCGCGAACGGGCGCCACGCGGAAAGGGCCGCCTCTTCGGGAAGGCTCACGACCACCGCGAGCGGATAGTCGTGCACCGGATGCACCGAGGCGACGGTGGCCACCTCATCGACGCCGGCGGGGTCGTAGTAGGTGCCGCCGCCCTGGGCGAGCCTCGGGTACCATTCCGACGTTGCCGGCACCTTGCCGCCCGGTGCGCTGCCGCTGTGGGGATAGCGGGTAAGCAGAGTGCCGTCGCGCCGGTAAAGGCTCAGACAGCCGGCGCCCTTCAGCGTGATGCCTTTGTAGAAATCCTCGAAATAGTGCAGGTCGATGACGCCCACGACGGCGCCGAGAAATTCGCCGTGCGGTCCGTTGATGCGGCGCGCGAGAAAGAAAGCCCAGGCGCCGCTGTAGCGGGAGCGGACCGGAGCGCTGACGAAGAGGCCGTGATCGTCGTGGTCGCGAAAATATCGGTAGTAGTCGCGGTCGGACAGGTCGAGGTGCGGCATCGGCCAATCGCGAGACCCGTTGATCATGTTGCCGTGCGCGTCCACGAGGCCCACCCCACCCGCCTGCGGCAGGCTCGCGACGCGGCTGGCAAGAAAGCGATGGATGTCTTCAGCGCCCATTCTCGCGGCGAACACCGTCGGGTCCTCGATCCCAGCCGCCTGCACCCGGGATTGCATCTCACGGATGACCAGGTCCACCGCCTGAACCGAACGTGCGGTTTGCTCGGCCAGCGCGACGCTCAGATTGGTGATCTCGCGCTTGTAGCTGCGGATCGACTCCTGCCGCCGTTCCAGGATGATAAAGACGGCCGCCGTCGCCATCGCCAGGATCAGGATGCCGCCCACGAGGTAGAGGCGGCGGGATGTGGCGGCAAGGCGCCAAAGGTGCTCGAGCGGATTCGTCATCTGCGGATTGAAGGCGGGACGGGCGCCGCGGGACTCGCGTTGCATTTTTGTGAATTGTAAGTAGCGGTGCTTCCTTAATTTTTTATATCGTGGCGGCGACGGCCGCCTCGCCCCCTGCCGCATCCGGGAAATGCGTTATGTTGCCCCCTCAGCGCCGATAGCGCCCTGGGAAGCACCGCGATGGCACGTAACGGGCACACCTACAAGAGCACGGGGGTCGACATCGCCGAGGCCGACAGCGGCCTGCGCAACATCGTCAGGCATATCGCCGGCACCTGGCCGCGGGCCGGCGGGTTGGGCGCCGTACAGCTGCCGATCGGCTATTTCGCCAACGTCATCGACATCGGCGGCATGGGCCTGGCGGTCTGCACCGACGGCGTCGGCTCCAAGGCGATCGTCGCGCAGCTGATGAACAAGTACGACACGATCGGCATCGATTGCGTCGCGATGAACGTCAACGACCTGCTGTGCGTCGGTGCGACGCCGCTATCGATGGTCGATTACATCGCCGTCGAACAGGCCGACGCGGCAATGCTTGACGGCATCGCGATAGGGCTGGCCGAGGGTGCGCGGCAGGCGGGGGTATCGATATCAGGCGGCGAGATCTCGCAGCTGCGCGATGTCGTGCGCGGCTTCGACCTCGTCGGGATGGCAGTGGGGCTCGTGCCGCTCGACCGCATCCTCGTCGGCGCCGACCTGGCACCCGGCGATGTCGTCATCGGCCTTGCCAGCAACGGCATCCACAGCAACGGGCTTACCCTGGCACGGCGAGTATTCTTCGGACCCGACGGCGTCTCGCCCGACCATGTCTTCGCCGAACTGGGAAGGCCGATCGGCGAGGAATTGCTGCGGCCGACCTTCATCTACGTGCCGGAGATCGTCGAAATCATCGCGCAGGTCCCGGGCGTGAAGGCGCTGGCGCATATCACCGGGGACGGGCTGTTGAACCTGCCGCGGGTCGCCGCCGAGGTCGGTTTCGTCCTCGACGCCCTGCCGCCGCCGCCGCCGATTTTCGGTTTGATCGAGGCGCGCGGCGGCGTCTCGCGGGCCGAAATGTTCGAGGTCTACAACATGGGGATCGGCTTCTGCGTCGCCGTCGCGGCTGCCGACGCCGATGCGGTGCTGGCGATCCTCGCTCGCCACAAGCGCGCGGCGCAAATTATCGGCCATGTCGTCGCCGATGCGACGCGCTCCGTGCATCTGCCGGGCGAAAGGCTGGTCGGCCGCGGCAAGCGGTTTCACGCGGCCTGACGCCGATGGACGAGCCTCCGCTTGTCGATGAGGCCGTGCTCGACGAGCTGTTGGCGACGATTGGCGCGGAGGCGGTGCAAGCCGTTTTTGAGCTGTTCAACGGCGAGACCTCGCGCCTTATCGAGACGATCACGACGGGCGGCCAACCGGACGCCACACGGCGGGCGGCGCATTCCTTAAAGAGCAGCGCCGGCCAGATCGGCGCCGCCGCGCTTTCGGCCGCGGCGCAGCGGATCGAGGCTCTGGCGGCGGCGGAAGGCGACTTCAGCCGGGAAGCTCTTGCCCTGGCCGGCTGCGCCGCGGAGACCCGCGCCGCTATCGCGACGCACCTCGCGCGCCGGCCACCGAATTCAGGCGGATGAAGCGCTGGTTTCGAGGTCCCACGCCGCTTTGCGGCGGTAGATCGTCGAGGGGTTGACCTCGAGCAGCGCAGCGGCGCGCGGCACGTTGCCGCCGCAGAGTGCGAGCGCCGCCTCCATCGCCTCCTTCTCGACCAGCCACAGCGGTTTTACCGGCCGGGGCGGCTCGGCGAGGTCGCTCACCAGCCGCACGCCGGCCGGCGTGCGCGGCAAGCCGCCGTCGAAGCGCGGCAGCATCTCCCGCGTGACGACGGGGCCGTCGCTGAATAGCACGACGTTGCGCAGCGCGTTCTGCAATTCCCGGATGTTGCCGGGCCACGCATGGCTCTGCAGGGCCGCCGCCGCGGCGGCGTCGAAATCCCGAAAGTCCTTGCCCTCCTCCTCGGCGTAGAGGCGCAGGAAGTGCCGGGCGAGCAGCAGAACGTCGTCGCCGCGTTCGCGCAGCGGCGGCATCGCGCACGGGACGACGTGCAGGCGGTAGTAGAGGTCCTCGCGAAACCGCCCCGCCTGCACCTCGGCCCAGGGATCACGGTTGGTGGCGCACAGGATGCGGATGTCGGCGCGCTCCGTCTCGCTGCCGCCGACCTTCTGGAACTCGCCCGATTGCAGCACGCGCAGCAGCTTTACCTGCAGCGCCAGGTCCATCTCGCAGATCTCGTCGAGGAACAGCGTGCCGCCTTTGGCGCGAGCGACGGCTCCTTCGCGGCTGCCGACGGCGCCGGTGAAGGCGCCGCGGACATGGCCGAACATCTCGCTCTCCATCAGCTCCCTCGGAATGGCGCCGCAATTGACCGCGACGAAGGGGCCGTCGCGGCGCGGGCTCAGCTGATGGATGGCCTGCGCGCACAATTCCTTGCCGGTGCCGCTTTCGCCGGTGATGAACACGGTGGCGCGGCTCTTCGCCGTGTTCTCGATGACGTTGTAGACCGCCCGCATCGGCAGCGAGGCGCCGATCAACCCGCAGAAGCGGCCGTCCTTGGCGATCTCGTTCGCCGCGGCGAGGGTTTCGAGGCGGCGGCGTTCGAGTGCGTTGCGCACCGTCACGACCAGCCGGTCGGGCGCGAATGGCTTGATGATGAAGTCGTAGGCGCCCTCGCGCATCGCCTCGACCGCAACCTTTACCGAGCCGTGCGCGGTGACGACGATGACGGCGCAGGGCAGGCCCCGCGAGCGGATCGCGCGCAGGATTTCGATGCCGTTCATGTCCGGCAGTTCGAGGTCGAGCAGCACGACGTCAGGGATCGTCTCGCGCAGCGCCGCCTGCGCCGCGGCGCCGGTCTCCGCGTCGATCAGCTCGGCGCCAAGCTTAACCAGAAACTCATGGTAAAGGCGCAGGATCGAAGGCGTGTCTTCGACCAGCAGCACGCGACCCTTCGCCGTCATGCACAGCCTCCCGGCCTCGCCGAAGATCGATCAAAGCGGAAACCCCTTAACAGGGTGTTATGGCTGACCCGGCCTGGGACGGGGTGGAGCGGCGGCGCAATCCGCCGCCGACCGACTGGGCACGCTACGCCGCGCCCGACCCGGCGCTGGCGCTGCTGCGGCGCGGCAGCCGCTTCTGGCTGCCCTTTGCGATTGCGTTGTTCGGCGCGCTCGTCGTCGTCGTGATCTGCGGCGCCTGCGCGCTGCAGCTGTCGAGCCAGCGCAACGGCATCATCGAGGAGGCGCGCAAACACTCGTCAAACCTGGCGCGCGCTTTCGAGGAGGATATTCATCGCACGATCAAGGATGCCGACCGGACGCTGCTCGGCCTCGCCGCCGCCTATGAGCGCGACCCGGAGCATTTCGCGCTGCGCCGCGAATTGCTGACGCAGGATTTGCGGCAGGTCGCGCGGGCCGACCGCGACGGCCGCATCGTCGAGACCGGCGAAGGACCGGCGCCCGTCGCCGTGTCGGTCGCCGATGCCGACTATTTCCGCGGCCCGCGCGATCATCCCGAGGATCGGCTTTTTATCGGCAGGCCAGTCACGGGCGCCGGGTCGGCCCGCTGGTCGATCCCGCTGTCGCGCCGGCTGACGGCGCCGGACGGTGGATTTGCCGGGATCCTGTTCTTGTCGCTCGACCCGAACGACCTCGCCCGCTTTTACGAGACGGTCGATGTCGGACCGGGTGGGACGATCATGCTGCTCGGCCGCGACGGGATCGTGCGGGCGCGGGTCTCGTTCGTGCCCCAGGGTGGAGGGCAGCGCGGCTACCGCCCGAAAATCACGGTCGGCGAGACCGTCATTGTAGGACTCGATGCCGGAGCGGCGAGCGAAACGGCGCATGTCCAGGGGGCGCTCGACAACGTCCCGCGTATGGTGAGCTACAGCGTGCTTCCCGACTACCCGCTGATCGTCGGTGTCGGCCTTGCCGATGCCGACCTTTTCGCGCATTACGACGTGGAGCGCGCGCGTCTGGTCGTCGTGACGGTCACAATCGTCGTTATCGTCGTGCTGTTCACGGCGCTGCTCTTGCGGCAGCTTTTGCGGCGACAGCGCCACGTAAGCGAGCTTGCCGCGCGCGACAGCGCGCTCCAGGCCGAGCGCGAGCGGCTCTCGGAAGCGCTGACATCGCTGCGCATCAGCAACGACCGCTTCGCCGCGATCATCGAGACCGCCGCCGATGCGATCCTGACGGCGAGCGAACTCGGCGCCATCGAAATCGCCAACCCCGCCGCCGGTCGCATTCTCGGTGCGCCGCTGCCGGCGCTGCACGGGCGCAACCTCGCGGAATTCGTCGCGGCGGAGCAGGTGGCCGCGTTCCGTGCCTATCTCGGCGCCGAGGCGCGGCGGACGCGCGAGTTTGCCGGCCGCCGCGCCGACGGCACGGCTTTCGACATGGAGGTCGCCTTCGCCGATTTCTTCGACGGCGGCGCCCGCAAGATCGCGATCGTCATCCGCGATGTCAGCGACCGCAAGCGGGTCGAGCGCGAGCTGGTCGCGAGCAAGGAGGCGGCGGAGCGGGCGAACCGGGCCAAATCCGAATTCCTCGCGGCGATGAGCCACGAGATCCGCACGCCGATGAACGGGGTCGTCGGGATGACGGCGCTGCTACTCGACAGCGAGCTGTCGCCGGAGCAGCGGCGCTGCGCCGAGACGGTGCGTGATTCCGCCGATCACCTGCTGTCGGTCATCGACGACATCCTCGACCTGTCGCGGCTCGAAGCCGACCGGCTCGTCCTCGACGAAGCGGCGTACGAGGTCGAGGCGCTGGTGCAGAGCGTCTCCAACCTGCTCGCGCCGCGCGCGTTCGCGAAGAAGCTCGCGCTCGGTTTTTCCATGGCGCCTGATTTGCCTGCGACCCTGATTGGCGATCCCGGCCGCATCCGTCAGGTCCTCTACAACCTTGTCGGCAACGCCATCAAATTCACCGAATCCGGCGGCGTCGCGATCTCGGTCACGACCGCCGGGGAGGAGCCGCCGATGCTGCGCATCGACGTCGCCGATACCGGCATCGGCATCGCGCCGGAGGTGCTGCCGAGCCTGTTCGAGCAGTTCAGCCAGGACCTCGACGCCGCCCGCCGCTTCGGCGGCAGCGGGTTGGGGCTGGCGATCTCGTGCAAGCTCGTCACACGCATGGGCGGCCGCATCGGCGTCGCGAGCGAACCCGGCAATGGCAGCCAGTTCTGGTTCACCGTGCCGCTTCGCCCGGCCGCGACGGCCGGTCCCCCGCCGCGGAATTTGGCGGGGACGCGCGTGCTGGTTGTCGATCCGAACCCGGTCGGCCGCGAAATCCTGCTGCGCCAGCTCCTGGCGTGGGGCGCCGCCGCCGAAGCGTGCGCCGATTTCGACGATGCTACCGCGAAGGCGGAAACCGCGGCCGAAAGCGGGGAGCCATTCACCGCGGCGATCATCGATGCCGACTTCCCCCATCGTCATTCCCGCGAAAGCGGGAATCCAGGGGCCGCAGAGGTTTCAGTCGTCATGCCGGCGCAGGCCGGCATCCACTTCTCAGGCGACGCAGTATCGGACGAGTGCGTCCCGGCCTTCGCCGGGACGACGATCTTGAGACAACGCGGACGGGTCGTGCTTGCCACGTCCTCCGCTGCGTCACGTTTGCGGTCAGAGGGATTGGCGGCAGGCTTCGCGGACGTGCTGGTGAAGCCGTTTCCGCCATCGGCCTTGTTCGCCGCGCTGGTCGGGGGCGCTCCCGAGGGTGCCGCGGCATCGCAGGTGCCCGCGGTCGAAGCCGAGAAAGCGGAGACAGGGCTGCGCGTGCTGGTGGCCGAGGACAACCGGGTCAACCAGCTCGTCATCCGGAAGATGCTGGAGAAGCTCGGCTGCCGCGTCGATCTTGTCGGCGACGGCGCAGCGGCGGTCGCGGCGCTGCGCCAGTCGCCCTACGACATCGTCTTCATGGACGTGCAGATGCCGGAGCTGGACGGGCTCGCGGCGACGCGCGCGATCCGCGCACTGGATCGGGCAGAGCGGCGCGATGTCCGGATTGTGGCGCTGACCGCCAACGCCTTCGACGACGACCATCGCCGCTGCCTCGCCGCCGGGATGAACGATTTTCTGGCGAAGCCGGTCAAGCCCGCCGCGCTGCAGGCCTGTCTCAACCGCGCACAGGCAACGCCTACCGTCGCCGAACCGGCTGCTCTAGCCGAAATTTAGGTCCTACTCGTCGCGGTCGGCGGCGGCGCTTTCGTGCCAGTCGCGCAGGAGGAAATAGGACAAGAGATCGAGGCAGCGGTAGATCGCGATGCCGGCGAGCGACAACAAAAACAGCGCCACGAACATCTTGGCGATCTGGAGCTGGCGGCTCGCCTCCAGGATGCGCGAGGCGAGGCCGGTTTCGGCGCCGCCGGTGCTGGCGACGAATTCCGCGACGACGGCTCCGATCAGCGCCAATCCGCCGCTGATGCGCAGCCCGGCGAGGAAATAGGG
>Ga0209810_1002834_pt1 | contig 19630 bp, 16 predicted proteins | sample Coa_R1_7_FD_187159 | JGI IMG/M metagenome (GOLD analysis project Ga0209810, IMG submission 187159) | Surface soil microbial communities from Centralia Pennsylvania, which are recovering from an underground coalmine fire - Coalmine... | ecosystem: Environmental > Terrestrial > Soil > Unclassified... | reverse complement strand
GCCGCCGAAGCAATCCAGTGGGGCCGGCGCTCGAGTCATGGGCGGGCGGTGTCATGTGTTGGCCTGCCCGATTCTGGATTGCTTCGCGCTCGCTTCGCTCGCGCTCGCAATGACGGAGAGGCGGCCGTGCCGCGAGTCGTGGGCGGGAGGCGGGGGCACCGCCGCAGCCACCGTCATTGCGAGGCGGCGCAGCCGCCGAACCAATCCAGTGGGGCCGTGCCGCATGTGAGGGGCGGGAGGCGTACCGTGTGGCCCTGCCCGATTCTGGATTGCTTCGCGCTCGCTTCGCTCGCGCTCGCAATGACGGGGATGCGCCCGCGCTTGCGCTCGCGCTCGCAATGACGGAGGGGCGGCCGAGCCGTCGGCCTCATCGAAATCCGGTGAAATCCGCCGCGGCCTGCGTCGTCTTCGGATGGGACGATCGTGCGACGCCGGTCGTTTTCCGGGGCATGATCGTTTGCGGATCCGGTTCCCTCTCTGCCGGATCATGCGCCGGCGGAGGTTGCGTGAGCGCGCGCGCGAGGCTAAATCGGGCGCAGCCAGACGGGGCCTTTCGCCCGGTCGAGAGCGAACGATACCGGCATGCGCGCGGAAATCCAGAATGTCGTCGAAGAGATCAAGCGGTCGCTCGGACTGCTGAGGAGGCATCTTTGACGTCGATACCGCGACGCGCCGTCTTGCCGAACTGAACAAGGAAGCGGAGGAGCCGGGGCTCTGGAACGACCCGGCGCGAGCGCAACGGCTCATGCGCGAGCGCGACGCGCTCGAGGACCAGCTCACCGCCATCGCCCGCATCGAACGCGAGCTCGACGACGACCTTCTCCTGATCGAACTCGGCGAGGCCGAGAAGGACGAGAAGACCGTCGCGGAGGCCGAGGCCGCCCTCAGGCGGCTCAAAGCCGAGGTCGCGCGACGCGAGCTCGAGGCGCTCCTGTCCGGCGAGGCGGACGCCAATGACTGCTATCTCGAGGTCCATGCCGGCGCCGGCGGCACCGAGAGCCAGGACTGGGCCAGCATGCTGATGCGCATGTATGTGCGCTGGGCCGAGCAGCACGGCTACCAGGTCGAGTGGATCGAGGAGACCGAAGGCGAGGGCGCCGGCATCAAATCGGCCACCGTCATGGTCAAGGGGCGCAACGCCTATGGCTGGCTCAAGAGCGAGCACGGCGTGCACCGGCTCGTGCGCATCTCGCCCTTCGATGCCAATGCGCGACGACATACGTCCTTCGCGAGCGTGAACGTCTATCCGGTGGTGGATGACCGCATCAAGATCGACATCAACGAGAAGGACGTCCGCGTCGACGTCATGCGATCGGGCGGCGCCGGCGGCCAGCACGTCAACAAGACCGAGTCGGCGGTGCGGCTGACGCATATCCCGACCAACATCGTGGTGAAATGCCAGAGCGACCGTTCGCAGCACCGCAACCGCGCCATGGCGTGGGACATGCTGCGCGCCAAGCTGTTCGAGATCGAGATGAGGAAACGCGAGGAGAAGGCCGCGGCCGCACAGGCCGCCAAGACCGATATCGGATGGGGCCACCAGATCCGCTCCTACGTCCTGCAGCCCTACCAGATGGTGAAGGATCTGCGGACCGGCGTCTCGACCTCCAATACCGGCGCGGTGCTCGACGGCGATCTCGACCAGTTCATGCAGGCGGCGCTCGCGCAGAAGGCCTTCGGCGGCGCGCCCGTCGCGGTCGAGGACGACGTCGAATAGAGAGGACGGATAGCGCGGTCGGGCCGTCCGGGTCCCGATCCTACGCTTGCGCGGCTACGTCGCTCCGAGCCTTAATCCCGCGCGCAGATATTTCTGCGGATCGACCGGCTCGTCGCGCACGCGCGTTTCGTAATGCAGATGCGGACCGGTGGAGCGTCCGGTCGAGCCGATCCGGCCGATCACCTGGCCGACGCGGACGCGTTGACCGACCTTGACGTCGATCTCGGACAGGTGGCCGTAGCGTGTCGCAAGACCGTTGCCGTGGTTGATCTCCACCATGTTGCCGTAGCCGCCGTCCCAGCCGGCGACGGTCACGCGCCCGTCGGCCGTGGCGCGCACCGGCTCGCCATAGTCGCCGCGCAGATCGATTCCGGTATGCATGGCCGGCCGTCCGAGGAAGGGGTCGGTGCGAACGCCGAAGGGCGAACTCATGTCGACGGTCCCTTCGACCGGCTTGCGGATGGGGACGGTCGCCAGCGCGCGCGTGTAGCTGTCGATGGCGGCCCGCGCGAGATTGATGCGGTAAAGCTGCCGTTCGAAGGTGCCGGCGTCGCCATGCGGCGGCTTGATCGGAACGAACGGGCCGCCGATCGCCGGCCTTGCGTGCGTCTTGGCGTCGATGCCGAGCTCGTCGAGCACGCTGCGCATGCGGCGCGCCTTGCTGTCGAATCGCTGTTCGAGATCGGTGACCAGCAGGGTCTGCTCGCGCTCCACCTGGTCGAGCGAACGGGAAACGCGCATGAGCAGGCCGTCGAGACCTTTGCCGTCGCTGCGGGCGGCAAGCCGTACCGGGCTTGCCGGCGGCTCGCGCGACAGCAGCCGCGCCTCGCGGTCGGGCGGCGGGCGGAAGATCACCGTGTCGCTGATCGGGGAGGGACGCACGCTCTTCGTCGATTCGGCCTGCGGGTCGCGCGGCCGAGGCAGCGAGCCGGTGGTCAAGAGATTGTTGCCGAGCGCGTTGGTGCGGCTTTCCAACATCGCCTGCCGTCGCAATAATGCGTCGAGCTTCTGCTCGAATTGTTCCTGGTCGAGGAGCTGCCGGCTGGTGATGCGGTCGATCTGCGCGCGCAGCTCGGCGATGCGGTCTTCGTAGGCGGTCTGCATCTCGGCCTGGCGGGCGATGAGACGCGTCAGCACGTCCTCGTGGAAGGCGAAATAGGTTCCCGTCGCGATCGACCACAGCGCCATGATCACCAGCGTGCCGACCACGATCCAGAACACGACGGGCCCGATACGCACCTGCTGGCCGCGATGCACCAGCACATAGCCTGCCTGCGTGCGCTGGATATGGCGGGAGACGGCGGCGGCCGACTGCGGATGGACGAGCGGGCGGCGTTGGCTCGCGCCGGCAGAGGGGTGATACGAGGCGGTGGAATGCGACATCGACACGCTCCGCCGGTCCGGCCGCGCAAGCGGGGGGAACCAGCCGTGCCGATATCAGCCGCACATGGTTAAGAAACCGGTAAGATCGCTGCGTCACCTTCCCGATTCGGACGCGGGCGCCGGCATTTGCAGGGCGCGCGCCGCCGCGAGCACCTCTTCGGCGTGCCCGTCGACCCGCACCGCCGGCCATATCCGGGCGATGCGGCCGCGGGCGTCGATGAGGAAGGTCTTGCGGAGCACGCCGAGCGATTTGCGGCCGTAGAGCGTCTTCTCGCCCCAGGCGCCGTAGGCCGTCAGCATGGCCTTCTTCTCGTCGGAGGCGAGGGTAATGGCGAGCCGGTGCTTCTTCTTGAACCTTTCCTGCGCGGCGATCGGGTCGGCGGAGACGCCAAGGATCTCCGTCCCGGTTTCGGCAAATGCGCGGCGGAGGCGCGAGAAGGCGAGGGCCTCCCTGGTGCAGCCCGACGTGTCGGCCCGGGGAAAGAAATAGAGAACGAGATTGCGACCGCGGAAGTCCTTCAATGCGACCTTGCCTCCGCCGTCGCGGGGCAGCGTGAAGGCGGGCGCTTTCGATCCTGCAACCAATTCGCGTGGCATATGCCTTCCTTTCGTCGCTTTCCGCCGTTCAATGGGGCTGATGCCATGCGCTTTTCGCGTGCGCAACGGGCACCGCGGGCATGGGCCTCAGATCGACGCGGCGGCCGGCCGATGCCCGCATGACGCAGCACCAGTGGCACGAGGGGGTGCCCATCGGCGATGACGGGCGACGAGCGCCACCGGAGGACCTTTTTTTCGCCGCGGGACGGGCGGCATCCGCCGCGCGCGCAGCACGATTCACATCGCGCGTCTCGGCGCGGCCTGCTGCATCGATGGCGGATCGGGGCCGGCCCGCGATCCTGGCAGGCCGGCGCGCGGCGGCACGTGACGGCGGCCTGGCGCGGGCTTGCGCGTCTTGCGCGACAACGCTGGATGCGCCGCACGCTGTGGGCTGCGGGTGCCGCGGCCGCGCTCGTCCTGGTGTCGTTCGGGGCGCTGTGGTGGCGGTTGTCGCAGGGCCCGATCGAGCTTGACGTCGTCACGCCTTGGCTCGTGGCCGCCATCGAAGACAATTTCGGCGGCAAACACACGGTCACCGTCGGCGGCACCCAGATCGAACGCGACGAGAACGGCGGCACGTCGCTGCGGCTGCGCGACATCGTCGTGCGCGACGCCGACGGCACGGTAGTGGCGAGCGCGCCGAAGGCGGAAGTGGGTCTGTCGGGATTCAGCCTGTTGCGCGGGCAGATGCGGGCGCAGAGCCTCAACCTCGTCGGCGCGGAAATGTCGGTGCGGATCGAGAGCGACGGACGCGTCACGGTCTTCGCCGGTGCCGACAAACGGCCGATCGCGACGGCCTCGCCCGCGTCCGCTTCGCCGACCCCGCAACGACGCGACAGCGCAACGGCCGACGCCGCGGCGCCGCCGGCGCTCGGCGCGGGGCTTGCCGATTTTGCCGGCCTGCTCGCGTGGATCGACGGGCTCGGTGCGACCGGTCTCGACGGTCACGATCTGCGCGAGCTCGGTCTCAAGAACGGCAATCTCGTCGTCGACGACCGGCGCAACGGCAAGCATTGGACCTTCGATCGGATCAATGCCAGCCTGCGGCGGCCCGAGCGGGGCGGCATCGTATTCCGTCTCGAATCCGACAATCCGCGGCGGCCCTGGGTCCTGAGCGCGGCCATGCGGCCGCTCGGCGACGGGCTGCGTGCGGTGGGCATCGAGGCGCGCCAGGTCTCGCTCCGCGACCTCCTGCTCGCCCTGCGGGTGAAGGAAGGGGACGTGGATGCCGATCTGCCCCTGTCGGCGAGCATCCGCGCGGAGATCACGGCCGACGGCAGGCCGCGGCTCGTGCAGGGTCAGATTCTGGTCGGCGCGGGCGCCATTGTCGATCGCGGCGGCTCGCTGGTCGTGACCATTCCCGTCGATCATGCCGACGTGCGTTTCAGCTGGGACGCGAATCGACGGATGCTCGTCGTGCCGTTCCAGGTTCAATCCGCCGGCAACCACTTCACCATGCGCGCGGCCGTCGAGGCGCCGGACGGCGACGGCGGCGTGTGGCGCGTTGCGGTCGGCCGCAGCGATCCGGTCATCGACCCCGTCATTCTCGGGCCGTCGGCCGACGATGAGGGCATATCGCTCAACCACGTCAATATTCGCGCGCGCATCGATACGGTGCGCAAGCGCGTCGACATCGAACAGGGCGATGTGGGCCGCGTCGACACGCGGCCGCTGCACAATGTCGGGCTTGCCGTCACCGGGAGCGTCGACTACGCGACTCCCGACCCGCATGTCGCGTTCGGCGTGGCTGCCACGCGCATGCCGATCGCGGTGATGCGGCGCCTTTGGCCCGTGGTGATCGCCGCGCATCTGCGCCAATGGGTCGAGGATCACGTGTCCGCCGGCATCGTCGAACGCATCGTGATCGCCGGCAATGCGCCGCTGTCGACCTTCGCGAGCGACGGACCGCCCACGCCCGACGAGGGCTTGTCCATCGACATGGAGACCAGCGCCACCACGTTGAAGCCGATCGCCGACCTCCCCGCGATCCGCGACGCGGATCTGACCGCGCACATCACCGGCCGCACGGCCACGGTCAATCTCGGCCGCGGCACGATCGAGGTCGCATCCGGCCGCAAGCTGAGCATCGCCAACGGCGTGTTCCACGTCGCCGACACGCACGAGAAGCCCGCCGTCGCGCATGTCCAGTTCCGGCTCGACGGCGGCGTTCCGGCAGCCGCGATGCTGCTGGAGAACGATCTGCTGCGCGACGAAGTCGGCCTTTCGCTCGATCCCGAATCGAGTCGAGGCACCGTCGCGACCCAGGTCTCGCTCGATCTTCCGCTTTCGCGCACCCATGCAGCGGACGCGGTGCGCTACGCCGTCCGTGCCGAACTCGCGAGCTTCGCCGCCGACAAGATGCTGATGGGGCAGAAGCTCGAGGCCGCCGCCTTGCAGGTGACGGCGGACAATGCCGGCTATCAGGTCAAGGGCGACGTCAAGGTCAACGGCATTCCTGCCACCATCGCCTTGAGCAGGCAGAAGAGCGAGCCCGACGCCTCGCTCGAGCTCGAGGCCTCGCTCGATGAAGCCGCGCGGCGGCGCCTCGGGATCAATCTCGGCAATGCGGTGACCGGCGCCATCCCGGTCACGGTCAGAGGCCGCGTCGGCGCCAACCGCAGCGACGAGCGCTTCGCGCTCGAGGCCGATCTCACTCCGGTCGCGATCGCCGATCTGCTGCCCGGCTGGGAGAAGCCGGCGGGCAAGGCCGCACGGCTTAGCGCGACGGTGACCCGGGGCGAAAAATCCGTCCGGTTCGACGATATCGTCATTTCCGGGTCGGGCGCCAATGTGAAGGGCAGCGCCGAGGTCGACAATGCCGGCGATCTCCTGTCGGCCAATCTGCCCGTCTTCGCGCTGTCGAGCGGCGACAAGATGTCGCTCAAGGCCGAGCGCGGCAGCGACGGCGCGCTGCGCGTCACCATGCGCGGGGACGTCTACGACGGGCGCAATTTCGTCAAGTCGGCACTTGCCGGCCCGGCGGCCGACGTCAAGCGAACGCAGAAACAGACGGATCTCGATCTCGACGTGAAGATCGGCACGGTCGCCGGCCACAACGGGGAGACACTGCGCGGACTCGAGCTCAGGCTTGCGCGCCGCGCCGGACGCATCCGCGTCTTCACGCTGAAGGCCAAGATCGGGCGCGACGCTCCGCTGAACGGCGATCTGCGCCTTCGCGCGCGCGACCGCCACCAGGTGATCTATCTCGAGACGTCCGATGCCGGCGCGCTGTTCCGCTTCACGGACATGTATCCGCGCATGTTCGGCGGCCGCATGTGGCTCGCCATGGATCCGCCGACGCAGGAGCACACGCCGCAGGTCGGGCATCTCTATATCGGCGATTTCGTCGTGCGCGGCGAGCAGGGGCTTGAACGCATGGTGGCCGGTGCGACCGGCAAGCCGCATGCGGGGATCGAGTTCACCGAGCTGCGTTGCGATTTCACGCGCACCCCGGGCCTGATGACCGTGCGCGACGGCGTGGTGCGCGGCCCGCTGGTCGGCGCCACGATCGAAGGCAGCATCGACTACGTGCGCGACGACGTGCACCTGCGCGGCACCTTCGTGCCGTTCTACGGCATCAACAACATGTTCGGCCAGATTCCGATCGTGGGTCTTTTCCTTGGCGGCGGAAGCAACGAGGGGCTCGTCGGCGTCGCCTATGAGGCGGTCGGCCCGCCGAGCGCGCCGCGGATCAGCGTCAACATCGCGACGGCCATCGCCCCCGGCGTGCTGCGCAAATTCGTGCCGAACCCGGGCGCGTTCGATCCCAATGCCTATCAGCCGGAGCGTTGAGGGGCGGTCATACGGGCTTGAGCAGCACGTGGCGCTTGCGGCCCAGTGAAAGCTTGATGACGCCTGCGGCGGTGAGGTCGTGCGCGGTGAGGATCATTTTTTCATCGGCCACCGTGCGGTCGTTGACCTTCAGCCCCCCGGAGCGGATCTGACGGCGCGCTTCGCTGTTGGAGGCAACGAGCCCGGCTTTCTCCGCGAAGGCGACGAGCACGCCGAGTCCCCGCTCGAGGTCGGCCCGGGCGATCTCGACGGTCGGCAGGGTGTCGGCGAGCGTGCCTTCCTCGAAGGTCCTGCGCGCGGTCTCGGCCGCCGCCTCGGCGGCGGCGCGACCGTGCACCAGGGCGGTCGCTTCGGTCGCCAGTACCTTCTTCGCCTCATTGATTTCCGCGCCGCGGAGCGCGGCGAGCCGTGCGATCTCCGAGAGCGGGAGCACGGTGAACAGCTTGAGAAAGCGCACGACGTCGCCGTCCTCGGTGTTGCGCCAGTATTGCCAGTAGTCGTAGGGGCTCACGAGGTCGGCGTTGAGCCATACCGCGCCGGCGGCGGTCTTGCCCATCTTGGCGCCGGAGGACGTGGTGATGAGCGGCGCGGTGAGCGCAAAAAGCTGCGCGTTCAGCATCCGGCGACCGAGGTCGATGCCGTTGACGATGTTGCCCCATTGATCGGAACCGCCCATCTGCAGGATGCAGCCGTACCGCCGGTGCAGCTCGACGAAATCATAGGCCTGCAGCACCATGTAGTTGAATTCGAGGAAGGACAATTCCTGCTGTCGGTCGAGGCGCAGCTTGACCGCGTCGAAGGACAGCATGCGATTGACCGAGAAATGTCGACCGATATCGCGCAGAAAATCGATGTAGTTGAGTCGGTTGAGCCAGTCGGCGTTGTTGGCCATGACGGCGTTGCCGCCTGCGCCCTCGAACTTTAGGAATTGCGAAAAGACCGCGCGGATGCCGTCGAGGTTCCTCGCGATCACCTCGTCGGTGAGCATGCGACGGCTCTCGTCCTTGCCGCTCGGGTCGCCCACGCGGGTCGTGCCGCCGCCCATCAGCACGATGGGTCGATGACCGGTCTGCTGCAGCCAGTAGAGCATCATGATCGGCAACAATGAGCCGACGTGCAGCGACGGCGCGGTGCAGTCGAAACCGATATAGGCGGTGATCGTTTCGGAGGTCGCCCGCGCGTCGAGCGCCTCGGGCTCCGACACCTGGTGAATGAAGCCGCGCTCGGCGAGGACGGCGAGGAAATCCGATCGATAGGCGCTCATGTCAGGACTCGCGGCCGGTCGCGTTCCGGCCGCCGGTGGTGTAACAGGTCCGCCGTCGGATTCAACTCAGGGGGTGGTATTTGACGGCTGAGGTGGTGGCCGCCATCGGCTTGATGAGCGGGACCTCGCTCGACGGCGTCGACGTGGCGCTGATCGAGACCGACGGCGAGCGCATTTTGGGTTTCGGCCCGACCGGCTATCGGGCCTATTCGGAGGCCGAGCGCGCCTTGTTGCGGCGCGCCTTGGAGGAAGGCTCACGCCTGACCGAACGGCACGCGCGGCCGGGCGTGCTCGCCGAGGCGGAGGAATTCGTCACCCGGGTGCACGCCGAGACCGTGCGCGCGTTTCTCGCCCGCTACCGCATCGAGCGCGCGCGGGTCGAGGTCGTCGGCTTCCACGGACAGACCGTCCTGCATCGTCCCGCCGCGGGGCTCACGGTGCAGATCGGCGACGGGCAGGCGCTCGCGCGCGCCATAGGGCTGCCGGTCATCCACGATTTCCGCGCCGACGACGTGGCCGCGGGAGGGCAGGGCGCGCCGCTCGTGCCGATCTTCCACCAGGCACTGGCGCGCGAGCTTGACCGGCCCCGTCCGATCGCCGTCCTCAATGTCGGCGGCGTCGCCAATCTCACTTACGTGGACGGCGGCGACCCGATCGCCTGCGATACCGGCCCCGGCAACGCGCTGATCGATGATTTCATGCGCGCGCGCACCGGCGCGCCGCTGGATCGCGACGGCGACCAGGCGGCGCGGGGCCGCGTCGACGCGGCGTTCATCGCCCGCGTGCTGGCCGACCCGTTCTTCGACCGTCGCTATCCGAAATCGCTCGACCGCAATTCGTTTTCCTTCGCCAATATCGGTCTTCCCGACCTGTCGGTGGCCGACGGCGCCGCAACCCTGTCGGCGCTGACGGCGAGCGCGGTCGCGCGCGTCGTGCCTCTCCTCCCGGCCCCGCCCAAACTGTGGATCGTCGCGGGCGGAGGTGCGCGCAATCCGACGCTGATGCGCATGCTGGCGGAACGGCTCGGACCGGCCGCCGTCGAGACCGCGGAAGCGGCGGGCTGGTCGGCCGACGCCCTGGAAGCGCAGGCCTTCGCGTTTCTCGCGGTGCGCAGCCTGCGCGGCCTTCCGCTCACCTTCCCGACCACGACCGGCGCGCCGCGGCCGCTCAAGGGCGGCCGCCTGGCGCGGCCGTGAGAGCGGGCTCCCATGGCGGAACTTTTACCCATCCGCGGGCGTAGAATTGACCAGACCCCACGGCTGGTGCACGGTCTCCGCCCATTTCCAGACCACGGCGATCCATGCTGACCGGAGATATCGCACGGGCGCTCTCGGCGCGCATCGAAGGGGACGAATCGATCGAGATCGTTCGTCTGGTGCATCCGGCCTGCGCGCAGGGGCCCTCCGATCTCGCGCTGGCGATGAGCCCCGAAGCGGCCGCCGCGCTTGCCGGAAGCAAGGCGAAGGCGGTCGTGGTCCTGGCGAGGAACGGCGATCGATCCTCGCTCGGCGATTTCAAGGCCGTGATTTCGATCGACGAGGCCCGACCGGCGCTCGCCAAGCTCACGGCGCTGTTCGATCGCGGCCCCGCGATCGCGGACGGCATCCATCCGACGGCGGTCGTCGCGACCGACGCCGTGATCGGCGAGGGCGTGCGCATCGGCGCCTACTGCGTGATCGGAGCGCGCAGCCGCATCGGCGCGGCGACGACGATCATGCCGCACGTCACCGTGGGCAGCGGCGTCGTCATCGGGGCGCAGTGCCTGTTTCATCCCGGCGTACGCATCGGCCACGACGTGGTCATCGGCGACCGCGTGATCGTGCATTCCAACGCGGTCATCGGATCGGACGGTTTCAGCTATGCCCCCGATCTCAATTCTCCCATGGGATTTACCGCCGACGTGAAGGTCACGCGCATTCACTCGCTGGGAAACGTCGAGATCGGCGACGACGTCGAGATCGGCGCCGGCACGACCATCGACAGGGCCACGCTGCAGACCACCCGGATCGGTCGCGGCACCAAAATCGACAATCTGGTGCATATCGGCCACAATGTCGTCATCGGCGAAAGCTGTATCTTGGCGGGAATGGTGGGGATTTCGGGCAGCGTGACGATCGGCGACCGCGTGCGCATCGCCGGGCGGGCGGGAATCAGCGACCATGTGCGGGTGGGCGACGAAGCGGTGATCGGTCCGGGCTCGGGAGTTCCGACCAACGTGGAGGCCGGCGCCTTCGTCCTCGGCTATCCAGCGATCCCGCGCGAGCGCGCGCTCGAGCAGTTCGTGTATGCCGGCCGGCAGAAGCGGCTGCACCGGCGCGTGGACGAAATGGCGTCGCGGCTCGACGCATTGGAACAAATGGTCAAGAAATGACAGGGGCCTCAAGCTCGATGAGTGACGTAGCCAACGACGTGATCGCGATCATCGCCAAGAAGGTCCGTGTTCCGAACCATCCGAAGATCGAACTGAGCGATCGGTTGGAGGATCTGGGGCTGGAGTCTCTTGATGCGGTCGAGATGATTTTCGACCTCGAGGAGAAATTCGACATTCAGATCCCCTACAACGCCAACACGACCCGCACCGAGTTCGATACGGTCGGCGACGTCGTCGGCGCCATCCAGAAGCTGGTCGACAAGAAGAAATCCTGACGTGAACCGCGTGGTCGTCACCGGCCTCGGGGCCGTCACGCCGCTGGGGCACAGCGCCGCCGCCTATTGGGACGGCTTGCAGCGCGGCGTCTCCGGCCTTGGGCCGATCACCCTGTCGGCCACGCCCGAGGAGCTCACGCAGAAGGTCGTAGCCGAAATCAAGGGATTCGATCCGCTCGCGCATTTCGACGAGCGCGAGCTTCCCACGCTCGACCGCGTCTCGCAGATCGCCATCGTGGCCGCGCGGGAGGCGATTGCGCAGTCCGGCATCGCCTTCGACCGGTCGCTGTCGGTGCGCACCGCCTGCATCATCGGCAGCGGCGTCGGCGGCATGACCACGCTCGACGACACCTATCGCCGCGTCTATCGGGACAACAAGAAGCGCGTCTATCCGCTCAGCATCCCGCGGCTCATGGTGAACGCGCCGGCGAGCCAGATTTCCATGCATTGCGGGCTGCGCGGGCCGGCTTTCGTCGTCGCCAGCGCCTGCGCCTCTGCGACCCACGCGATCGGCGTCGCGTTCCATATGGTCCGGTCGGGGGCGGTCGAGTGCGCGGTGACGGGGGGTTCGGAGGCATGCATCACCTTCGGCACCATGCGCGGCTGGGAGGCGATGCGGGTGATGGCGCCGGAAGTTTGCCGCCCCTTCTCGATTGGCCGCGAAGGCATGCTCATCGGCGAGGGGGCGGCGGTTCTGGTGCTCGAGCCGCTCGAGCGTGCGAAAGCGCGCGGGGCGGACATCCTCGCCGAGATCGTGGGCTTCGGCATGAGCGCGGACGCGGGCGACCTCACCGCGCCCGACGTCGACGGCATGTCGCGCGCCATGCAATGGGCGCTCGAGGACGCGGGCCTCTCGCCGCAGGACGTGCAATATGTCAACGCGCACGGCACCGGCACGGCGGCCAATGACGAAACGGAGACGCGGGCCCTGCACAAGGTCTTCGGCCATCACGCCCGGAGCCTTGCAGTCTCGTCGACCAAATCGATGGTCGGCCACGCGCTCGGGGCCGCCGGGGCGCTCGAAATGGTCGCAACCGTCATGGCCGTCCGCGACGGCGTCGCGCCGCCGACCATCGCCTATCTCGGGCCTGATCCGGCCTGCGATCTCGACTATGTTCCCAACGTCGCGCGCAAGATGGACATCGAGGTCGCGCTGTCGAATTCCTTCGCCTTCGGCGGCCTCAACGCCGTGCTGGTGGCGAAGAAATATTCCTGAAGCCGGCCATGTTCGATCTTGCGGGACGCGTTGCCCTGGTCACCGGCGGAAACGGCGGGATCGGTCTCGGCATGGCCAAGGGCCTTGCCGGCGCCGGCGCCCGCATTGTCATTGCCGGCCGCGACGCGGCCAAGGCGGACAAGGCCGTGGCGGAGTTGACCGCGCGCGGCGCCGCCGCGGCATTCGTTCCGCTCGAGGCGCTGCACGAGGCTTCCTGCAGGCAGGCGATCGCCGCGGCGGTGCAGACATTCGGCCGTCTCGACATTCTCGTCAACAATGCCGGCACCACCGTGCGCAAGCCGCCGCAGGAGATCACGCCGGACGAATGGCGGATGGTGATGGACACCAACCTCTCCGCCGCTTTCTTCTGCGCGCAGGCGGCACATCCGCACATGGTGAAGGCGGGCGGCGGCAAGATCATCAATATCGGCTCGATGATGTCGATCTTCGCGTCGTCCTATGCGGCGCCCTATGCTGCGAGCAAGGCAGGCATCGTGCAACTGAGCCGCGCGCTCGCCGTCGCATGGGCGAAGGACAACATCCAGGTCAACGCGATCCTGCCCGGCTGGATCGACACCGCGCTCACCCGGGCGGCGCGAGTCGAGGTGCCGGGGCTGCACGAACGCGTGCTCGCCCGCACGCCCGCCGCACGCTGGGGAACGCCCGACGACTTCGCGGGCATTGCCGTGTTCCTGGCAAGTCGCGCGGCCGATTTCATCACCGGCGCGGCGATACCCGTCGACGGCGGATATTCCGTTCAGACCTAGACGGCTTGGACCGGATGGCATCGGCGCCGTCGCGGCGAGGGCACCGCCCTGTCCACCGTCATTGCGAGGCGGCGTCTTCCCCCGTCATTGCGAGGCGGCGCATTTGTGTCCGTCATTGCGAGGCCGCGAAGCGGCCGATGCAATCCAGGCGGGCGATGCAGCATGTGATGGGCAGGAGGCATACCGTGTGGCCGTGCCGCTTCTGGATTGCTTCGCGCTCGCTTCGCTCGCGCTCGCAATGACGGGGAATGAGGAACCGTCATTGCGAGGCGGCGAAGCCGCCGAAGCAATCCAGGCGGGCGGCGCCGCATGTGAGGGGCGGGCAGCGTGCCGTGTGGCCGCGCCGCTTCTGGATTGCTTCGCCCGCGCTTCGCGCGGGCTCGCAATGACGGGGAAGTCGCCCTCGTTTTCGCCCGCACTCGCGGTGACGGGCCAATGGCGCCGCGATCCGCGCTAGGCGGCGCTCGGCTTGCGCTCGATCTTCAGCCGCTTGTCCAGATAGGCGCCGATCTGCGCGAGCAGCGTGTCGATCTTGCCGTCGAAGAAGTGATTGGCGCCCGGCACGATCTTCTGCTCGATCACGATGCCCTTCTGCGTCTTGAGCTTCTCGACCAGGGTGGTGATGTCCTTGTGGGGCACCACGGCGTCCTTGTCGCCATGGATGATCAGTCCGGAAGACGGGCAGGGCGCAAGGAAGGAAAAGTCGTACAGATTGGCCGGCGGGCAAATCGAAATGAAACCTTCGATCTCGGGGCGGCGCATCAGGAGCTGCATGCCGATCCAGGCGCCGAAGGAAAAGCCCGCGATCCAGCAACTCTTGGCCTCGGGGTTGATGCTCTGCGCCCAGTCGAGCGCGGCGGCGGCATCCGACAGTTCGCCCTGGCCGTGGTCGAAGGAGCCCTGGCTCCTGCCCACGCCGCGGAAGTTGAAGCGCAGTGCCGAGAAGCCGCGGTGAACGAAGGCATAGTAGAGCTGATAGATGATCGGATGGTTCATCGTGCCCCCGAACTGCGGATGGGGGTGCAGGATGATGGCGATCGGCGCATTCTTCTGCCGCGCCGGGTGGTAGCGGCCTTCGATTCGTCCCGCCGGGCCGGTAAAGATGACCTCAGGCATTACAGCTCACCTCGATCGCAGCTCGTTGATGGGCGCTTGCCGCCGCGGCTCGCCCAGGAACTCGCCATGTCGCACTCCAATTTAGAGTTATTCCAATTATATAGATTCTGCTGGTCTGGGGTGCCGTTCCGGCTGTAAGGTCGCCCGCGAAAACCGGCTTCTAGCACGATCTGCGCGGCACCAAGCAAGGTTTTTGCGACGGCCGGAAGTATAACATGAGTTAGTAACTGCAAGCTCATGATGCAACGGGTTTATTTCGACTGGAATGCGACGGCGCCGTTGCGTCCCGAGGCGCGTGCCGCGATGCTTGCCGCGCTCGAGACCACGGGCAATGCGTCCTCCGTGCATGCCGAAGGGCGAGCGGCGCGAGCCATCGTCGAGCGCGCGCGCGCTGAGGTCGCAACATTGGTCGGGGTCGAGCCGAAGCAGGTCACCTTCACCTCCGGCGCCACGGAAGCGAACATGCTGGCGCTGACCCCGCATCTTTCGACCGGCAACGAGCGGAGCCCGCGCGACCGGTTGTTCGTCTCCGCCGTGGAGCATCCGTCCGTGACCTGCGGCGGTCGTTTCGCTCCCGGCGCGATCGCGACGCTCGCGGTCGATTCCGACGGGATCGTCGACCTCGCCGCGTTGAAGACCGCATTGGCGCGGGCCGAGCGACCGCTGGTTGCGGTGATGCTGGCCAACAACGAGACCGGAGTGATCTCACCCATCCGGGCCGTGGCCGAGATCGTGCACGCGGCCGGAGGCCTCCTGCACGTGGACGCCGCGCAGGCGCCCGGCCGCATCCGCTGCCGGATGGATGAGCTCGGTGCCGACCTGATGAGTCTTTCCGCCCACAAGCTCGGCGGGCCGCAGGGCGTCGGCGCGTTGATCCGCCGCGCCGAGCTTCATGTCGCGGATCCGCTTCTCAGGGGCGGCGGCCAGGAGCGCGGGCTGCGCGCCGGAACCGAGAATGTCGCGGCGATTGCCGGCTTCGGAGCGGCCGCGGGCGCCGCCGCGCGGACGGATGCGACCCGCATGGCCGCGTTGCGCGATCGGCTCGAAGCGGGAATTCTGTCCGCCACGCCGGAAGCGGTCATCGTCGGGGCCGGGGCGGCGAGGCTGCCCAATACGACCCTCGTCGCGGTTCCCGGCGTGAAGGCGGAGACGGCCGTAATCGCGTTCGATCTCAATGGGATAGCCTTGTCATCCGGGTCCGCCTGTTCCTCCGGCAAGGTGCAGGCCTCGCACGTGCTCGCGGCCATGGGCCTTGCGCCGCGGCTGGCGCGCGGCGCCCTGCGCATCAGCCTCGGCTGGAGCAGCGAGGAGGCGGAGGTCGACCGGTTCCTGGAAACTTGGAAGATGCTCGTGCGGCCCCTACTTAGGAGGGAGAGACGCGAACTTGCCGCCTAGGCCGAGATTGCGTACCGATCCGTCGCCACCGAAACGGGATGATGAGCAGCTCCGGACATAACGCACCATAACCGACAGATCCAACCCGCGGTCCTTGCCACCGTGAGCGGAGGGAAGAATGCCGGCCTTACAGGAGACCGTCGAGCAGGTTCGACGCATCGACGTTGACCAATACAAATACGGGTTCGAGACGCCGATCGAGTCCGAAAAGGCTCCGAAGGGGCTTTCGGAAGACACGATCCGCTTCATCTCGGCCCGCAAGGAGGAGCCCGAGTGGCTGCTGGCATGGCGGCTCGAGGCCTATCGACGCTGGCTGACCATGCGCGAGCCCACCTGGGCGCGGGTCAAATATCCCAAGATCGACTATCAGGAGATCTACTATTACGCGGCGCCGAAACGGTTCAAGGCGCCCAAATCGCTCGACGAGGTCGATCCGGAAATCCTCAGGACCTACGAGAAGCTCGGCATCCCGCTGCGCGAGCAGGAGATCCTGGCCGGCGTCGAGCGCGGCGACGGCGAGCGGTCGCGGGTGGCCGTCGATGCCGTGTTCGATTCCGTCTCGGTGGCGACCACATTCAAGGCCGAGCTCAAGAAAGCCGGCGTGATCTTCATGCCGATCTCGGAGGCGGTGCGCGAGCATCCCGATCTGGTGCGGAAATATCTCGGCAGCGTGGTGCCCACCTCCGACAATTTCTTCGCAACGTTGAACTCGGCGGTCTTCTCCGACGGCTCCTTCGTCTACGTTCCGGAAGGCGTGCGCTGCCCGATGGAGTTGTCGACCTATTTCCGCATCAACGAGCGCTCGACCGGCCAGTTCGAACGCACCTTGATCATCGCCGACAAGGGCTCGTATGTGAGCTACCTCGAGGGCTGCACCGCCCCGATGCGCGACGAGAACCAGCTGCACGCGGCCGTCGTGGAATTGATCGCGCTCGATGACGCGGAGATCAAATACTCGACGGTGCAGAACTGGTATCCCGGCGATGCCCAGGGCAGGGGCGGCATCTACAATTTCGTGACCAAGCGCGGCGATTGCCGCGGCAGGAATTCGAAGATTTCCTGGACGCAGGTCGAGACCGGTTCGGCGATTACCTGGAAATATCCGAGCTGCATCCTGCGGGGCGACAACTCGCGCGGCGAGTTCTATTCGATCGCGATCTCGAACGGTCACCAGCAGGTCGACAGCGGCACGAAGATGCTGCATCTCGGCAGGAACACCGTGAGCCGCATCATCTCCAAGGGGATCGCCGCGGGCCGATCGAACAACACCTATCGCGGCCGCGTCTACGCCCATCGCAAGGCCAAGGGCGCACGCAATTTCACCAACTGCGATTCGCTGTTGATCGGCGACAAATGCGGTGCGCACACGATTCCCTACATCGAGGCGAACAACTCCGCCGTCACCTTCGAGCACGAGGCGACGACGTCGAAGATTTCCGAGGACATGCTCTTCTATTGTCAGCAGCGCGGCATGTCGGCGGAGGAGGCGACCGCGCTCGTCGTCAACGGATTCGTCCGCGACGTGCTCCAGCATCTGCCGATGGAATTTGCCGTCGAGGCGCAGAAGCTGATCTCGATCTCGCTCGAAGGAAGCGTCGGATGACCAACCCCGTCATCAATATCGACGACGTTGCGCTGCGCGAGCACGGCGACGGCGGGAATTTCGTCGCGAGATGGGGCAGAGCGGGGCCCGCGATCGGCATGACCGGGCTGGGCTGTGCGGTGCACGTCGTGCCGCCCGGCAAGAAGGCCTTTCCGTTTCATCGCCACCACGTGATCGACGAGATCTTCTTCATCGTGTCCGGCACCGGCGAGTACCGCTACGGCGAACGGCGGCTGCCGCTGCGCGCGGGCGACATCGTGGCGGCGCCGGCCGGCGGCGAGGCGCATCAAATCATCAATACCGGCGCGGAAAATCTGCGGTATCTCGGATTTTCCACCATGTGCGGCGCCGACATCGTGGAATATCCCGACAGCGGCAAAGTGGCGCTGGCCGCGGGGATCAAGAACGCGGATTTCCGGACGGCGACCTACAAGGCCATCGGTCGCGTCGCCCCGGCCGGCTATTTCGACGGTGAGAGGTAGAATGTCTTTGCTGCAAATCAGGAACCTGCACGTCGAAGTCGACGGCAAGAAGATTCTCAACGGACTCGATCTGACCGTGGAGAAGGGGCAGGTCGCCGCCATCATGGGACCGAACGGCTCGGGAAAATCGACGCTCGCCTACGTTCTGGCGGGAAAGCCCGACTACACGGTCACCGAGGGGGACATCCTGCTCGACGGCGAGAGCCTGCGCGAGATGGCGCCGGATGAGCGCGCGGCGAAAGGCCTGTTCCTCGCTTTCCAGTATCCGGTCGAAGTCCCCGGCGTCGCCACCATGACGTTCCTGCGCACCGCGCTCAACGCCCAGCGCAAGGCGCGCGGCGAGGCGGAGGTCTCCACGCCGGAATTCATGCGCCTGGTGCGCGAAGCCGCTTCGCAGCTTGGCATCGATCAGGAGATGTTGCGGCGCGCGGTCAATGTCGGCTTCTCCGGGGGCGAGAAGAAGCGCAACGAGATCCTGCAGATGGCGGTGCTTCAGCCGCGGCTTGCCGTACTCGACGAGACCGATTCGGGGCTCGACATCGATGCGCTCAAGATCGTGGCCGGAGGAGTCAACCGGCTGCGCTCGTCGGAGCGTGCCTTCGTCGTGATCACGCACTATCAGCGGCTGCTCAACTATATCGTGCCGGACGTGGTCCACGTCATGGCGAAGGGTCGCGTGGTGGCCTCCGGCGACAAGCAGCTCGCGCTCGAGCTCGAAGCCAAGGGTTACGCGCAATTCGTTGAAGAGGCAGCCTGAATGAACGTCGACCTGCGCGCCGTCAGGAGTCCGGCCGAGCAGGCCTTGAGCGCCGCCTTTCGCAGCGTGCGCGGCGCCTCGCCCGGGGCGATCGCCGATCTGCGCGAGGCCGCCTTCGCACGGTTCGAAGCGACCGGGCTGCCGCATCGTCGCATCGAGGAATGGAAATACACGGATCTGCGCACGCTGATGCGCGAGGCCAAGCCCCTGGCCGAGCCGGCGGCGAAGACCGGACGCCCGCCGGCGCTCGCCGGCGTGGACGCGATCCGCCTCGCCATCGTCAATGGTCGCTACGAACCCGGCTGGAGCGATGTCGATATCGGTAAGGCCGGGGTCGCGCTGACCGAATTGTTCGACTTCGCCTGCGCGCCGGCGGGTCATCGCATTGGCGACGCGCCGGGAAAGGACGACATTGCCGTGTCGCTCAACACCGCTTTGATGACCGGCGGCGTCGTCCTGCGCGTGGGACGAGACGTCGCCCTTGCGCGTCCCGTGCATCTCGCGCACCTGTTCGTCGGCACCGCGGCTGCGGCGATGTTCCCGCGCTCGGTGGTCATCGTGGAACCGGGCGCGCGGCTGACGCTGGTCGAGACCTTCGATGGTCCTCCCGCGCTCGACTACCAGGTCAATTCCATGCTCGAACTCGTGATCGGAGACCGGGCGCAGGTCGATCACGTCCTCATCGGTCGCGACGGCGAGGCAGCGCTGCGCCTCTCGACCGTCGGGACGACGGTGGGAACGGGCGCATCCTACAACGAGTTCTTCTTCACCTCGGGCGGCGGCCTCATCCGCAATCAGCTTTTCGCGCGCTTTGCCGGGGAGGGTAGCGCGGCCGTGATCGGCGGCGCGAGCCTGCTCAGGGGCCGCCAGCATGTCGACAATACGCTGGTGATCG
>Ga0209810_1002832_pt1 | contig 19657 bp, 20 predicted proteins | sample Coa_R1_7_FD_187159 | JGI IMG/M metagenome (GOLD analysis project Ga0209810, IMG submission 187159) | Surface soil microbial communities from Centralia Pennsylvania, which are recovering from an underground coalmine fire - Coalmine... | ecosystem: Environmental > Terrestrial > Soil > Unclassified... | reverse complement strand
ATAAGCCGCGATGGCCGCACTGAGGACCAGCAGGAGTTCTTCACTTAATTCCTCAGTCGGTATCGATTGGGCGGGGGTGACTGCGCGGGGTGTTGCCCCGGCGCGGGCTTCCAATGCCTCCACCCGTTCGCCCAGTCGCGCGACTTCTTGTTTCAGCGCCTCCAACGCTTTCGCGATGCTGTCCGAATTCAGCTTCTCCGCGTTCATGCGTTGCTCCGAATCATATTACTCCGGCAAGGAAGCACTTCCTGTAGGACGGCCTTCCTAGGCCGTCCGGACGGGCTGGGAAGCCCGTCCTACATGCGTATCAGTGCCGCCGGAGTTATAGGGGGATTAGACCGTGTTTCTTGGGCGGCCGGCGGTCACGCTTCGTGTGCAGGTACTCCAAGGCCTGGGCAAGATGCTTGCGCGTGTCGGCTGGCTCGATAATCTCATCGACTAGCCGGCGGCCGGCAGCGACGTAGGGCGAGGAAAACGTATTGCGATACGTCTCAATCAATTCCGCCCGTCGCGCGGCCTTGTCGGCGGCTTGCTCCACTTCCTTGCGAAAAACAATTTCGACGGCCCCCTCGGCGCCCATGACAGCGACCTCGGCCGTGGGCCAGGCATAGACGCGGTCGGCGCCCAGATCGCGCGAACACATCGCCAGGTGCGCGCCGCCGTAGGACTTGCGGAGAATCACCTGGATCTTCGGCACCGTGGCCGCTGAATATGCGAAGAGCATCTTGGCTCCGTGGCGGATGATGCCGCCGTACTCCTGTTGTACGCCCGGAAGGAAGCCCGGCACGTCCACCAGCGTCACAATCGGGATGTTGAAGGCGTTGCAAAAGCGGATGAACCGCGCGGCCTTGGTCGAGGCGTTGATGTCCAGCACGCCGGAGAGGACCGACGACTGGTTGGCGATGAAGCCTACCGAGCGACCGAGGATGCGGCCAAAGCCGACCACGATGTTCATCGCATAACCGGCCTGCACTTCCAGAAAGTCGGCGCGATCGACGATGCCGGCGATCACCTTGCGAACGTCGTAACCCTGCTTGGGATCGCAAGGAATGATCGTGTTCAGCTCCGGGTTGGGAGCGACGTTGTTTTCAAAGTCCACGCGGGGCGGATCTTCGAGGTTGTTTTCCGGCAAGAAGCTGAGCAGACGGCGGCAGAGATAGAGAGCTTCCTGGTCGTTTTCCGCAATGAAGTGAACGACACCGGAGTGCGTCATGTGGGCGTCGGGACCACCCAGCGCGTCAGCGCTGATCTGCTCGCCGGTCACTTGCTTGATCACCTGTGGCCCGGTGATAAACATCTGGGCCTGGCGCGTCTGAATGATGAAATCGGTCAGCGCCGGGGAGTAGACGGCCCCTCCGGCGCAGGGGCCACAGATCAGGGAAATCTGGGGCACCACGCCGGAGAGCTTGACGTTGGTGTAGAAGACCCGGCCATAGCCCGACAGCGAGTCGATCCCCTCCTGCACGCGCGCGCCGCCGGAATCGTTGATGAAGACAAACGGGCTGCCGGTCTTGAGCGACAACTCCATCACGTCGGCGACCTTGTTGGAGTGGACCTCGCCCGCCGAGCCGCCCAGGACGGTGAAGTCCTGGCTGGCGAGGTGGACAAGCCGGCCGTCGATGGCGGCGGCGCCGGTCACGACACCGTCGGCGGGAATCTCCTTGTCGGCCAGACCGAAATTCGTCTGCCGATGCTGGGCGAACAGGCCGATCTCTTCAAAGCTGCCGGCATCAACCAACGCATCAATGCGCTCGCGGGCCGTGAGCTTGCCCTGCTCCCGCTGCTTGGCCTGGCGCTCTGCGCCGCCTCCGGCCTGGAGATGCGCGCGCTTCTTGCGGAGATCCTCGATGAGGTTCTCCATCGATTTCCGTTTCGGGGCTGACATCGTGGACTCGTCCTTTCTCTGTTTCCAATCACGCCGGCTCGACCGTCACCTTGTGGGACTTGTTGCCGATTTTGATCTGGTAGCTCACGGGAGTCGAAATCGGAGGCTTGCCGTCGCCGGTCTTGGCGGCCGGAGCCGCCTTGGGCGCTTCGGGTGGCGTTTTGGTGAGGTTCTTCGGCCCCTCGGCCCGGCTGGCGAAGAACTTGGCGGCCACTTGAGGAAACATGGCGTAGGTGAGGACATCCTCATCGGAGCCGTTGCAGCCCTTCAGCGCCAGCGCCTGGGTGCGCAGATCGTCCCACTCCGGTTTGAGTAGGTCCGCGGGCCGGCCTGTGATAGCCTGTTTCTTGGCGTGCTGGATGGCGCGTTGGAGAACTTCGGGATCTCGTTTGCCAATGGTTTCGCCGTAGTAACCGAGCATGAGATCGGCGAACTCGCCAGTGAGGACCTTGTAGCGGCCCATCAGCACGTTGAAGACGGCCTGCGTGCCGACGATCTGGCTGGACGGCGTCACCAGCGTCGGATAGCCGGCGTCCTTGCGCACTCGCGGCACCTCCGCGAGCACTTCCTTGATGCGGTCGCCGGCCCCCTGCTGCTTGAGCTGGCTTTCCATGTTTGAGATCATGCCGCCGGGGATCTGACTGTCGAATATCTCCGTCTCGACGCCGATGAACTTCGACTCGAACGCGGCCTAGCGCGGGCGGACCTGGGCGAAATGCTCCTTGATCTTGAGCAGTCGCTGCTTGTCCAGCCGGGTCGTATAACCGGTGCCCTCGAGCATTTCAACCAGGGCCTCGGTCGGGTTGTGGCCCGGACCCAGGCTCAAGGACGAAATGCTTGTATCCACGATGTCAGCGCCGGCCTCGATTGCCTTCATCAAGCTGACCATGGTGACGCCGGTGGTGGCGTGAACGTGGACGTGAACGAGGGTGTCCTTGCCGCAGGCTTGCTTGATGCCCTTGACGATGTCGTAAGCGGGTTGCGGTTTGAGCAGCGCGGCCATGTCCTTGATGCAGATGGAGTCGCTGCCCAGATCCTTGAGTCGTTTGGCCATCTCGACAAACTGCGCGACTGTGTGTAGCGGAGAGATGGTGTAGCAAATGGTGCCCTGCGTGTGCTTGCCGGTGCGGCGGACCGCCTGCAAAGCCCGGCCCAGGTTGCGGATATCGTTGAGCGCATCGAAGACCCGGAAAACGTCCATGCCGTTCTCGGCGGACTTCTCGACGAAGCGATCAACGACCGTGTCCTCGTAGTGGCGATAGCCAAGCAAGTTCTGCCCGCGAAGGAGCATTTGCAGCCGCGAGTTCGGCATAAGCTTGCGAAAGGTGCGTAGACGTTCCCAGGGGTCTTCGTTGAGGAAGCGGATGCACGAGTCGTAGGTCGCTCCGCCCCAGCACTCCACACTCCAGTAGCCGGCCCGATCGATCTCCTCGCAAATCGGCGTCATGTCTTCCAGCGCCATCCGCGTAGCCAGCAAGCTCTGGTGGCCGTCGCGGAGGGCTAGCTCCGTTACCTCAACGGTTCGTGACAAGGGATAGACTCCTTCTTGTGATTGCAGATTCCAGATTGATGATTGATGATTATAGGATGCGCTTTTCAATCATCAATCAGCAACCGGAAATCATCAATCTGACAAGTGCAGTCACGGATTCCCCTGGTGATTTTCGTTAGGCCAGCCCTTTAGGGCTGGGAATAGTGGCGGGGCAGGATAGTTTTGGGGCTTTAGCCCCTTGGATCTGCTTTGGGACTTTAGCCCCTTCTGTCTTCTCCCCCGCGGAGGGCTTAAAGGCCCAACCACTCTAACATCGCCCGCAGATCCCAGCCCTAAAAAGGGCTGGGCTAACGAAAACACCAGAAACCATTCGCGCACCTAATGCGACCGGGCCGCCAGCCAGTTCTCGATGTGCGGCCAGGTGGTCCTCTCAGCGCCGCTGCCGGCCATGATGCCGATGTGGCCTCCGCGGACGCGGAACACTTCCTTGTCCTGACTGCCAATCCGGTCCATGATTCCTTCGGATTGACAGGGCGGCGTGATGTGATCGCCCTCGGCGATCACATTCAACAACTTCGCCTTCAATTGGCCCAGGTCCACCGGCTCGCCGCGCAGCACCAGCTTGCCTGTCATCAGCCGATTCTCTTTGTAGAACTCGTTTACCAGCTGACGGTACGCGCCGCCGGCCATCGGAATAATTTCGCGAACCCAGGTGTTCATGGCGTGCCAAGATTCGACGACCTTAGGATTGTCGATATTGTCCCACAGGTTGAGGTAGCTGCCGACAAAGTTCTCGACCGGCTTGAGCGCCTTGGCCCCGTAGTCGATCATCTCGCCCGGCATGTTGCCGAACGCATCCACCAGTCTGTCGGGGTCGAATGCCTGGTTGCTCGTCCAGCGGATGAAACCACTGGATTTCTTGTCGGTAAAGTCCAGCGGTGCCGTCAAGAGCACCAGAGATTCAAGCCCATCGTTGGGCCGTAGGCAAGCATACATGGTGCTGATGAGTGCGCCCAGGCACCAGCCGAGCATGTTCAATCGCTCGGAGCCGGAAAGCGCTTTGATCTTGCGGACCACGCGCGGCAAGTATTCCAGCGTGTAGTCATCGAACTGGAGGTTTCGGTCCTCCGGGCCGGGCGCGCCCCAGTCGAGCAGATAGAGGTCATAGCCATGCCGGAGCATGTACTCGACAAAGCTGTGTCCGGGTCGCAGGTCGAGAACGTGCGGCCGATTCATGATGGCGAAGACCATGAGCAGCGGAAGTTTGTGACGCTGCTCTTCGGGCACAACCGGAACGTAGCGATACAGCTTGGCCTTGTTGAGCGTCCACACCAGCGTCTTGGGCGTCTGAGCGATCTTGGCGTCCGTCGTTACCAGACGGTTGAAGGTTTTCGATTTCTCGTAAATCTTCAGCAATTCGGCGCTCAGTTCGGCCAACGTCGGCGTGCGCATCTCGGTTGTGGTCATTTCGATCCCTCCTCTCCCCGGCTTCTGTGCTTCGAAGCGGCGCCGTTCTTGCGCGGGGCACGCAAGCTCTCATCGAGCTTGGCCTCCATGTCATCCAGCCGCATCTCGATGTTGGTCAGGCGTTCGGCCAGGCTGATGACTTCGGCGCGGCTGGGCATATTCACGTTGCCCAGCGCCTTCGTCATGGCAGCCTCGATTGCCTTACGGAACGGCGCCGAATTCGACAGCCAGGCGTCGAGCATCTCTGCGGTGACGCGGGCATAGGCGTCCGTGTTGACGGACTCGATCATCATCTTCGACCACGTTTCCATGTTCGCATCGCGGATGGTTTTCAGTATCCCCGTCGGGTCGAAGGGATTGAAGTTGTCTTGGTTTTCTTGAATCATCGCCGAACCTCCCAGAGGTCAAAGGTCAGAGGTCAGAGGTCAGAAGTCAGAAGTCAGAGGTCAGATTATCGGTTGCTGGTTTCTCACTTCTGATCTCCGATCTCTGACTTCTGACTTCTGACTTCTGAACTGGCTACATGTACGCGCCACCGTTGACATTGATCTGCTGCCCGGTGATGTACGCCCCGTCGGCGATGAGGAACGTCACGGCCTTGGCGATCTCGTCCGGGTGGGCGAAGCGTCCAACGGGGATGCGGCCCTTGATCTGATCCTGAATGTCGGCCGGCACCTTGGCGAACATATCGGTTTCGGTGAAGCCGGGGGCGATGGTGTTGACCGTGATATTCGCTTTGGCCAACTCCAGGGCCGCCGTCTTGGTGAAGGCAATGATGCCGCCCTTGCTGGCCGCGTAGTTGGCCTGGCCGAACGCCCCAATTTGGCCATTCATCGAGCTGATGTTGATGATGCGGCCAAAGTTCTGTTCCACCATGATGGGGATGGCCGCCGAGGTGCAGAAGAAGACGGCGTTGAGGTTCGTCTGAATCACCTGGATCCAGTCTTCATCGGTCATCTTGCGCAGCGACTTGTCGCGGGTAATGCCGGCGTTGTTGACCAGCACGTCGAGTCTTCCGAACTGGTTAGCCACGCGTTTGACCATCGCCCGCGCCTCCTGAGGATCGGCGAGATTAGCCTTGGCCAGGATGCACGTGCCGCCAAACTTGGTGATAACCTCCGCGACTTCCTTGGCCTTGTCGTCGTTGCTCTGATAGTTGATGGCAACCATTGCCCCTTCGTGCGCCAACTCCTCGGCAATCGCCCGTCCGATTCCACGCGAGGCGCCCGTCACCAGCGCCGCTTTACCGTCCAATCGTCCCATGGTCATTATCTCCTCGTTGGGAAGAATTTCGGGAGAATCGGGACTTCCCAACGAGGCCCCCAATTCTCGATGCATGGTGTTAAATCCGCTCAAAAATCGCTGCGATACCTTGTCCGCCGCCGATGCACATCGTCACCAAAGCGCGTTTTCCGCCGATCCGTTTCAGCTCGTAGAGCGCTTTGATGGTCAGGATGCAGCCCGTCGCACCGATGGGATGTCCCAGAGAGATGCCGCTGCCATTGGGGTTGGTGCGATCCGGGGGCAATTCCAGGTCGCGCATCACCGCCAGCGCTTGAGCCGCGAACGCCTCGTTGACCTCGAACACATCGATGTCGCTCAGTTTCAGGCCCGTCTTCTGAAGGAGCGTTTTGACCGCCGGCACCGGACCAATGCCCATGTATTTGGGATCGACGCCGGCGAAGCTGTAACCCACCAGTCGGCCCAGCGGTTGCAAGCCGCGCTTCGCAGCCAGGCCGCGCTCCATCAACACCACCGAGGCCGCCGCATCGTTGATGCTCGACGCATTGCCGGCCGTCACGCTGCCGCTCTTGTCGAACACCGGTTTCAACTTGGCCAACTTTTCCACGGTGCTGTCGCGTCGCACTGTCTCGTCGGTTTCGAAGAAGGTGCTGCCCGTCTTGCTCTTGATTTCGACGGGAACGATCTGCTCCTTGAAGTAACCCTTGTCGATTGCATTGGCGGCCCGGCGATGGCTCTCGGCCGCTAGCTTGTCCTGTGCCTCCCGCGTGATGTTCCACTTCTTGGCGACATTCTCGGCAGTGACACCCATGTGGCAGTCGTCAAACGGATCGTTCAACGCGGCCACCATCGCGTCGATCATCGGTGAATCGTTCATGCGCGCCCCCCAACGCATGGTGGTCGAGAAATAGGGGCTTCGGGTCATGTTCTCCGCGCCGCCGGCTACCGTCACATCGGCATCGCCCAGCAGGATCGTCTGTGCGGCCGTGATGATGGCCTGCAAACCGCTGCCGCAGAGGCGGTTCAGTGTCAGCGCTGGCGTCTCGACCGGCAGGCCGCCCTTGACTGCTGCCACTCGTGCCAGATAGGGATCGTGCGCGTCGGTGTGGATGATGTTACCGAAGACGACGTGTCCAACCTCTTTGGACTCGACAGCGGCGCGTTTGACGGCCTCGCGGACACACAATGCCGCCAAATCGCTTGGCGGGAAATCTTTCAGGCTTCCCCCGAACCCCCCGATCGCTGTCCGCGCGCTGCTCAGGACAAGGACCTCCCGTGAACTACTCATTGCCAACCTCCTTTGAAGTGACTGTCGGAGCAAAACACCCCGGCGCTGTGGGTGATAGCAACCTTCATACCAAGAGGAACGCTAACCTCCGCCGCGCTCTCGAAATGCCAACAAAAAAGCCTGAGTTGTGCGGATTCGTGCTTGCTAGCCGCCGATCAAGTAAACAATACTCCCAGCGGTTCTTCCGGGATCGGATGGTAGGCTACTGTGCGGAAAGGGACCATGAGACATCGTGACTGTGCGGAACGGGGGACACGTAGCCCCTTCTTTCCGAGCCGCGCACGCAGCGCAGCGGAGTAAGCGGTGTGTCGAGCAACCGCTTACTCCGCTGCGCTGCGTGCGCGGCTCGGAGCGCTCTACAGCTTCCTGTCGCCGTGCAGACTGCGTAGATGGATGGTCTTGTGTCCCAGATCGTGTACCGCGCGAATGTGACGGATGGTGCGGCTGCGGGCACGCATGAGGATGGAATGGGTGATGGCCTTCTGGCCGGTGAGTTTGACGCCGGGCAGGAGCGAACTATCGCTGATGCCGGTGGCGCAGAAGACCGCGCTGTCGCCGCGCACCAGATCGTCCACGGCGAAGATGCGGGTGAGGTCTGCCTGGCCCATTTCGGCGCGGAGCCGGCTGCGTTCGGCGTCGTCGCGCGGCCAGCAGCGCAGGAGCATGCCGCCGCCGAGAGCCTTGAGCGCCGCAGCCGTCAGCACGCCTTCGGGAGAGCCGCCGATCCCGTAATACAGATCCACTCCCGAGTCAGGCAGCGACGGCGCGACGGCGGCGGTGATGTCCCCATCGCCGATCAACCGCAGGAAACCGGCTGCGATGCGTCGCTGCACGCTTCGAGTAGTTGCAATCGCGTGGCGTTCAGACGGCGGGCCAGCGTGATCGCCACTCGCCGCATGAATTCCAGCACAAACTTGGGGTCTTCATCGGCTAACGACAGAATCTTGTCCGCATTCAGCGCTAGAGCATGGCAGGGCGTGATCGCACGAGCCGTGGCCGACATCACGCCTAGCCCCAACACCGGCGACCAGCCGAGTAGCTCGCCCGGCCCCAGTGTTTGGAAGGGGATCGGACCCTGGCCGGGGATCGAGGTTTCCAGGACCACCTCGCCTTCGGCCAGCAAGAAGATATTCCGGCAGCTTTGGCCTTCAAAAAACAACAGGTCGCCTGACTTATACGTCCGGATCTCGCCCGCCGCGAACAGGCGTCTCTGGTACTCCATCGGCAATCCCTTGCAGAAGTTCAATTTGTCCAGTTTGTCTAGTACAAGCATGGGAATCCCTTTCGGAAAACATCAGCGTATTGACTAAGGACACATTTCTCTGCGGACCGCTTGGAGGCGTTATCACCAGCGCGACACCAGGCTTACACCGCGGCCCATGTCACACGAGAGTCCGCCCGCGGCCGGCTGGTAACACTGGCCCAGGTAATCCATGACCATGCGATCCGAGTTAAAGCGCCACCCCAGCGTGCGGATAGCCCATTTCATGCGCGCGATCCAAGCGCGGGGAAGGCCATCAATGTCCCGCTCGTAGTAGAGGGGAATCACTTCCTGCTCCAGTGTGCGATACAGGCTTTCGGCATCGCGCCCATCCTGCACTTCCGGATCGCGGTGCGCTTCGCCGCGGCCGATGGCGAAGCCATTGAGACCATCGTAAGCTTCGGCCCACCAGCCGTCGATCACCGACAGATTCAAGCCGCCGTTAAGGACGACCTTCATGCCGCTGGTGCCCGAGGCTTCCAGCGGCCGGCGCGGCGTATTCAGCCATACATCCACCCCTTGAACCAGATGCCGCCCCACATCAATGTCATAATCTTCAAGGAATACCACCCGGCCGGCGAAGCGCGGATCCTCCGTTAGCTGGACGATCTCGCGCAGCAACTGTTTACCCGGTTCATCGCGCGGGTGCGCCTTGCCGGCGAAAATGATTTGTACGGGACGAAGTGAATCGTTCAGCAGGCGGTCCAGACCCTGCAAGTGGAGAAGGAGGGTGGCGCGTTTGTACGTGGCGAAGCGGCGAGCGAAGCCGATGGTCAGCGCCTCCGGGCTGAGGACTTGTCGGGCCGCCTCCGCCGCTGCTCGGTCGCCTCGTCGCTCCCATTGGCGCGCCAGCCGGCGACGCACGAAATCAATCAACCTCCCCTTGAGAACCTGGTGCGTCTCCCACAACTCGCCGTCTACGACACGAGAGATGCCCGCCCATACCTCCGGCTCGCCGCTACGTCTCTCCCAATCCGGTCCCAGGTTACGGTCATACAGGTCATGCATCGCCGGCGCCAGCCAGGAAGGGGCATGGACACCGTTGGTAATGTGGCCGATGGGCACTTCTTCCTCCGCGCGCTCCGGCCAGAGGCCGGCCCACATATTGCGGCTGACTCGGCCATGCAAGGCCGACACGGCGTTGGCATGTCGGGAGAACTTCAGAGCCAGCACCGTCATGCAGAATAGCTCGGACCGATCCTCGGGCCGGACCCTCCCCAGCCCCAGGAGCTGTTCGCGCGACAACCCCAAGGCGTCGCGCAAAGGGCCCAAATGCTCCTCGACCAGTTCCGGACTGAAGCGATCATGGCCAGCCAGCACGGGCGTATGGGTGGTGAAAACCGTTTGGCTGGCCACCTGACTCAGAGTCGACGCAAATGGGATTCCTTCGCGGTTCATCCGCTCACGGATGATCTCCAGCGGAACGAACGCGCTATGGCCTTCGTTGAGATGGAAAACGCCCGGATCGATCCCCAGCGCTCGCAAGGCACGCACGCCGCCGATGGCTAGAAGCAGCTCCTGACGGATGCGGACGCGATTGTCACCCCCGTAAAGATGGGCAGTCAATTGGCGGTCTTCGGGTTGGTTTCCCTCCACGTCGGAATCCAGTAACTGAAGCCGGCACCGCCCGACGTGCAGCTCCCAAATCCGTGCGGCAATCTTGCCCTGCCGCGTTTCAACTTCAATCACCAACGGCGAGCCGTTGGGTCCGAAAGCTGGTTCGAGCGGAAGTTGGGCGGCATCGATCGTTAGTGACTCCTCTTGTTGACTACCGTCCTTACTCAGACGCTGCAGAAAGTAACCCTGGGAGTAATATAAGCCGACGCTCACCAACGGAACTCCGAGATCCGAGGCGCTTTTGACGTGATCGCCGGCCAAAACCCCCAGGCCGCCGGAATAAATCGGCAGCGATTCATGCAATCCGAACTCTGCCGAAAAATACGCAACCGGCCGAACACGCAGAACGCCGGCATGGAGTGCTCCCCACGTTGCCTCAGAGTTGAGATATTCTTCCAGACGCCTGTAGGCGTAGTTGATCTGACTGCGAAGGACCAGCTCGTTGACGCGCTGATCCAGACGCTCCAGCGTGAATTCGGACAGCAAGGCAATCGGGTTGTGCGCGAGCTGGCGCCAGCGGATGGGGTCCAATTCGCGGAAGAGGCGAGCAACCTCCGGCTGCCAGGTCCACCAGAGATTGTGGGCCAACGTCCACAGACGGTTGTACGTGCTCCCCTCGGTGCGAATCCTAGCGTTGTCCCCCGGCCCTCGCACGATGGCTTCGACGTGTCTGGATAGGCGCTTGTCGGCGCCAGGCTCCGATGTCCGGATCGCGCTGTTACTTTCACAGGGGTTCATTTTGCTCCTCATCGAACTGCGCCCATAAGTGTCCCTGACAGAATCAACTACTAGCCCAGAGCGTCGGCTCCGGGCTTGTCGGCATAATTCTGCCTCTTAATCCGCACCCTCACTCATGCCAAGCATCTGGCGCTGACGTGGGTCCGGCAGTTGAAGACGCGTGGCGCGCAGGCGGTCCGCCAGGGCGCTGGCCATCGAGCGGAAGAACTCCATGCCGAAGCGGGTATCGTTCTCTGCCAATCCGCGAACCTGTTCGGCATCCAGAGCAATCAGCCGGCAGGGGGTCAAGGCACGGGCGGTGGCTGTCATCCAACCGCGGCCAAGAATGGGAGACCAACCCAGCAGATCGCCGGGGCCAATCTGATGCACTTGCACAACCCCGATGCTCGGCACCTTGATTTCAAGGATCACTTCCCCCTCGGCCACCACATAAACATGACGCTCATGGTCGCCTTCCTGGAAAATACAAGAGCCGGGCAGAAAAACCTTCGAAGTGGCTAGCGACGCGAGTTGCCGACGGCACAGAGGCGAGAATCTTTCCAACAAGTCGATGTCTTTCAATTCGTCAAGCAGAACCATTTGCTCTCTCCTGTGTAAAAACAGCCAATACAGCTCTGTTATGGCCTTAAGATTGGCTTATCCCCGTCTGTGCCGCTTCCTCCGCTTCACCGACTGCGGGACCGTTATCGTGCGGAGCGGTTACGCAACCCTCATACCAACAAGTGAACTCGTCCGCATTTTGCTCCCAGGACGAGCAAAAGCTGAAACGGACGCCTGGTACGAGCCAGGAAACAAGGTTGGTGTGCGATTTCGCCCCTCAGTGATGTGCAACCGTGACGGAATCGCTCATTGCCTCTCTCTTATCGCAGCAATCTGTTAACCAAGTGCGGACGCGATTGCTCATTTTTCCAATCTTCTGTCGAAATGGCACGTTTGCTGCAAATGGAGGAAGTCGGCCTGGACCTTCAGGGAGTCCCCCTGGCCGGTCGCGGGCCGCGGCTATGCTTACACTTGGAGGAACGAGCCATGTTCGAGCAAGCTTTCGAGAGCCTGCGCAAGGCCACCGAATCGTCGATCGCTCTGCAGCAAGAAGTATTTCGTAAGTGGTTGGGTCTGTGGCCCGGAATCCCGGTGTCCACTTTTCCCTTTACCGAGCTGCAGAAATTCCAGAAGAAATGGGTCGAGGTCGTCAACGAGGTGCTAAAGAAGCAAAAAGAAAAGCTGGAAACTCAGTTCAAGGCGGGTCTGCAAAACATCGAAGAGGCGTTCCGCCTCGCCGAGATCAAAGACCCCGAAGTGCTGCGCGCCAAGACAGTGGAGTTATGGCAAAAGACGTTCGACTACTTGCGGCAGGCCTCCGAAACCCAACTACGCGAGTTTCAGTACGCCGTGAGTAAGTGGGCCGAGCTGACGACCAAAGGCGTAGCCTGACTCCTGACTCCGGGAAGGAGGAGAACCATGAAAATTGAAGGCAAGGTTGCGCTGGTGACAGGATCTGCCAGCGGAATCGGAGCGGCTGTTTCCGTCGAACTCGCCCGCCGCGATGTGAAAGCCATCTACCTTGTCGATCGCAGCCCCACCGTTGGGCAAACGGCCCGAGCGATCAACGACGAGACAGGCCAGCCGGTCGCCGAGGCGATGGTCGGCGACACGTGTGACTCGGCGTTTCGCGCCAAGGTGTTCGCTCAAGCGATTGACCGTCATGGCGTGGTGAACATCTGCGTTCCGGCCGCCGGCATCACGCGCGATGCGCTGGCGGTGAAGATCGACAAGGAAACCGGTCGGCCGCTGGTCTATCCGATCCAGACATTCCGGGAGGTGATCGAGGTCAACCTGATCGCGCCCGTCTACTGGGCGCTGGACATGGTTTCTCACATTGCTGAGGCCCGGCGAAGGCGCGGCCTGGGACGCTGGGAGCCGACAGAGGAAAAACTGTGGGGGACCGTCGTCTTCATTGGGTCGGTTTCGTCCCAGGGAAACAAGGGGCAGATCGCCTATGCGACCAGCAAAGCAGGATTGGAAGGGGCGGCCGCCACGCTCACGAAGGAGTCGATTTATCACGGCGTGCGCTGCTGCGTCATCCACCCCGGTTTCACCGATACGCCGATGGTTCGTGCCCTGGGCAAGGAATACATCGACAAGCATGTCTTGCCGTACACCCAGTTGCGACGGCTCATCCGGCCCGAGGAGATCGCCGACGCCATCTGCTTTTTGATCGCCAATTCTGGGGTCAGCGGTGAACTATGGGCCGACGCCGGCTGGCATCCTTCCGCCTGAATCGGCGAACCAGCGGTGTGAGCCGCCGGGTGCAGACCCTACCCGGCGGCTCATGCCGCCGGTTCGCCTGCGTCTGGTACATCACTCCGAAATCGTTTCAGCGACCCTTTGAGTAGTCGCCCTTCGTCAGTTCATATTCCTCCATTGCCTCTTTCAGCTCCTCCTTATCGCTCTTGGCTTTCACCGCAGGCTTACATGTCTGTGCTGCCCTGGGTTTCGTCACGTGGGCCGTGGGCGTTCGGACGGGTTGATCCACCGGCTTGCACTCCTTGTTGGGCACCTCCGTCAACTTCACCACCGCGTTTTGCACATTGTGCATCTGAGTCTCGGAGATCAGCCTCAGATCGTCGAAGGCTTTCTGCCAAAACTCCACCGCCTTGGTGCGAAGCTGTTCTGGATCTTTCGCCTCGGCAAGACAGAACAGTTTCTCGATGGATCCAAACCCCATCTTGAGCTGGACCGCCAGTGCGTCGTTCTCTCTCTGGATCAGCTCTCCCAACATCTCGATCTACTTGTTCTGGATTTTTTGTAGCTCGCCAAAGGGAATGACCGATACCGGCACCCCCGGCCACAAACTGACCCACTTGCGGAACAAGTCCTGTTGCCAGGCCACGGACGACTTCGTGGTTTTCCGCACACTGTCGATGATCCCGTTCATGGCATCCCTCCCTGCTGCAAAGGTTAATTGATTTTTCGGAGTGGAGATGGGCAATAAATGTGCCAACGGATGGATAAGCTTTCTGCGCGTGGAAGATTAGCAACTTTTCCGTCTTTCATAGTCAGATAGACGGAGCCAGTCCTTCAGACACCATCGAAACCTGTTCGTTCAACCGAGGAAAAGAAGGTTGGAGGCCATCGGATGTGCGGAAACGAATCAACCGCTGGTCCCTCTTCGCACAGATCATCCATGTCCATTGGATTGCTACGGACTCGATTTCGACTGATCCAAAGGGAGCGCCTCACGCGCTCTTGCTATTCGTGCTCGCCTTAGGCAACCGCTCCTTGAGCGAGCACAGGGAACGCGTGAGGATCTCCTGCGGAGTGCCCGAGGCCGAAACCGTCACAAGGTGCCCACTGCGCGCGTAATAGTCCGTCAATGGCCGGGTTCTCTCGGCGTATGCGCGCATGCGAGTCCGGATAGAGTCGTGCAGGTCATCGTCCCGCTGCATCAATTTCCCGCCGCAATGATCGCAGACGCCCTTGTTCTGCGGGGGCCGTGTCATGGTGTGGTAGACCGCCTTGCAGTCCTGGCAGGTACGCCGGCCGCCCAGACGAGAAATGATCTCTTCCAGCGGCAATTCATAACACAGGACGGCATCCAGGGTCACGCCCTGCTCAGCGAGCAGGATGTCCAGTGCCTCCGCCTGGGCGCAAGTTCGTGGGAAGCCGTCCAGCAGGAATCCACCGCGGCAGCGAAGACAACCGGCGCGTTCCCGCACAATCGCTACAACCACGTCATCGGAGACCAGTTCGCCGCGGCGCATCGCTGCCAGCGCCTGTTTCAATGCGGGACTTGGCTTGCGCTCACACTGCGCAGCCCGGAAAATGTCCCCGGTCGAGAGATGACACGTCCCGAGAGATTCGCACAGAAGTTCCGCCTGTGTCCCTTTGCCCACACCCGGCGGTCCCAGAAGGACCAACCGATAAGCTTTGGCAGAATGGACGATGGGTTCGCACAGCGTTTCCCCGCCGCAAAACCAGGCCACTCGCTCTCGCCGTGTGTTCATGGCTATCTCCTCCCAAAAGCGATTCCATGGGCGGAAGATATCCCTCCGGGACACCCACCTGAGATCGGAATCTTATTGTGAGTCGCTAAAGTGTTTGGCAATTCACGTGCCAACTTAAGCGACTCACCAGAGACAAATATGCCGATGATTTCACTCGGAGGAGTCAGCCGGGAGTTACTCCAGATGATACTTTTCGATGAGCCGGTACAGCGATCGGCGACTGATGCCGAGAATGCGGGCTGCATGCACCTTGTTGCCCTTCTCTTGTTGCAAGATATTTCGCACATGCCGGCGCTCGACCTCGCTGAGATGATTGGGATCGCCTGCCGCCTCTTCGGCCATCGGCGCGGTGGATGCAATGTTCTCCGGCAAGTCCTCCGGCGTTATGATGTGGTTTTCGGCCAGGATCTGCGCGCGTTCCAGCACATTGGCCAATTCGCGCACGTTGCCCGGCCATGAGTAAGCCAGGAGGGCCTTCATCGCCTCGGCATCAACCCGCGAGCGCAGAGGACCAATCTGCCGTGACGTGAGGAAATGTTCAACCAATTCCGGGATGTCGCTTTGCCTTTCGCGCAGCGGCGGCAGGAAAATCGACACGACGTTGAGACGATAAAAGAGATCCTCACGAAATCGGCCGTTCTTGATCTCCTCGGCCAGATCACGGTTGGTCGCGGCTACCACGCGAACATCGGCATTCATCTCTTGCGTGCCGCCGACCCGGCGATAGTGACCATCTTCCAGCACGCGCAAAAGCTTGGCCTGTAAGCCCGGGGCCATCTCGCCAATCTCGTCGATGAACAAGGTCCCGCCCTCTGCTACCTCGACCAGCCCTGGCTTGGCGGCGACCGCTCCGGTAAAGGCACCCTTCTCGTGGCCAAACAGCTCGCTCTCCAGCAGGTTCTCTTGCAAGGCGGCGCAGTTGATGGTCACCAGCGGCCGAGTGCGGCGCGGACTGTTGGTGTGCAGCGCCCGAGCAACCAGTTCCTTGCCGGTGCCGCTAGCCCCGCGCACCAGCACCGTGGAATCGGTAGCAGCCACTTTTTCAATCCGGGCGATGACCTTGCGCATGGACGGGCTGGAACCGATCAGCCGATAGCGGGGCGACTCAAAAGAAAGTTGCCGTATCCATTGCTGTTCCCGGCGTTGCAGCTGCACTTTCTCGAACGCTTTCTGGATGTGGACTTCCAGATCGGCGGTTCGGAATGGCTTAGTCAGATAGTCGTAGGCGCCCTTGCGCATGGCTTCGACGGCAGATTCGATGCTACTGTGGGCGGTGAGCATGAGCGCTTCCAGCTCCGGCTGCTGCTCCTTGAGCTGGGCCAGCAGGTCAATGCCGCTGATGCCGGGCAGGTGCAGATCGAGCAGGGCCACATCGAAGCGAGCATGCGCCGCCTTGTCCAGGGCATCCTCGCCGCTGACGGCGGCGGTGACTTCATGGCCTTGCTTGCGGAATAGCTGCGCCAGATCCTGCCGCAGGTCGTCGTCGTCATCGACGATAAGCAGCTTGATGGGCCGATTGTTCGTAGGGGCCATACATCTCCCCAAGGCAAGATACTGGAAATGGAAGCGGTCGCTCGACTCTGAGCGGCCTTTTCTCCCCAGCATACACCGTAAGCTTTCGGCAGAGCAATGGCCGATAGAGTCTTTGGGTTCCCTTCTCTTTGGAACGGCCTTTACGATGGCGGCGAGCATATCCAGCCACAAGCGTAAAGGACAACCGGAAAGGTCCGTCAGCTAGGCAGACAACGATGGACGAGCACCGGAAGGGAGGCGCCGCGTACAACCTTATCGGCGACGCTGCCCAGAAACAGGCGCGGTAGCCCGCGGCGACCGTGCGTTTCCAGAGCCAGCAGATCATATCCGCCGCTCGCTGCCTCATGTATTATGGCTGTGGCCGGATGAGCGTGGGCAAGGATGCGTCTGTGCACAGCAAAGCCTCGATCACGCAGCGAATCCGTCACCCGCTGGAGATAGACGTGCGCTTCGGCCCGCAGCTTGTCGGCCAGCGCGGTGTCCGCCGCCGCTCCCTTTCGGACGCCGTGCTGGATCGCCGACGGCACCACACGCAACAGGGTAAATGAAGCCCCCAGAAGCTTTGCCAGTTCACCGGCCGGTTGCAGGATCTGCTCAGCGGTCGGTGTGCCGTCCAGAGCCACCAGAACATTACGGATTTCCGGCTCTGTCTTCGGCGATGCTTCCTCTTCCTGTGTGTGGATCAACAGCAGCGGTATCGGGAGCCGATGCACCAACTGATCGGCCACGCTGCCCAGCCAGAAGCGCGAAACCGGCCCGCGGCCATGCGTGGTCATCACCACCAAATCGCTGCGCCTGCCCAGCACGTGCTCCTGCAACGTCTCGGCAATCGGTCCCTCCAGTACCTCGGCTGAGACTTGTTCCAGGCCCGTTTTTTTGATTCGAACAATGATGTTAAGGAGGTATTGTTTCTCTTCATTCCATAACTGTACGTCGGGTGTGCCAAGATACATCGTGCCTTCTCCCAGAAGGAGCGGCGAGTGAACGTAGGCCAATTGCAAGACCGCTCCCGACCGCCGGGCCAGGGCCGCGGCATAGGGCAGCGCTTGTTCGCTTTGCAACGAGCCGTCCAGAGGGACAAGGATCGAGCGGTACATGATTGATCTCCTCAGTTCCTACTCCAGATGACGTATCACATCCAGGGGACTGATGACGCCAACCAGGGCCAGATCAGAATCAATGACAAAGAGGTGGTGCACCCTCAATTCCCGCATGCGCTTGACAACCTCTCGCGCCGGCGCTTCCAGCGGCACCGTGAAGACGGCCGGGGTCATGATCTCCGCCACGGTCGTTGGGTCTGTGACCTCGATGGAGAATCCCTCCGGCAAGCGCGATTCCGGGTATGCCTCCCAATCGCAGCAGTCATAAGGCGAAACGCTTCCATCCGAGGTGCGGGCGTGGTGCACGTATTCTCGTTCGTGGATGAGGATGTCGGTGCGGCTGACGACGCCGACAGGCCGGCCGCCTTCGTCTATCACCGGCGCGGCGCCGAAGCCGCGATCGGTGAGCAGTTCCAGCGCTTCGCGGATGCTGGCATCGTTGCGAATGGAAACAGGATTCAGCGTCATCAAGTCTTTGGCCCGCAGCGCCTCAAACGGTCGAGGGAGGCTCTTGTGAATCGTTGGAGAGTTCATGGTAATGGTCCTCGCGTTTTCGTGAATTTGTCTGATCGGACGGACCGTCAACACTACGGCCGCCGAGATCCGCTCGGCCCGCAAAACTGGGACGGATCAGAGACTTTCACCGCTTCGCTTGAGGGAATCGCAAACGCGATGCCGGCCCTAAGTTCGTCCGAAATTTCAAGGGAACACATCAAAAAGGCGGAGAATAGGGGCCTGTATGGCGGGAGACGGCTTCTACCCGACGCGGAGAAGAACATCGTGATGTGCGAGATGGCGCAGTGAGGACCGATTCTGGCACAAAGAGAGAGGTCACTCACGAAGACGGGAAGGTGGAGGGCAAGGAAAGGGTCAGCCGGGCTAGTTCAATGAGTTTGAGGTTCTTGGCACTGGCTGTTTTCTGAAGGCGGCGAAATGCCTCCGCCTCGCTAAGGCCCAGTTCCTTCATCAGCACGCCCTTGGCTCGCTCGATGATCTTACGGTCCTCCAATGCCTGCCGCATGTCCGCAGCCTCACGGCGCAACTCCTCGAACTGCTCGAAACGGCGCATGGCCAGGCCGATGGCCGGTTCCAGGTCGGCTTGCTTTATCGGCTTGACCAGATAAGCCATGATGTGATCCGCTTCCGCCCGCTCGATCAACCTGCCATCGCTGTACGCCGAGACGAGAATGACGGGTACCGGCATCTCCTCATAGATCAGCTTGGCTGCATCAATACCGTCCAAGCCTGGCATCTTGATGTCGGTGATGACCAAATCTGGCCGGTGGGTTCGGCAGACGTCGATCAACTCCTCGCCCGTGGCAGCAGCGGCGGCTACCGTATGCCCCAAGCGGGGGAGAATTTTGCAGTAGTAATCGCGTACATCCGGCTCATCGTCGGCGACGACAATGCGTAAGCCTGTCATCATGAATTTCCTCTGGGCAAGAGCAACTGGATTTCTGCACCTCCCCCTTGGGGCGCGCCGACGGCAATCTGACCGCCGTGGGCTTGGGCGATTCGTTGAGCAATTGCCATGCCCAACCCGGTGCCCTTGGTTTTGGTAGTGAAAAACGGCTCGAAGATGCGCCGCTGCTGTTCCGGATTGAGGCCTGGCCCATTATCGCGCACGGCGATCCCCAGGGCCGGTTGGCCCTCCAGTTGGATCGGCGAACAGGTCACCGTGATCTCCACCGGATCCTTGCACGCGGCCAAGGCATTTTCCAGAATGTTGCGAAACACCTGTTCCAGCCGGAACGGATCGACCAGGCAAACCAGATCGACATCGTTGCTCTCTTCTTGCAGTGTGGCCGTGCGTCCTTGCCTTTGATCGGCCAAGTTGCTCCAAGCCTGGCGCCAGATGGAGCGCACCGAGTGCATGCGGCGTTCAAGTTTTAAGGGGGCGGCATAGTTACGGACCTCGCCGTACAGCTGTTGCAAATGGTTTTGCGCCGTCTGGATGCGAGCGATCAGCTTGAGTGCCTCCGGGCGGTCCTCGACTTCCATCGCCAGCATTTCCAGGCAAGCCTGACTGC
>Ga0209810_1002831_pt1 | contig 19660 bp, 18 predicted proteins | sample Coa_R1_7_FD_187159 | JGI IMG/M metagenome (GOLD analysis project Ga0209810, IMG submission 187159) | Surface soil microbial communities from Centralia Pennsylvania, which are recovering from an underground coalmine fire - Coalmine... | ecosystem: Environmental > Terrestrial > Soil > Unclassified... | reverse complement strand
CGCCGAGCGGGTGCTGGTCGGCTTTGCCATCGCGGCCGTGCTGGGCGTGGCGCTGGGCATCCTCATCGGCCGCTTCGAGCCGTTCCGCGCCCTGTTCGACCCGCTGATCCAGATCCTGCGTCCGATCCCGACCTCGGCCTGGGTGCCGTTCGCCGTCGTCTTCTTCGGCCTCAAGACTCCCGCCTCGGTGTTCCTGATCGTCCTCGGCTCCTTCTTCCCGATCGTGGTCAACACGACCGACGGCGTGCGCCTCGTGCCGGGCATCTACTACCGCGCCGCGGCGATGCTCGGCACCCCGCAGCCGCGCGTGCTCGCCCGCGTCGTCCTGCCGGCCGCCCTGCCCGCGATCTTCACCGGCCTGCGCATCGGCATGGGCGTGGCCTGGGTGCTGGTGATCGTCTCGGAGATGGTCGCGGTCCGCTCGGGGCTGGGCTACGTCCTCTGGGACGCCTACTACTATGCGCGGACGGACATCATCGTCGCGGCGATGCTCAGCGTCGGGATCCTCGGCTTCGTCTCCGACCGGATCCTGGTGTTCGTCGCCAACCGCCTGCTGCGCTGGCACGAGGGCTCACTATGACCGGTACCGAGCCCCGAGCGCGGATCGTGGCGCGCGACCTGGTCAAGGTGTTCGAGGACGCCGCCAGCGGCGCGGAGATCGTCGCCCTCGACCATGTCTCGCTCCAGATCTACGACCAGGAGTTCCTGGCCCTGCTCGGGCCGTCCGGCTGCGGCAAGTCGACCTTCCTGAACATCCTGGCCGGCTTCGAGCGCCCGACGGCCGGCGCGGTCACCCTCGACGAGCGGCCGATCGTCCAGCCGGGCCCGGACCGCGGCGTGGTCTTCCAGGACTACGGCCTGTTCCCCTGGATGACCGTCGCCCAGAACGTCGCCTTCGGTCTCGAGAACCGCGCCGTTGGCCGCGCCGAGGTGCAGCGTGCCACCCGCCGCTTCGTCGAGCTGGTCCAGCTCGGCGGCTTCGAGCACCGCTACCCCCGGGAGCTGTCCGGCGGGATGAAGCAGCGCGTGGCGCTGGCGCGGGTCCTGGCCAACGACCCGCAGATCCTGCTAATGGACGAGCCGTTCGCCTCGCTCGACGCCCTCACGCGCCAGGAGATGCAGCGTCAGCTCCTCGGGATCTGGGAGGCGACGCGCAAGACGGTGGTGTTCGTGACCCACAGCATCGACGAGGCGCTCTACCTGGCCGACCGCGTGGCGCTGATGACGCCGCGCCCCGGCCGCATCCAGGAGATCATCGCCGTCGACCTGCCCCGTCCGCGCGACCTCACCTCCGACGAGTTCAACCGCGTGCGGCGGCAGGCGGCCCAGGTGCTCGAGCAGGTCCTGCAGGTGAAGCCCTAGGGTTCCGGGGATACCGCTACCCTCGCGCCGGCCGGGCAGCGGGGGGTGAGGAGGCAGCCATGCGCAAGCTCTCGTGTCTGGTCGTCGCACTCGCCGCCGCGCTCGCCGCCAGCGCCTGCGCCCCGCCGCCCGTGCCGCAGGCGCGGACCGGCAGCGGGGCGCCGGCCGAGGCGCCCCGCCAGGCCGCGGCGCAGCCGGCCGCCAGCGGGCTGACCCCGGTCCGCTTCGGCTGGGGCAAGCAGGTCTCGGACGCCGGCTACTTCCTGCTGCCGGAGCTGGGCAAGAAGTACGGCCTGGACATCGACCTCGTCCCCTTCCGGCGCTATCCGGAGGCGCTGACGGCGCTGGCCACCGGCGAAGTCGAGCTGTCGCACGTCGGCTACCCGCAGATCAGCTTCATCCTCGAGCAGGGGATCCGCAACGCCAAGGTCATCGCCGGCCAGGTCGACGGCGGCACGAACCTGACCATGCACAACGACGTGCCGGTCGCGGAGTGGACCGATCTGCTGGGCAAGAAGATCGGCATCTTCCCCGGCGGGCCCGGCGACCTGAACTTCCGCTCCAGCCTCGGCCGCCACAACCTCGACGTGAGCCGCGTGGAGGTGGTCAAGCTGACCGCGCCCGGCCCGCAGCTCTACCAGGCGCTGAAGACGCGCGAGATCGACGGCTTCGTCGCCTGGGAGCCGTTCCAGGCCACGCCCTACGTCGAGGGCTACGCCTACTACGCGCCGCTGGACATCATGGACAACCCGACCCGCGGCGTGAACGGCGTGATCGCCGTGAACACTGACTGGGCGGCGAAGAACCCGGACACGGTGGTGAAGTTCCTCCAGGCGGTCCTCGACGGCCAGCGGCACATGCTCGAGAACAAGGACGAGTGGGCCCAGGTCACGGCGGAGCAGCTTGGCATCCCGATCGAGGTCACGCGGGAGTCGATCAAGCACTTCGACCTGCCGCCCAACCTCGAACTGCACCAGCGCGAGGCGCAGGAGATGTCGCGGCTGATGAAAGAGTACGCCATGGCCCAGAAAGACTGGAGCGCCGAGATCCCCACCGTTCTCGACTATTCCTACCTCGAGCGGGCCAGCGGCAAGCCGGCCAGCGAGCTGGGCAAGGATTAGGGCTGCAGCGGCACGAGCAGGTGGGCGTCGAACCCGCCGCCGCAGTGCAGCAGCGCGGTGCCGTCGGGGCTCGGCGCGTAGGCGGCGGGGAACTGGCCGACCAGCGGGTTCCGGGGAAAGAACCAGCGCCCCTGCACGTCCAGGCGCAGCACCTCGCCCCGGCGGAAGAGGGGCGCGGACGGCAGCAGCTCGATCTCCACGGGTGCGATCGATCGTGGCTGCAGGGGCTCGACCGCGTCGTGGCGGTGGACTGGCCGCCAGGGCTCGGAGCGGTCGGGGTCGAGGCGGCGGTGCGAGGCCTTCAGCCATCCTTTCGTCACCGTGTCGAAGGGGTAGCCGTAGGACCCCTCGAAGCCTATCTCCCGACGGCCGCGCAGCTTGCGCACTCCCACGAACAGGTGCGCGTCGTCGGCGTCCCGCACCTCGACGTGGAGGCGGAGCTTCATCGGGCCTGTCACCTCGACGTCGGCGGGCACGGTCCAGGCGAAGCTCGCCCGTCCCGAGCACAGGTCGAAGCTCACCGCCGCCGCGGCCGGCAGCGGCTCGACCCGCAGGCCGCCGTCGGCGCCCAGGTACAGCGGCGTCCACCGCGTGTTCGGTAGCGGCCAGGCCGCCGCGGCACAGACCGCGTGCGCGGCGTCGCGCGTCTCGCGGACTCGAGGCGGACCGGCGGCAGGTCGGCCATCCCGTTCTGCTCGCCCTTGAGGGCCCAATCGAAGAATCGCGCCTGGAAGGCCAGCGCCTCCGGCGAATAGTACGTAGACCACTTGCCGCCGCGGTGAATGTACAGCCAGCGGTGAGCCGAGCCGAGGCGGCGGAAGCCCTCGAACGAGCCCCGCGTGTGCAGGCTGTGGTCCGAAAAGCTCCCGCAGACCAGTGCTGGGACCTCGATGCGCTCGAGCGCGGGCGTGCGGGACGCCCACCAGTCGCCCCACAGCGGGCGGGCGAGCTGCTCGTGGCGGATGTCGTCGCGACAGCGCCCCTGCCGCAGGGTCATCGCGCTCCAGACCGGCACGAACGCGTCCTCGCGGATCCCGCCCGGATAGGCGAGGTCCCGGTAGGCGTCGCTAAAGCCCTCCCAGGGGCAGATCGCCGCCAGGTGGGGCGGGCGGAGCGCCGCCACCCGCCACTAGCTGAGCGCGAGGTAGGAGACGCCGTTGAGGCCGACGCGCCCGCTGGACCAGGGCCGGACCGCCGCCCACTCGATGAGGTCGTAGTAGTCCTCCCCTCCGCCTCGGTGAGGAGGCTGCCCACGCCCTCGGACCGGCCGAAGCCGCGCAGGTCGCAGTTCACCAGGACGTAGCCCCCCGGCACCCAGTAGGCCGGATCGGGCGCCTCCCAGCTCGTCCAGACGGACAGGCGGTACGGGGCGGGCTGGCGCCAGAGGCGGTAGTTGATCGGCAGGCGATAGCCGGGCTGCGGCAGGTTGTCCTTGCCGTACGGATGGGCGCACATCATCACCGGGTAGCGGCCCTCGGCGGCAGGCCGAAAGACGTTGACCCGCAGGATGGTGCCGTCGCGCACGGGCACGGCCACGTCGCGCTCGAACCGCACCCCCACCGGCGGCGCGGTGATGGTGATGGAGGGCGACAGAAAACGGCGGACGCGGTCGGCCGCGTAGGCCAGCCTCAGGGGGCCTTCGAACATCTTCACCCCGCTCTCGCCGCGAGCGGCCCGGCGCGCGATCGCTCGCGGCGCGGTTTGGTCGCGTCGTCGCGCCAGCCCGATTGTCGCACGCCGCGGGAGGGCAGCGCGGCGCCCCGCGGTCTCGATCGCCGCCCGCGGCGCTCAGGGCCCGCTCGCCTGCGCCGTCCGCGGGTCAAGCGGTGTCACGTCGCCAGTCGTCGGGTCCACCTCCCAGCGCAGGCGCACGCTCTGGCCGTCTACGCGGTAGTTGAACTGCACCTGGCAGGGCGGCGGCGGGCCGCTCGCCGACCAGCCGTCGACCTCGACGCGGCCGCCGCCCGCCCGCGCGGCGGCCACGGCCGCGCTCGCCGCCTCGCGCAGCGAGCCGCCAGCCGCCGCCGGGAAGTCCTGCACGCGCGCGACGGCGTCGCGGCAGGCCTCGCGGACGGGGACCAGCGTGGGCGTCACGGTGGCGCTAGCGACCGGCGCTGGCGCCGTGGTGGGAGTCGCCGTGGCCGTTGGGCTGGGCGTGGCCGTCGCCGTGGGGACCGGCGTCGGCGTGCTGCCGTGAACCACGCGATCGCCACACAGCCAGGAATCGGCCGGCACGGGCCGCCCCGCGAGATCCACGCCGTTCCACTCGCACTGCGCGGCCCCGGCGGCCGGAACGGCCAGGTAGAGCGCCAGCCCGAGCAGAGTAATCAACAGCCCGCGCTTACTGATTGCATGTCCTACTTGCACCAGGTACCATCCGAATCCGGTTTTCTCTCCGGAAGGAGTCTGGATATGGCTAGCCGCATCAGGAAGGTCACTTTCAGCCTGCACGAGGACGTGCTCGCCGCCCTCGACGAAGCAGTAGCACGCGGCGACGCCCGAAGCAAGAGTGCCTTCGTCGAGCAGGCACTGCGGAGAGAATTCCAGGAGATGCGCCGCCAGATTCGGCAAGCCCAGTGGGAGGAGGCGAGTCGCGATCCTCTCTTCCTCAAGGACCTCCAGGAGATCGGCGACGCCTTCGCAGCGGCGGACGCCGAGACTATCGAGGGCATTCGCTAGTCTGGACGAGCGGGGAGATCGCCGGGAGGCGATGGCGCCACTGCGCGCCCCTCCGTCCGGTAGAGGTCGTGGTCGTGGATGTAGGCGATGACGGCGGGCGGGGTGAGGTAGCGGAGGGAGCGGCCGGCCGCTGCCCGCTCGGCGAGCTCCGTGGACGACACGTCGACGCCGGGGGCGCGCAGGAGGTGGATGCGCGCGCGGGCGCCGGGCAGCGCGCGCTCCAGCGCCGCCAGGTCGACGTCCGGATAGCCCGGCCGCGTGACGGCCACGAGCTGGCACTCGGCGAGCACCCGCTCCGGCTGGTGCCAGGCGCGGAAGCTCGCCAGCATGTCCATGCCGCAGATGAAGTACAGCTCGGTGGGGCCGTGCGCGGCCTGGAGCAGGGCGAGGGTGTCCACGGTGTAGGAGGGGCCGGGGCGGTCCACGTCGACGCGGGAGAGGGCGAAGCGCGGGTTGTCGGCAATGGCAAGCTCGACCATCCGCACGCGGTGCGCCACGCTGCTGATCGACTCCCCCTGCTTGTGCGGCGGCTCGCCCGTGGGCAGGAACAGCACCCGTTCCAGCCCGAGCACCTCGCCCGCCTCCTCGGCGGCGGCGAGGTGGCCGTAGTGCGGCGGGTCGAACGTCCCGCCGAAGACGCCGAGGCGGCTCACGTCCACTCGAGCTCGGCGTCGCCGATCACGACCGTGTCGCCCGAGCCGACGCCCGCCCGCTCCAGCGCCTGCAGCACGCCCATCCGCGCCAGCCGCCGCTGTAGCTCGGCCGCGGCATCCTCCTGGTTGAGGTCGGTCATCGCCATCAGCCGCTCCACCGGCTTCCCGCGCACGCGGAAGCCATTCCCGAAGCGCTCGACGCTCCAGGCCTCCTCGGCGGGCGCCAGGCGGTAGACCCGCAGGCCCGCATCCGGCGGCGCCTCGGGCGCCGGCAGCTCGGCCAGCGCGCCGGCGATCGCCGTGAGCAGCGCGGCTACCCCCGCGCCACTTACCGCCGACACCGGGTAGACATCGCGGCCGCCGAACGCGGCGATCAACTCCGCCCGCCGCGCCTCGGCCTCGGGCAGGTCCATCTTGTTCAGCGCGATCAGGCTCGGGCGCTCGGCCAGCGCCGGATCGTACTCGGTCATCTCGTCGCGGACGACGCGGTAGTCGGCGACGGGGTCCGCGGCGCTGGCGTCGACGACGTGGACGAGCAGGCGGGCGCGCTCGACGTGGCGCAGGAACTGGTAGCCCAGCCCGACGCCGCGGTGGGCGCCCTCGATCAGCCCGGGAATGTCGGCCACCACGATCGCCACGTCGCCGACCTCGGTCACCCCGAGGTTGGGCGAGAGGGTGGTGAACGGATAGGAGGCGATCTTCGGGTGGGCGGCGCTGATCGCGGCGAGCAAGCTGCTCTTGCCGGCGTTGGGCAGGCCGACCAGCCCGACGTCGGCGATCGTCTTCAGCTCCAGGTCCAGCCAGTGCTCCTCGCCGGGCTCGCCCTTCTGGGCCACACGCGGCGCCCGGTTCGTGGGCGTGGCGAAGTGGACGTTGCCGAGCCCGCCGCGGCCCCCGCGGGCGACCAGCAGCATCTCGCCCGGGTAGACCAGATCGGCGAGCAGCCCCTCTTCCGTGCGCACCACGGTGCCGGGCGGCACGTCCACGATCACGTCCTGCCCCTTGCGCCCGTGCTTCTTGCGTCCTGCCCCGTTGCCGCCGCGCTCGGCCTTGAAGTGGCGCTTGTGGGTGAACTGGAGCAGCGTGTTCTCGTTGTGGCTCACCCGCAGGAAGACGCTCCCACCGCGGCCGCCATCGCCGCCATCCGGCCCCCCGAACGGCACGTACTTCTCGCGGCGGAAGCTGAGTGCGCCATTGCCCCCATCGCCGCCCTTCACGTAGATTCGCGCCTCGTCGAGGTAGGAGCCTTGCCGCTCAGACATAGCCATGCTGTCGTGTCTCCACGTCCCGGCGCGTCCCCACTCTCTCACTCTTCAAGAAGATTATAGGGAGGGAGGTACCTCGCCGGAGTCGTAGTAGGGGAGCGCGACGGTGGATGGCGGCGGTGAATCGCCCGCCGGCCGCCGAAAACGCGACGGCGCCCGGCTCGGACCGGCTGTGGATAACCCTGAGGATAGCCGGCGATCCTGTGGACAGCCGCCGTGGATGGGCGGACCGCCCGGCGGCCCGAGCGCCCGCGAAGCGGAGCGGCGTGGCGCTTCCTCTCGTGGACTGCCAGTCAACGTATCCACAGCCATCCCACACTTATCCACAGCTTTGAGGCAGTTATCCACAGCGCGGCACCGGCTCCTGTCCTCGCCGCCCACCGGGGAATCGCCAAGGCGTCCTATTCCCTGCTGGCGCGGACCGCGGTCCGCGTCGCCCACGGCGAAGTCCCGAAAGAGCCCTAGCAGCGGCTGTGCTATAGTGCCCGTCGGCCGAACCGCGGCGCGCCAGGACCCCACGCGGCTGCGCGGGGCGCGCCGGAGGCCGAGAGGGCGCGGCGGCGTGGCCGCGCCGCGGAGGAGAAGATGCGCATCGACGTCCATGCCCACCTCTTTCCCGACGCGTACCTGGACTGCATGGCGCGCCTGGGCCAAACCGGCGCGCGGGCGGCCGTCCTGCGCGCGCCGGGCGGCCAGATGCCCCTGGACGAGCGCGTCCGCATGCTGGATCGAGCGGGCATCGACCTGCAGGTGCTGTCCGTGGCGGCGGCGGTGCCATACCTGGCGGAGCAGGCCGCGGCAGTGGAGGCGGCGCGGACCGCGAACGATGCCTTCGCCGCCGTTTGCCGGCAGTACCCCGGCCGCTTCGCCGCCTTCGCCAGCCTGCCGATGCCGCACGTCGACGCCGCGCTGGCCGAGCTCACGCGCTGCCTGGACACGCTGGGCATGGTCGGCGTCACGCTCGGCTGCTCGGTGCTCGGCCGCCAGCTCGACGATCCGGCCTTCGAGCCGTTCTTCGCCGAGCTGGACCGCCGCGGCAGTGTGCTTTTCCTGCACCCGGTCGGCGCGGGGGCCGGGCCGGGTAGCGGCGAGTACGGGATCCGCTGGATGGTCGGCGCGCCGGTCGAGGACGCGGTGGCGTCGCTGCGCCTGCTGCTGTCGGGGCTCACCACGCGCTACGCCCGGATGCGCGTCATCGTGCCTCACTTCGGCGGCTTCCTGCCCTTCTTGCTCGAGCGACTGAACGACGAGGCCGAGCGCGAGGCCCATGCCGGCATCCGCCCGGCCGTGGCGATGCCGCCGAGCGAGCTAGTGAAGACTCTCTGGTACGACACGGTGAACTGCCATCCGGCCGCGCTGCGCTGCGCCTGCGAGTCGTTCGGCGCCGACCGAATCCTTCTCGGCACCGACTTCCCCTACCTCGCCGGTCCGCGCTTCGAGCGGGCCGTCGAGTACATCGCCGAGGCGGGCCTGAGCGAGCCGGAGGTCGCCGGCATCTACGGCAACAACGCCCAGGCCCTCCTCGGGCTCGGCGCGAGGTAGAGGCCTCCGGCCGGAAGACGGGGGCCTGGGGGATCCCCCCAGGCCTGCCTCTATTCCGCGGCAGGATGAAGCCTAGCGCGCGCGCAGGGCCTGCAGCACCTTCTCGGCCGTGATCGGGAGCGAGTCGACGCGGGCGCCGACGGCGTCGGCGACGGCGTTGGCGATCGCCGCGGCGGTGGGCACGTTCGGCAGCTCGCCGATGCCCTTCACGTTGCGCGCGCCCATCCCCTTGCCGCCGGGCACGAGCACCACCTCGAGCGGCGCCAGGTCGGCGATGCTCGGCAGCTTGTAGTCGCCGAGGTGGGCCGCCGCCACCTGGCCGTCCTGCACGCCCAGGTCCTCGTGCAGCGCGTAGCCAATGCCCATCACCGCGCCACCCTCGATCTGGCTCTGGTGGGTGACCGGATCGAGGACGTCGGCGACGTCGTGGGCGGTGAGCAGGTGGTAGAGGAAGACCTGGCCGGTCTCGACGTCGACCCCCACCTGGGCGATCTGGACGCAGTAAGACGTCACCGCCTCGTGGTGGCCGCCGTGCGCGTCCGGATCGACCTCGCCCACCACCTCGATCGGCTCGCCGGCCGCGGCCAGGGTCGCCAGGCTGACGGTGCGACCGCTGGGCCCGTGCCGCGCGGCGCCGTCCGCGCCCAACGTCATCTCCGCCGCGTCGGCCCCGAGGTAGCGCGCGGCAGCGGCGAGCAGCCGTGCGCGGAAGGCCAGCGCGCCGGCGTGCGCGGCCTCGGAGGCGGAGATCGTCACGCGGCTGCCGCCGACGCCGCTGTCGTAGGGTAGGTGGGCGGTGCCCACGTAGCGGATGACCACCGCCGTCCGCGCCAGGCCGATACCCTCGGCGATCACGCGGCGAAGGATCGTGTGCGAGCCGGTGCCCGTCTCCATCTGTGGCACCTGCGCCTCGACCGTACCGTCCGGCTGCAGCCGCAGGCGGAGGCTGGTACGCTGGGCGGGGTGGGTGGGGCGGTCGTAGACGGCGATGCCGCGGCCGAAGCGCACCGTCGGCGGCGCGGCGTGGGGGAAGGCGGGGCGGTAGGCGCGCTCGGCCGCGTCCAGCGTCTCCAGCGCCCGCACCTCCAGCCAGCGCTCGCCGAAGGGGTTGGCCTCGCCGTCGCGCAGCAGGTTGTTGCGGCGGAAGGTAGCTGGGTCGATCCCCAGCTCGCGGGCAACATGGTCGAGCATCGACTCGACGGCGAAGGTGAGCTGCGGGGCGCCGGGCGCGCGGGCGTTGCCGCCCGGCACCTGGTTCGTGTACACCCGCTCGGCGACGACCCGCACCGCCGGCAGGCGGTAGCTGGTGGCGGCGCGGGCGGTGAAGTTGGCCGAGGGGCGGAAGCCGGCGTAGGCGCCGGCGTTGAACACGGCGTGGACATCGAGCGCCTGGAGGCGGCCGTCGCGGCTCACGCCGACCCGCACGCGGGTGACCGAGGCGTGGCGCGGCCCGGCCGCCTGCAGCTCCTCGCTGTAGCGCATCGTCATCCGCACCGGCCGCCCGGTCCGCCGCGACAGCTCGAGGCAGAGCGGCACGTCCATCGGCGAGCCCTTGCCGCCGAAGTCGCCGCCGATGGCCGGCGAGTGGAGCGTGATCTGCTCCTGGGGCAAGTCGAAGGCCGCACTGAGCTGCTCGCGCAGCTTGTAGGGCGACTTGTTGCAGGACCAGACGTGGACCTGGCCGTCGGCCGCCGCCAGCACCGTGCAGGAGTGCGGCTCGAGGTAGCCCTGGTGGTGGGCCTGGGTGCGGAAGGTGCGCTCGAAGACGCGGTCGGCGCTGGCCAGCGCGGCCTCGACGTCGCCCTGAGCGGCGGCGGCGCGCCCGACGAGGTTGGGCGGCTCGTCCGGGCCGCGCGCCGCGCCGGCGTAGCTGGCCGGCGCGTCGTGGACGGCCGGCGCGCCGGGCTGGAGCGCTTCGACCGGGTCGAACACGGCCGGCAGCGGCTCGTAGCTCACGTCGAGGAGGGCGATCGCCTCCTCGGCGCTGTCGCGGCTGTCGGCGGCGACGGCCGCCACCATCTCGCCCGCGAAGCGCACCTTGTCCGCGGCGAGGATCGGCACGTCGCGGACGGCGCGCCCGAAGCGCCGCGGCGGCAGGTCGCCGCCGGTCAGCACGAGGCGCACACCGGGCACGCGCGCGGCGGCGGCGGTGTCGATTGCCCGGATCCGGGCGTGGGCATGGGGGCTGCGCAGTACGGCGACGTGGAGCAGGCCGGCGAGGGCCAGGTCGTCGGAGTAGAGCATCTGGCCGCTGACCTTCAGCTCGCCGTCGACGCGGGCGCCGCCGCCGCGCTCGAGCGGCGCCGGCGGGTGGGGCAGCGGCGGCACGGGCTGGAGCACGACACTCATGATGCCTCCCTCGGACCCCGTCAGGGCGGGGGATCCAGAACGCAGCGCTAGCTGATGTTCAAGACGAAGTCGAACGTCGCCGCCTTGCCGTCGGCCACGTCCTCGACCGACATGAGCAGCGCCGGGCGGAAGATGCCGTCGGTGTTGTTGCGCGGCTCGCCCGGGAAGTAGAGCTGGGTGGTCAGGAGCGGCTGGTTGGGCGCCTGCACCTTGACGTGGATGTGGCGCGTGCGCCCCGGGTAGCGCCCCGGCACCACTGTCTCCAGGTAGTAGCGCCCGGCGTCGTCCGTGAACTGGTGGCCGCGGAAGCGGTAGCCCGCGTTGTCGTAGGCGCCGTTGGCGTCGGCCTGCCAGAAGTCGAGCAGCGCCCGCGCGATCGGCTGGCAGCGGCGGCTGAGCACGTAGCCGCTGACGACCAGCCGGGTGCCGGGCAGGCCGGGCTCGAGCAGCGACGTCCGCTCCGGCGTGTTCGGCTTGAAGTACGGTCCTTCCGTCTGCGCCGGCGTGGGGTCGTCGGCGGCGCCGCAGGCCGGCGTCGGCGGCAGCTCCTGCGCCTGCGGCAGCCCTCGGGGCGAGCGCGCCACGCTGCCGGCCGCGTCGGCCAGGGCTCCGCCGCCGTATCCAGTCAGAGCCAGCGGCGCCGGCACGGCCAGGCACAGCCCCAGGAAGGCGCGGCGGGTGAGGTGGGTCTCGTTCGGTTTCCTCATCAGATCTCCTCCATCATAGCTACTCTACACTGATGAGGTCCTTGATCCGCTCGTAGGTGGCGGCGGGGACGAGCTTGGCGTCGCGGAGCTGCTGGGGGTCGGCGAAGGGGCCGTTGCGCGCGCGGTAGTCCAGGATGCGGCTGGCGAGCGTCGGGCCGATGCCGGGGAGGGCGTCGAGCTGGGCAGCCGTGGCGGTGTTGAGGTTGACCTTGCTGCCAGCGGCGGGGGCGGCCCGTCCCGCCGGCCGCCCCGCGGCCGCCGGCGTCGGCTCGCCCTGCCGGGGCACCACCAGGCGCTGGCCGTCGGTCACGCGGGCGGCGAGGTTCAGCGCGTCGAGGTCGGCGTCGTCGGCCGCGCCGGCGGCCTGCACGGCGTCGGCGACGCGGCTGCCGTCCGGCAGCGCGTACAGGCCCGGCTGCTGCACGGCGCCGGTGACGTGCACCTCTAGCTCGGCGGCGGCAGCGCCGGCCGCCGGGCTGCTGACGAGCTGCACGGGCGGCGCGGCCGGCCGCCGCAGCAGCGGGTAGGCCAGCCCCACCGCGGCACCCAGCGCGGCGACGACGAGCACGCTGGCGAGCCAGGTCCGGCCGCGGTCCAGGATCTCGTGCATCGGCGCGGCTCCCCTTCGCTCGCTCTACGCACCGTGGCCCAGGATAGTGAGCCGCCCGTCGTTCGTCAATATGCCTGATCGCTCGCCGCTCGATTGGCCCGGCCGCGGCGGCCCTGTTACACTGGAAGTGCAGGGCGGTTGCGGCCACGCTGAAGCGTGCGGTGCCGTCCTGTCCTGTTTCTTCGACCGCACTGGCGAGCGAAACGCGATGCACGGCGATTACTCCGACTGCTCCGATCTCTCCGCGGACGACCGCGCCTTCCTCGACCGCGTCGTGGCCAACCTGCCGCTGCTGGCGGACCTGCTCCACGCCGACCTGCTGCTCTACGCGCGTGGCGGCAGCGCGGGCGTGGTGGTCGCCCACGCTGCGCCCAACCCGTTGCCCTCGCTCTACGCCAGCTCGCGGGTCGGCCAGCGCGTGGCGCTCGGGGAGGGCGGCGTCGGCACGCTCCTCCAGACCGGCCGCTCGCGCGGCGTCTACGGCTTGCTGGTCCGCGGTGCGCCCGCCGTGCAGGAGGTCTTCCCGGTCATGCTCGGGGAGCGGCTCGTGGCCGTGCTCAGCGCCGAGACGAACGTGCTCGAGTACGAGCGCATGCGGCACAAGGACTCCGTGCTGCGGAACGCGCTGGCGGGCATCCGCCAGGCCGTGCTCGAAGGGCGGCTCGCGGGCGGCGCGGCGCTGGGGCGGCTCGGCGAGCACGACGGCCTGCTGATCATCGACGCCGCCGGCCAGATCGTCTACATCAGCACCGTGGCCGAGAACCAGTACCGCCGCCTCGGCTACTCAGAGAGCCTACTGCACAGCCAGATCTCGGAGCTCGACACCAGCGAGTACGTCTGCTTCCAGGCGATGGAGCGCAATGTCTGCCTGGAGCGGCGCGTCGAGGAGGGCGACCAGATCTGGATCAAGCGCGTCGTGCCGCTGCCGCCCGCGCCCCGGCGCCGCTGGTGGTGGCGCCGGCACCAGCGCTCCGACCAGCCCGCGGGCGTGCTGATCGCGATCCAGGACATCACCGACGACGTGCGCAAGGAGCAGGAGCTGAAGATCAAGTCGGCGATGATCCAGGAGATCCACCACCGCGTGAAGAACAACCTGCAGACGATCGCCTCGCTCCTGCGCCTGCAGGCGCGGCGGTCGGATTCGCCGGCGCTGGCGGAGATGCTGCAGCAGAGCATCACGCGCATCCAGAGCATCGCCGTCGTGCACGAGTTCCTGTCGCACGAGCAGGATAGCGTGATCAACATCCACGAAGTGTGCTACCGTATCCTCACCGAAGTGACGCAGGGGATTCTCGATCCCACGAAGAACATCAGTCTCACCCTGGAGGGGCGCAACTACTACCTGGCCACGCAGCAGGCCACGTCGTGCGCGTTGATCGTCAACGAGCTATTGCAGAACGCTCTCGAGCACGGCTATACGCAGCGGACCGAGGGGACGATCCAGGTGCGGCTGCGCGATACGCCCGAGAGCATGCTGATCGAAATCTCCGACGACGGCGAAGGGCTTCCCCCGGACTTCGACCTGCACGGCCACGTGAGCCTGGGCTTACAGATCGTGCAGACCCTGGTGCGCGACGACCTGAAGGGCCAATTCGAGCTCCGCAACGGCAATGGCGTCTGCGCCATCATCGCCTTCCCGCGCTGGCAGCTCAAGGATCCGCCGCGACGCGAGAAGGTCGAAGCCTGAAAGAGGGTATCGTGGCTCAAACACGAATCGTAATTGCCGAAGACGAGCCCATTCCGCGGATGGACCTCCGCGAGATGCTGAAGAACCTGGGCTACCTCGTGGTCGGCGAGGCGGCGGATGGCGTGTCCGCGGTCAACCTGGCCCGCGAGCTGCGTCCCGACCTGATGATCATGGACATCAAGATGCCGGAGATGGACGGCATCACGGCGGCCCGGGTGCTCACCGAGGAGCGGATCGCGCCGGTCCTGCTCGTGACGGCCTACGAGTACCGCGACCTGCTCGCCAGCGCCAAGGAGGCGGGCGTGCTGGCGTTCGTGCCCAAGCCGTTCGGCGAGGCGCAGCTCGTGCCGGCCGTCGAGCTGGCCCTGGAGCGCTTCCGCGAGTTCCGGGCGATAGAGAAGGAGCTGGGCGACACGCGCGCCACGCTCGAGACGCGGAAGGTCGTCGAGCGGGCCAAGGGCCTGCTGATGGACCGCCACGGGCTGAGGGAAGAAGAAGCCTTCCGCCGCATCCAGAAGCTGAGCATGGACACGCGCAAGTCGATGCGCGAGGTCGCCGAGGCGATCCTGCTGGCGCAGAAGGCGGAGGGCTAACCTCTCTCCCCCGGCCCCCTCTCCCCGGCGCGGGGAAAGGTGGGGAAAGACGGGATCGCTCCGGCGCCCCGCGCCCTCTCCCCTCCCCGCGCCGGGGAGGGGTTAGGTTCCCGCTGCGGGGAAAGGGGGAGTTAGCGGCGGAGGAAGGAGAGCAGGTCGGCGCCCATCACGACGGAGAGCAGGACCAGGAGCGAGAGCAGGACCAGGCCGGCGAGCAGGCCGATGGCCAGGGCGAGCATGAACCCGCAGCCGAACTTGAAGCCGTCGCCGACGGAGAAGTTAACGGGATTGCGGGGCAGGCGGCCGCCGGGCCAGTTGCCTCCCCGCGGCAGGTCGTTGGGCCCGGGCGCGAATCCTCGCCCCAGCATCGGCCCCTCCCCAGGGGAAATTGAGGGGCGCCCCGGGCACTGGCGCCCGGCCCCGGCCGGGCGCCGCGCGAGCGACGATGCGGACGGCCCCGCGTGGTCCGCTGGCAGGCACGAGTAGGGCTGCAAGCAGCCGGCCGAGCAGGACCGCGCTATTGTAGCGCCCCCCCGCCAGCCGAGCAAGGCTCATCACCCGGCCGGGAACGGGGGCTGGTAGCCTTCGAGGCGGCGCTTCAGGCCCTGCAGGAACCGCCCGACCGTGGCGCCGTCGAGCACGCGGTGGTCGAACGACAGGCAAGCGTTCATCATCGAGCGGATTGCTATCGCGTCGTCCACCACCACCGGTCGCTTCACGATCGCCTCCATGGTCAGGATGGCCGTCTGCCCCCAGGGGACGATCGGTGCCGAGACCACCGAGCCGAAGGCGCCCGTGTTGTTCACGGTGAACGTTGCCCCCTGCACGTCGCTGAGAGTGAGGGTGCCGGCGCGCGCGCGGGTGACCAGGTCGGCGATGCCGCGGGCGATGCCGACCAGGTTGCGCTCGTCGGCGTCGTGCAGCACCGGCACCACCAGGCCGTCGTCGACCGCGACAGCGATGCCGATGTGGATGCCCCGCCGCAGGACGATGTGGTCGTCGGCCCAGCGGGCGTTGAGCAGCGGCGTCTCCTTCAGCGCCTCGACGGCGACCTGGACGAACGGGGCCAGGTAGGTCAGGTCGACGCCCTCGCGGCGCTGGAACTCCTCGCGCGCCCGCTCCCGCCAGCGCACCAGCGCGGTCACGTCCACCTCGACCAGCGTCCAGGCCTGGGGCACGTTCTGCTGGGTGCGTGTGAGGTGCTCGGCGATCGTGCGGCGCATCGGCGACAGCGGCAGCCGCTCCTCGCCGCGGCCCAGCGCAGCGGCGGCCGACGGCGTCGACGGCGCGGGCATGAGTCGTGGTGCCGCCGCTGCCGGCTCACGCGCGGCGGCGGCCGGTTCGGAGGGCCGCGCGCCCGCCGCGCGGCCGCTGCCGGCGGGCGCGGTCTCTGTCTCTTCCCGCGCGGCGGGGACGGCTGCCCGCGGCAGCAGCTCGGGCTCTCGCCCGGCGGCTGGCGCCTGCTCGCGCTCGGCCAGGTAGCCGAGTAGGTCGTCCTTGGTCACCCGACCGCCCAGGCCGGTGCCGCGCACCTGGTGTAGGTCGACGTGGTGCTCCTCGGCCAGGCGGCGCACCAGCGGCGACGAGCGGATGCGATCGCGGCGCCCCTCGCCGCCCGGGCTGGCCGTGGTCGGCGCGCTGGTGGGTGCGCCGCTGCTCGTCCGCGGCGCCAGCGTGTCCAGCGAGTCGAGCGTGCCGGCGAACATCCCCACGTCGGCCTGCGCGTCGGCGGGCTCGCTCGCGCTCGCCGGCGTGGCGGCGCTGTCGGCCGGCGGCGCGGCCGGCGCCGCCGCTTCTTCCGCCACGCGGGCGATCTCCTGGCCCACGCTCACCGTGGCGCCCTCGTCGACGAGGAGCTGCTCGACCCGGCCGGCCACTGGCGACGGCAGCTCGGCGTTCACCTTGTCGGTGATGATCTCGGCCAGCGGCTCGTCTCGGGCGACCCAGTCGCCCGGCTGCTTCAGCCAGCGGCCAATCGTCCCCTCGGCCACCGACTCGCCCAACTGCGGCATCTTGATCGGCGTGGACATCGGCACCGGTCCTCCGCACGGGGTCTGACCCCCCTCGCCCCTTGTGGGAGAGGGAGGTAGGGGGTGAGGGGTTAATATGCCGCCAAACGGCGTACCGCGTCCACGATGTGGCGCGTGCTGGGGATGACCGCCTCCTCGAGCTGCGGGCTGAACGACACCGGCGTGTCGAGGGCAGCCACGCGCAGGATCGGGCCGTCGAGGTCCTCGAACAGCTCCTCGGCGATGAAGGCCGCGACCTCGGCGCCCACGCCGCCGGTCTTGCTGTCCTCGTGGCAGACGATCACCTTGTTTGTCTTGGCCACCGAGGCGGCCACCGTCTCGCGGTCCCAGGGCAGTAGGCTGCGCAGGTCCACTACCTCGACCGAGACGGCGTCGGCGGCGAGCGCCTCGGCCGCCTCCAACGCCTGGTGGACCATCGCGCCGTAGGTGATCACACTGACGTGGCGTCCCTCGCGCTTGACCTCGGCCTGGCCGATGGGGATCACGTAGTCGTCGTCCGGCACCTCGCCGCGGATGCGGCGGTAGATGCGCTTGTGCTCGAAGTAGAGGACCGGGTCCTCGTCGCGAATGGCGGCCTTGAGCAGCCCCTTGGCGTCGTAGGGCGTCGACGGCGTGACGATCTTGAGACCCGGGACGTGGAGGAAGAACGCCTCGACGCTCTGGGAGTGGTAGAGCGCGCCGTGGACGCCCGCGCCGTAGGGCGCGCGGATGACGAGCGGGCAGCTCCAGGCGCCGTTGCTGCGGTAGCGGATCTTGGCCGCCTCGTTGACGATCTGGTCCATGGCCGGGAAGATGTAGTCGGCGAACTGGATCTCGGCCACCGGGCGCAGGCCGTTCAAGGCGCTGCCGATCGCGGTGCCAACGATGCCCAGCTCGGCGATCGGCGTGTCGATCACGCGGTCGGCGCCGAACTCGGCCTGCAGCCCGTCGGTGGCGCGGAACACGCCGCCGTGCACGCCGACGTCCTCGCCCAGCACGATCACGCGCCAGTCGCGGCGCATCTCGTCGCCCAGGCTATCGCGCACGGACTCGACGATCGTCTTCACCGCCACGGCGTTCTCCCCACTCTTCATTCGTGATAGACGTGCAGGGTCGCCTCCTCGGGGCGCGGGGGCGGGCTCGCCTCGGCGACCTGCTCGGCGTCCGCGATCTCGCGGGCCACGCGGTCGCGGATCTCGGCCACCAGCGCGTCGTTCAGCACGCCGGCGGCCCGCAGCGCGCGCTCGTAGCGCGGCAGCGGATCGTGCTGGCGAGCCTCGGCGCGCTCGGCTTCCGGCCGGTAGCGGCGGTCGTCGTCGTCGCTGGTGTGCGGCGTCAGGCGGTAGAGCCGCGCCTCGATCAGCGTCGGGCCCTCGCCGGCGCGCGCCCGCTCGACGGCGCTGCGCGTGGCGGCGTAGACGGCCAGCACGTCGGTGCCATCCAGCAGCACGCCGGGCATATTGTAGGCGCTGGCGCGGTCGACGACGTGGGCCACGGGCATCTGCTTCGCCACCGGCACCGAGATCGCCCAGCCGTTGTTCTCGCAGAGGAAGATGCTGGGCAGCTTGTGGAGCGCGGCAAAGCTGAGCGCCTCGTGGAAGTCGCCCTTGCTGGTCGCGCCGTCGCCGAAGTAGCAGACCGTGACCGCGCGCTCGCCCTTGTACTTGGAGGCCAGCGCCACGCCGGTCGCCTGCGGCAACTGCGTGGCGACGGGGCTGGAGGCCGTGACGACGTTCAGGCGCCGCGAGCTGTAGTGGGCCGGCATCTGGCGCCCGCCGCTGGACGGGCCCTCGGCACGGGCGAAGGCGTCGAGCATCACCTCGCGCGGCGTCATGCCGAGCGTGAGCACCACGCCCAGGTCGCGGTAGTAGGGGAGCACCCAGTCCTCGCCGGGGCGCAGCGCGTAGGCGCTGCCGACCTGGGCCGCCTCGTGCCCCTGGCCCGAGACGATGAAGGGTATCTTCCCCTGCCGGTTCAGCACCCACATGCGGTCGTCGATGGCACGGCTGAGCGCCATCTTGTAGTACAGCTCGACGAGCTGGGGGGCGTCGAGCCCGTGGGTGTTGAGCTTCTGGACCCGCGCGTCCGCGGACGTGTACTCCTGCGTCATGGCCTCCTCCGGCCGCCAGTCCTGCCGTAACTCCCATCGACAGCGTAGCTCGCCCCAAGCTATCGCCGCGATGAACCAGCTCACGCTTTGCGCGTCAACTGGCTAACAGGCGGACAGGCGGCGCGGCGGAGGGTGCAGGCCACCCCACGTCACGGACGGCTTCGTCGCCTCCTCGGCCGAACAACACTGTTCGCCTGCTATCACCGTAGCACGCGCGCCGGGCGACTACAATAGTTTGCACCTCGGCCCGGCTGGTCGGACCTGGTGGTCGCGGCGAGCCGTCCGGACGGCGCCGGGCGCGCTACGCTGCTAGTGCAAGCGACGTGCCGGCGGCAGGGAGCGGCGTCGTTCACCGGCGCGCGGCGGCCGCAAGCGACGTGCCGGGGCGGCGGGGAGGCAGCGTGGAGGGGCTCGACCGGTTCGGCGGCACGCTGGTGTTCGCGCTCGCCGCGGTCTGGGTGTTCTGGCTGATCGGCGGCACGCTGATCAACCGGCGGCGGGCGGCGAGCATCGGCCGCTGGGTCTACCGCGAGGTGCGGCCCTACGGCGGCAAGCTGGCGCTGCGCTGGCTGACCTTCGCCGCCTTCGAGCTGACGGTCGCCGAGGCGCGCCAGCCGTTCCGCCAGCTCACGCTCGTCGGCTTCCTCGAGTCGCGGGAGATGCCGTTCGTCTGGCTGTGGAACCGCCTCCGCCGCCGCGGCGACCTGCTCGTCGTGCGCGCCGAGCTGCGGCGCCTGCCGCGCTGGGGCCTGGAAGCGTACCGCGCGCACAGCGTCGTGGCCGACGACGCGCGCCGCGCCGCCGAGGCCGCGGGCTGGACGCCCGAGCCGGGGGTGGACGGCGTGTGGCGGGCGAACGGCGGCGGCGCGGCGGCCGAGCTGAGCGACCGCCTCCTCGCGGCGCTCGGCCCCTACGCGGCGCGCGTGGAGCGCCTCGCCGTCCGCCGCGAGGCGCCGCAGCTCATCCTCGCCCT
>Ga0209810_1002830_pt1 | contig 19667 bp, 17 predicted proteins | sample Coa_R1_7_FD_187159 | JGI IMG/M metagenome (GOLD analysis project Ga0209810, IMG submission 187159) | Surface soil microbial communities from Centralia Pennsylvania, which are recovering from an underground coalmine fire - Coalmine... | ecosystem: Environmental > Terrestrial > Soil > Unclassified... | reverse complement strand
GCAATTCGAGCAAACCCTCGTCGGCCTCGCCGAAAGCGACCCCTGGCTGCGCGACCACCCGCTCGAAATTGTGTGGAGCGGCGGCCAGTTCGACTCCGGCGAAATCCCCGCCGACCACCCGCTTGTCCACCTCTGCCGCCAGAGCATGTTTGACCTCACGGGCCATCCTCCTCGTTTAGAGGGCGCGCCCTACGGCTCCGACCTGCGCCTGCTTGTCAACCAGGGCCACATCCCTGCCCTGCTCTTTGGCCCCGGCGATGTCAACGTCGCCCATATGCCCGACGAACACGTGGCGATCGATGAGGTGATCCTGGCGGCGCGAGCGTATGTGCTGGCGGCGCTGCGGTTTTTCGCAGGATAACTTTACGCGAGCTGGCCGGGAAACACGCACTCCTGCGCACAGAAAGCGCACCAGCCAACGAGTTGCCCGTCTTGCTCATGGAGATCGCTGAGACGGCGGGCGCAGCGGCAGACGTAGCCATGCTGGCGGGCAGGGTTGCCGAAGACGAGGGCGTGGGGCGGCACATCGCGCGTGACCATCGAGCCTGCGCCGACGAGGGCAAAGCTGCCGATGGTCACGCCGCAGAGGATGACCGAACCGGCCCCGATAGAGGCCCCATACCGAACGAGCGTGGGCGTGATCTGCCAGTCGTCGGCGGTTTTGAGCTGGCCGTCGGGCGTGATGGCGCGGGGATGCAGGTCGTTGGTGAAGCAGACGTGGGGGCCGATGAAGACGCCGTCTTCCAGCGTCACGCCTTCAAAGACCGAGACGTGATTCTGGATTTTGACGCGCGAGCCGATCTGTACGTGGGCATCAATATAAACTCCCTTGCCGATATTGCAGTTTTCGCCGATACGGGCATGCTCTCGCACATGTACCTGTCGCCAGATGCGCGTCCCCGCTCCCACCGCTGCCTGCGGCGAGACTTCGGCGGTCGGGTGGATATAAACAGATGCAAGTTCCATAAGCTGGTTCCTCCTCACACACGTTCCCTGAAACACAGATGGCGTTCCCGGACAATGCTACTGTTCAGTGTATTGCCAGGATTATACCCGCTTCCTCCGGCTCTGTCTATCGAAAAGACTGGATATGACAGCTTCCTATCTGCCATCGAAAGGCATGCCGGGGAAGGGAAGCTGGTTGTCGTAGCTGGCCGGATTTGCCACCGACGGCTGCCCTCCGTCGCCGAACGGTGGTTGCATGGTGGGAAGATTAGCGTTGGACGGCGTGGCCGGTGGGCTACCCTGTGCATAGAAAGGTGTGGATATATTGCCCGCTGATATGCCCCACTGCGTTCCCGTTGTGGGCAGGGAGCCGGGCGTGACAGGAAATCCGTTATTGTCAGGGACGGCGAAGAAGGGAAGCTGGCCGGGGGAAGCGGGGTTTCCTGCATTCCAGGCTGGTTGACCGGCATTGGTTGCAGGGATGGTATTCCAGCCGTTGCCGACCGCCGGGTTTTGCGGCATCCACATGCCAGCAGTTTGCTGCGGCTGTTGTGGGAGCGCGGTTGCAAAGGCAGGCGCGGGTGGGAGTGAGGGTTTTGCGAAGGGATCATTTGCCCATGCCTGCTCGTCGGTCGCAGCGTTTTCCCAGCCATAGAGGTTGGTGGCCCCGTCCATGCTTGGGCTGGGCGTGCGCGACCAGGGGCGTGCGCCGCTGGGTGGCAGGTTTGCCTGAGCCGGTACCGGGTTGAGCAGTTTTCTCACCAGGAAAATGGCGACGACCACCAGCAAGAGCAGTCCGACGGCTAAACTGCCCAGGACAAGCAGGGGTGTGGTCGAGTCGGCAGTATTGTTGCTTGAACTGCTGTTATCGGATGGGGTGGAGCTTTGATCGTTGCTGTTACCCGGCGTGGCGGTGGCAGCGATTGGGGTAGCAGTGGACAAACTGCTGCCGGTGCCTGTCGGCGTAGGCGAGGCGCCCGCCGTCGGTGTGGTATTCGGCGCGGGCGTGGCAGTTGGAAAGACCTGGTTGCCAACGGTGGACGTGGGGGTTGGCCCGGACTGGTGCGTAGGCGTGGGCCGGGGCTGCGTGGGCGTCGCTGTTGGCGCAGGTGTTGGCGTCGCTGTTGGCATAGGAGAGGGCGTAGGGGTGGGAGAAGGCGTAGGAGTGGGTGTAGGCGTATCGGTAGGAGTGGGAGAGGGCGTTGGCGTATCGGTGGGCGTAGTGCCAACTGTAACAGTGAGCGTGACGGGCAGTGTCACTGTCGGAGTGGGATCAGCCTGCCGGGCATGGGTGGTGTGCAGGTGGGCGAGCATTCCAACGGCGGTGAAGAGCAGGAGCGAGCAGCACAGGGCGGCAAAAATACCGTTACGTCGATGAATAGTTTCTTGCCTTGCCTTCTCTACTTGCTTTGTTCGTTGTGTTTGCTCAGGGGTATGCCAATCTCTTTGCTTTGTCTGCTGGCTCTTTTCCATGTTTTCTGCTCTCAGTTTCCTGTTATTTCTCCGTTGCCATAATGCGCGCAATGAATTCAACGGGGCGCAATGACCGGTACAGTATTTTACCAGACCACATGATTGCCAGACTGAAAGAATTTATTCTGTGCTTTCTCCCGGTATGCTGATTACACCTTCCCCGTAAAAATAACTGTATCTGAATACTTGCTTGCCAGTCAAAGGGATAGGACAAAAATCTCATCTGCGGATAGCCCATCAGGGCTTTTTTCCCGGCAGGACGAACAGACCGCTGCGCGCTTGCTGCATAATGGCCGCCAGCAGGGGGTCCTCAAGCAGATCGCTGCTGGCCGCCGTTCCCGGTGCGCCCGCTATGGCAGGGGCCTCATCTGTTCTCTGCATGGACATGGAATTTCCTGTAGCCATATAACTGTCTGTAGTGGGTTGTGTGACTGGCGGGGAGGGAGAGGTCTGCTGGAGCGGAAAATCGCCCCATTGTGGCCTGGGGTCTGATGCCGCTTGCATCGATTGCGCTGCCCGGGCCAGATCGGCGTTTCGGGCAGGCATATGCGCGGGGGAAGCTGCCTGTGGAAGGGCAGGATGGTGTGTGGAGGCTCGTTTTCCGGTTTTGCGCCGCCATAACAGGATGGCGAGGGCGGCTGTCAGCAGTAGAAATGCGGCGCCCGCGACCAGGGCCAGCGTTTTCTTGCTTTGCTGGCTGCCGCTGGCGGGTGTTTGCCAGGTTGGCTGCTGTGTGGTCTGCGCGCTGCCGGTTGGGGGAGGTGTTTGCAACTGCGTTCCCTGGCTGATAGGTGTGGCCGGTGTGGAAGTTGGTTGGGTGGATTGCGTCGGGATTGAGGCCGGTGTGGCCGTCTGGCCCGGCGTCGGGGTCGCCGTTCTGCCCGGTGTCGGCGATGGGGCGGGTGAAGGGGTAGGCGTGGCCGGGGCCGCGTAGACGATAAAGGAGACCGAGGCGCTCAGCGTGGGCGGGCTGCCGCTGCCTGCGCTGGCGATCAGTTCTACCGGCCCGGTCGGGTTGGCGGGAATCGTATAGGTCTGAGAAAACGCGCCGTTCGCGTCAGATGTGGCCGTTCCCAGCGGAATTCTGGTTCCGCCGCTGAGTTGCTGTAGCGCCAGCGTCACGCTCGTCTGTGGCGGCAGGAAGTTGCTGCCGCTAACAACGGCTTGCTGACCGACGGTGAAGGTGGAAGAGGAGATGGTGAGCCGTGCCGGGGCTGCCGAGAGGACGGTGTATGAACCGGCCACCGCCAGCGTGGAGCCGATGGAGGCGCAGACGGTGTACAGGCCGGTTGGCGTTTTCGTGGGCCAGAGAAACCAGCCGCTAAAGGCTCCGCCGCTGACAACGGCGGCCTGCGCCGTCGCGGCGGGCGTGTAGGTATTTGCGGCGCAGGATGGACTGGCGCTATAGCCAAAATTGACCACCGTCCCATCGGCCACGCCCTGCCAGCCCGAGCCGCTGACGGCGATGATGGCCCCGGTTGGCCCCGCTGTCGGCGTACTCGTCATTGTTCCCTTCGTGAGCCACATAGAGGTGGCGGCCTGCGCTCTGCCCGCCTGCGTGTCCAGACTTGCCACCGTGAGCAATGTCAGCGCCATAATGCAGGCGATAACCTGTATGGCAAACAAGACGTGATGAACATGATTACGGACCATTTTTTCTTCCATAACCGAACTATAAATTTCTGCTGGCCCTGTCGTCAAGAAAATGGTACCTGTGGGTCTGAAACGTTTCGTTCATGCTTCGACCAGTTCGATGGCTACTTCGTAGGAGAGCCCAGGGGCGTTACCGGTGGCGAGGGGGATTTGCTGGCTGTGCAGGTCGAGGCAGGTTTCGGCGTAGCTGTCAAAATGGACGCTGACCGGGGCGCCATTGAGCGGATCGACGTAATTGATGGTCACGCCCACCTGCGCGTAGGAGATGCGCAGGGCGTCGCGATACTGCTGGCCCGTCAGGCCGGTGGGCGTACCATCATATTTGAGCAGGTCGTTAGAGCAGAGCAGCACCATCGACCACGTGCGCTTGCCCGGCCCCAGATCGACATACGACTCGCCGTTGTCTGCCCGCACCGTCGCCTTGCGCACTCTTGGCTGCTTCATGCGGTACGTCCCTGGCTTCACGAAGTACCCCGTTCCATCGATAATCACTTCACAGTCCTGCCCGATGATTGCCATGTCCTTGCTCCTTTATGTATGGTCTCCGCCGTCTCATGGCATGCTGAGTGAAGCATCTGGTGGCCTGTTGCGGTGTACCCGACGAACATATGCTTCGCTTCACTCAGCATGAGGCCTCTATTGTTTACGATTCGGGGGAAATGCGTGAGGTTTGCGTCGTTTTCGTGTCGCTGATGGAGACCAGTTCGCCGTCGATGGTAACGGAGAGGCCCCATTTTTTCAGCGCGGTAGTGATGATGAGAATGATTTGCGAGAGGCGGGCATTTTCTTTTTCCGTTGCCAGCACGCGGTCGCGTAACATGTTCAGTTCCACGTTCAGCGCGTTGATGACCCGTTCCTGCACCTCTTCGGTGGTGCGCGCGAAGCCCACACGATAGGCCACGAAGCCGCCGATGGCGAGGAAGATCAGGAATGCCAGGTTCACCATTGGCATCCATTCAGCCAGGGTTGCCATTGTTTCCCTCCATGTGTAAATCAGCCTGATTCAGCAAGTTGCCCATTGCAGGCCAGCCGTTGCCAGGCCAGCCGTTGCCAGGCCAGCCGTTGCCAGGCCAGCCGTTGCAGGCCAGCCGTTGCAGGCCAGCCATTGCAGGCCAGCCGTTGCCAGGCCACCCGCAAGGGATGGCCCTACTATATACGATGCGCCCGCTCGCAGGCTGCGATGGCTGGATGGCAGACGTATATAGTAGGGCCATCCCTTGCGGGTGGCCTGCCGGGCCGGACGATGTGGTGGGATTATAATCGGGGCCAGCGAGCGGGGATATCTCCCCAGTGAACCCTTGAGGATGCGGCAAAATCGCGCTGATTTTTGATCTCTGTCAGCCGCGCCTCAAACTGCTGCATTTTGTTCTGCGCCGCCTGTAGCCATGCTGTTGGGATGTGCGTATCGTCCACGCGGTCGCGCAGCGCCCCATCCTGGAAATCGAAGTTGTCGTTGGTGGGAACCTGGTAAGCTTCCATGGCGTAGGCGCAGGCGCCCAGCACGATGATGTCGCGATGCGCCTCCGGGATGGTTGAGCCGAAGTAGTCGAGCTGGTGCTTTGTGGCGTAGAAGACACGCAGCACCAGTGTCGAGTCCTGCGGCAGTTCCGCGCTCGACAGCTTCAGGGTGAAGCTGGGCGTCGCCGTGCCGGTGGGGCCGGAACCGGAGCCGACGGTACCCTGCGCGCCCAGATTGCCGCCGGCGGCCAGCGCAGCTGTGCTATCGAAGAGGTTGGAATATTCCGCGAAGTCGCGCTCGAACGGCGGCCAGAGCATGACCCCGCTGGTATTAACGGTTGGCGGCCCCGGTCTGGTAACGATGGCGCCGTCCGCGCTATTGTCTACAAACTGCGTTGTTGTGTTGTCCGCCAGCGTGGCCAGCAGGTACAGCTGCGAGCCGCCAATCTGCGTGCGATAGAGGTTGCGACCGATGACGGTGTTGGTCGCGGCGCCGGGCGTTGAGGGCGCGGCGGGGCCGAGGGGAATATTTGCCAGTTGCACCTGCTGGTTGCCGCTCGTCGTTGTCACCGTTGCCGGCGGCGAGGGCGTGGTCTCGCCGCCCTGCGAAAGGAAGGTTACGGCATATGCGTAGGAGCCAATGCCTGTGCCTGTTCCCGCTACCGGCGTCGCCGTCATGCCCGCGCCAGGGGCGGGAAAGTACGAGCCATACGCCTGCAGCGGGTAGAGGACGCGCTCGATCCACCACACCGGGTAGGCCGCGTTCCACGATGTCGGGTAGGGGTATGTGCGCTGGAACGGCTGCGAGGCCATGTCTGTGAAGACAATGTTGGGGTAATACTGGCTATAACGGTCGACCGCCTTATCGATGGCGCGATCGATATCCGTGTCCTGCCAGCGCAGGTTTGCCGGTGAAAGCGGGTCAAACAAATCCTGTCGCACGGCGGTCTCTATATCGGAGAGCAGCATGGTAATCTCCTTTCAGCCACTGCTTGCTCTGGCCCACATTGCTCAACCTCCCAATCGCTTGCTCAGCGAGCGATTGGGAGCGTGTATAGTAGGGCCAGCCCTTGCGGCTGGCCTGTGGTGGGGCCAGTTTTTGCGGCTGGCCTGTGGTGGGCCAGTTTTTGCGGCTGGCCTGTGGTAGGGCCAGTCCCATAAGCGTTAACTGAAGCCTGTGCGAGCGCCAGGCAGGCCACCCGCAAGGGGTGGCCCTACTATATACGCCCCCTCCACAAGGGACTATTGTCTCTAGTAGGGCCAGCCCTTGCGGCTGGCCTGTGGCGGCCTGAAGTGAACGCTTCTGGGGCCAGTTTTTGCGGCTGGCCTGTGGTAGGGCCAGTTTTTGCGGCTGGCCAGGATATGGCCAACCGGCGGGGTATGGCCGGGATGCATCACATCACGTAGCCATAAGTGAAGAGCGTGACAGTACAGGCGCCGCCGTTGGCCTTGATGTCGATGCGGCCCTGGCTGTCGACGGGCAGCAGGCCCCCGCCGTTGAGGTTGCCCGTCGCGCTCTGGTTGTCCCCGATGGTCAGCGTCTCGCCCAGGTTGCCCCCGTGCGCCGCCAGATCGATGTGCGCGGGCGGAGCCGGTGTTGAGAAGTATGCTTTGCACAGCACTGCCAGCGTTCCCGCCGGAAGGTTGCTCAACGTAAACGTCTGCGTCACGCCCGCGTTGATCGTTACCGCGTTCACCTGTTGCACCGGGCTGCTGATCGTCACGCGACCGGGCGGCGGCGAGGGTAGCGCACTGCTGCCGTTGGCGAAGACGGCGATGACGACGGCATCCGAGGGGTTGTGTTCGTCAAAGAAGAGGACAGCGCACAGCGCGCCGGGCAGGCACGAGGTGGAGTCCAGCGTGTTCGAGACCGGCACGCCAATCAGCGCCGCCGAGGTCGCTTCCAGCAGCAGCACCGAGGCCGTGTATGTACTCGCGTTAAACGACTGGATAATGCCGCGTTTGATCGCCTGGCTCATGCGTCATTGCTCGCCTGACCGGGGCTGGCAACGCTATCGCCGCCAGCGCAGGCATGGAAACTGCCTGCCGTATACGATGTTCCCAGCACGCCGTTGACCGTTGTGGCGATGTTCGCGAAGGTCTGCGTCCCGGATGGGTCCACACGGAAGAACGTGCCATCATTCGGCACATTGCCGTCGCTCGTCTGCTGGAAAATGCATAACGTCCGCAGATTGAGGTATGAGCCTGCCGGGGCGATCTGCCCGCTGTTATACCGTCCCCAGGTGAATTCCGCTAAGTCCAGCATTATCTGTTTCTTCCTTTCTGTTCTGTTCGTCCTGTTTGTTTTGTTGCTTGTGCCGGTGTTCTCTGGACGTCTTAGACGACCGGCATAATCTCAATTTCGAAAGGGTCCATGTGACGCGGCCCTGTGGCCGTCTGCACGGTGATGTAGACGATGAAGACGCCGACGGTTGCCACATCTGAAGCGGTCAGATTGTAGTGGCAGGCGCCGGTGGCGGCGTTATCGATGGCCCAGCCACCCAGGCAGCTCTGGACGGCGCCGGTGAGCTTGTTTTTCCACTTCATCGAGATGGCTGAACTGGCCAGGCCCACCAGCAGGCTGTTGCCGCTGTCATCGAGCAGTATGGGGGCAAAGGGGCTGCCGGTATCTCCCTGGTAGATGGGTGAAATCATGAGCCGTTCCCCCTTGCGGTGAGCGTGATCTTCCCATCTCTAGCATACACGGTGGCATTGCTTTGCGGCGCGATGTTCCAGTAAGGGTACCCGGCGGCATATTCTTTTGTTCCGGGGCCCGGCGACTGCGAGGGATTGCTGTAGGCGCTCATGTAGGTGGGGACGCTGTTGATGCTCTGGAAGAGCGATTTGGTCTCCACCGCTGAAAGCGGCAGGGCGTTGGTATGCACGATCGAGTTGGGGTTGTCGGTATAGTACAGGCACATGCCGCCGCCTCCCGTGCGCATAGCTTCGTACATCTCAATCGTCCAGCCGCGCACCTGCTCCTGGGTGTAGGTAGCGGTGACGGAGTTCTGGGCGTAGACTTTCACGCCGCTGGCGTGGGCGTACTGCGCGGTCCATGCCGCTTGCGTGGCTCCTGACCCCAGGGGATTGGTGGTGATCTGGATGACGGTGGCGTTTTTCGCGGCCTGGCCGTAGGCGTAGACGATTTCTTGATTGGCGTAGACGGCGGCCTTGTAGTCAACGGTGATGAGGGTGGCGTCGGCGATGGCGGATGGCAGGGCGGCGACCGGGATGCTGGTGTAGGCGCTGCCCTGATTGAGGGCGGCGGTGGTGGTACTCTGGGTGCCGTTGCCGTCGTCGTACATATCCCAGCCGAATTCGCAGCACCAGACCTGCGCCACTGTGTCGTTGGCGGCCAGGACGCTTTTCATGGCGGCCAGTTGCTGAGAGATGCTCGGCGTGTTGGCATCTGAGGTGGTGGGATCAGGCCCGGCGGAGGAGCCGCCGCGGTAGTAGTGGAAGTCGATGGCGTCGATGAGGCCACCCACGCCGCCGTTGTAGGTGCAGAGGTTGGTGAGCCAGTTCTGCACGTGGGAGAGGGCGTTGGTGGGGACTTTGCGTACGGCTCCAGCCAGGATGAGGGCATTGGGGGCGGCGGCTCTGATGGCGGGGGCGACGGACTGGATGGTGAGGGCGAGCCATTTGCCCTGCAGGTCGCGGTAGCCGTTGGGGTCAGGATTGGGGCTGCTGTCGTACTCTTCGTTGCCGATCTGCAAGATCTGGATCGTGCCATGTCCGTTCTGGCCATTGTAGCGTGTGGCGACCATACCGGCGTAATTGGCCAGGGCGGCGGGGTCGGGCAGGATGGAGTTGACGGCAACGATGTGGACGCCGGAGGCGTGGGTGGAGGCGCAAGTCCAGGTGTTGATGGGGATAGAGGTGGCCCCTGCGCCTACAGAAGCCGACGTGGTGACGATCTCCTGATTGCCTTCGGCATCGACGATCAACTGTGTGCCGGTGGGGATGATGGTGCCTGCCGGCAGCGGGTTGACGTTGATCTGGGAGTGAAAGGTACCCTGGTTGTAGGCCTGGGTGGTGGTGGTGGGGCCGATGTAGTTGCCGATGGGGTCGAGGGCGAGGTACCAGGCGGGCGCCCCGTTGAGGGAGAGCAGGGCAGTGATGCCTGCGCTGTTGCACTGGCTGACGAAGTTGTCGAGGTAGCTGCTCCAGTTGTAGACTCCGGGTGCGGTTTCATTGCTGCGCCAGAGGTAGTTGTTGCGAATGACGGCCTTTGGCCCCCAGGCGGCCATATCAGCAGGAAGCTGGGTGGGCATGGTGGGGGGATTGTTTTTGATGGGGGAGATGGTGACGCCGTAGGGGCTGTAGGGGTTATTCATCGTCGATGCTCTGTCCCTTTTCTTCTTTCCTCTTTAGATTTAGAATTCGAGGGTCTGGACGGTGACGCCCCAGCCGTTGGCGCCGGTGGACTGGACGTAGAGGGCAATGCCGTGAAGGGAGGGGGCATTGGCCGGAAGCCAGATGCATTCTCCGTTGGTGAGGACTTCGATCGGCTGGGCATTCTGGGTGGCGGTCACTTCACGGATGGTACCCACAAGCGCGCCGGAGAGGGCGGCGTTGCTGTAGCCACACGTTCCTGCAGCCGCGTTGGCGGAGCCGGCCAGGTTGTTGAGGCCGATCACGGCGTTGTTGGTCCAGCCGGTGATGGAGGAGGCGTCAGCGGCGGTGAGGTCGAGCTGGTGAAGGGCCTGGCCGTTGTAGATGAGGACGATGCTGTAAATGAGCAGGTTCTTTGGCGAATTGGCCGGGTTGAAGAGCTGGAAGCCGAGGGTGGGCGTTCCGGCCGGGGAGGTGAGCTTGCCGGTGGTGTAGGAGAAGCTCTGCCCGCCGGCAAGAAACGCGCGGATCTGGTCCTGGGTGATCAGGGGGTTGGAGGCGCTGGCGCCGACGCTGGCCGCGGTCTTGAGGTTGCCCAGGCTGTCCAGTTGCAGGGCCTGGCCCGCGCCGGAAGGAAGCAGGCCGCCGGCCAGCGCGGAGCCATCGGGGTTCATGTAGCCGCTCATGGGATTCTTCTCTCCTCTCGTTGTCGTTGTCGTTCGAGTTTCGGGTTCATTTCACGGGATACCAGAGGGAGGTGGAGCTATCCCAGACAAAGAGCCGCGCAGTGAGGCCGGCGATGGCGTCGCTGGCGCCGTCGGCGACATGGCTGGTGGCGGCGACGTCGAAGGTGACGCTATTGGCGGCGGCGGCCTCGTTGACGACCCAGACGATCTGGCCGGATTGCGTGCCGGGCTGCAAGATGCAGGCGGCGCGGGCGGCAGCAGGGTTGATGCGGGAGACGACGAGGCCGGCGGTGGCGATGGTGCCGGCGGCGCCGGGATCGGGGCTGGCGCTGGACTGGCCGTAGGCGATGTCGGCGTTGCTGTGGACTTCATGCTTGCCGACGGTATCGTAGTTGAGGTAGGCGGTGAGGCCGTCGCTCACGGTGAAGGCGCTGGCATTGGGAAGCTGTGCCATCGGAGAAATCCTTTCCTGTCATGTCGTGTCATGTTGTGTTATGTCATGGAACGGGAACGTGAAATGGAACGGCAGTTCGTGGCGCGGGCCAGGCCAGGCCATCCGCCCTCCCGCAGGCCACCCCTTGCGGGTGGCCCTACTCTACACGACATGCCCCACGCTCTCGTATATAGTAGGGCCATCCCTTGCGGGTGGCCTGGGGGGGCTGGGGCGGCTGGCAGCGCACCCGCATCGGCGCCCGCGCCCGCGCCCGCAAGCTAGATGCCCCTGTAGAGGCCCCTGTAGTCGACGACCGCCCCGCCATATTCATGCCTGACCTTGTAGCTGATCACATCCTGGGTGAAGTTGAGGCCATACAGAGGCATGTCCTGGATGAAGAGCGCAGGGTTGACCTGCCCGCCCACGAAACCAATCTCGATGGTGTCGATCACTGCTGGATCGGCGCTGAAGAACCACTGGGACGTGTTGGACAGTTGCGGGGAGACAATCGGCTCGACGTAGCCAAGCATGGGGTTGATGTCGTTGTTGGCGCTGCCGGGGACGCCTGCCGATCTGGTGGCGACCATTGCCACAAATTCGAGTTCGGGTGGGACAATCAGGAAGCGCGGGCGCAGGCCGATGCGTTTCCCCGCCATATTGGTCTGCTCGCGCATGGCGGTGACGCCGGTTTGCATCGAGGCGGTGGAAAGGGCAGCGTTGCCCAGGTTGTTGTGCGGTGCGCCGCTGGTGAAGAGGGCGTTGCCGTCGTAGATGTTGGGGTTGGTCGAGAGGAAGGCGTAGACGAATTCCGCCAGTGTGTAGGCAGCGGCCACCGCCAGCTTGGTGGGAATCTGCTTGATCGCCATCAGGTCGTCGTTGATAATCGTCTCGCGTGAGACGGTCACCAGATTGCCCCGTTTGCTCGGTACATAGGTGGCTGCCGTATCGCTCAACGAAATCGTGCTGTAGGCTGTATCTTCCGCCACCGTCGAGAGCGAGCCGAAGGCGCCCAGGCGCACGCGGGTCTGTTGCTTGAAGTCTTTAATGGGGACGATGGTGCAGAAGCGTTGCCATTCGGCGGGCCACGCCTGGTAGTCTTTGAGCAGGCGTTTATTCATGCTGGTTCCCAGCAGGTAGGAGAAGCTGGCAGTGGTGGTGTCGGCTTCAGTGATGCGCGGAATGGGGGCCGCTTCATCGACGCGGATCATCCCCGGCTCGCGCAGGCTTGTCCCGCTGACAGAAGGGTCGCCTGTCACGCGCGCATACGCCTCGCGAATAGAGGCAAAGGCGCGCACGTTGCCGAGGCGGGCCGTGTTCACCTCCAGCCCGAACATGGCATCGAAGGCCGCCTGCAACTTTTCCGCCTCCGTGATCTGCTCGCCTATCTGGGGCCGCTCAAAGCCCTGGCCGCGAATCTGGCCGCTCGCCGACAGCTCGGCCAGCATGAGCCGCGTTCCCTCAAGCTCGCGCTCCAGTTCCGCCTCCTCGAAGATGCGCCCGGCGAAACGCCTGCGAATCAACCCCAGAGCCGTCGTCGGCATGCCCTGCCGCTCCGCTTCCAGCAGCCGCCGTTCCAGCAACAACTGCCCCCGTTCCCTGCGCAACTCCGCCAGCAGCGCCGCCGCCTCGCCGTCTCTTGCCTCCATCAGTGCTGCGCCGACTACCTGCTGCGCGCCCTGTTCCTGCACGCGGCCCTCGTTCTGCGACTGCGCGAGCGGTACAATGGATTGCGTTGCCGTGTCCTGCATGTTCTCTGCTTCGTTCATGTTCATTTCTCCCTGTAAAATGTGTTGAAATGTCCCGCCTGCGCTGGGGCGGGTCACGATATCGCACGAATTGAGCGCCACGACGTTCGTCACCTCTTTCAAAGCCCGTCCTGCCTTCGTGGCGCTTTCCATGCTGGCTTCCAGTGGCTGCCAGGTGCCATAGATGTCGATGGAAAGCCCGATCAACTCCGGGTGACCCAGCGCGCAGGCTTCGCGGATCATGTTCCACAGCCACTCTGCCGTTTCCAGAATGTGCAGCGTCGCATCTACTCGCCCCAGCGGCTCCTCCGGCCCCAGCACTACCTGTGGCGAGTGGTAGAAGCCCACAATATCGCGTACCGAGCGTACCTGGCTATCTGCCGCCGTGCGCGGGTGATCGACATATGCCTGCGCCGCTTCCAGCAGCCGCGCAATCGTTCGCAGCGCCTTTTCGTTGTAGTAATAGCCATTGCTGCTCGCGCCCCCGCGCAGTACGGTTACGCGCACCTCATGCCCGGCGTGTCCGGCGCTTTGCTCTTCCATGCGCTGCGCTTCCGTCATCCCTGGCGTCCAACCTGCGCGAATCTGGCCTTCGATGCGAATGATCTCTGCGCTCATGGGAGTACCTGCCTCTGACCATCCAGAGCCGCCAGCAGCGGAGCCAGGTGTCGGGCGCGCCTGCTCATCGCATCCGGTGTGGCATACAATTGCTCGTAACGCAGCGCGGGGGGCAATTGCCGGGCATCGGCGCTGTTCGCGGCCTGCGACGCCGCCTCTTCGTCCATATGCGCCGGTTCTGCAATCACCTGCGCCTGCACCTCGATCGGGCCATAGGCCGCCAGAGCTGAACGCTGCGCCTCCGGCTGCGCCAGCAGTGCAGGGATGAGCGGCGAGAGCAGATCGGCAGAGGGTGGGTCGGGTCGCGTTACATGCGGGCGGTCTAGATCGGCAGGCAGGTCGGGGGCCGTCAGATCGGGCAAAAAGGGGTCTGATTGTGCGGGGTCTGGCAGAGAGAGGCCGGGGATGGTCAGGTCAGCCTGCTCCAACGGCGGCAGCGAAAAATCGGGTCGCGTTGAATCTGCCGACACGAAGTCATTCATAGAGGAACCTCCAGAAGGGAAAGTGAATGAGGGGAACGTTGTACGTGATACGACAATGAGGAATACAGATGGTGAAGCGGTCGGGCAAAGCGTTTGAAGGGGTGGGCTGACCCGTGAAAACTGCCATCGGTGCGCTTAGCCGCTTGCTGATAAGAGTATAACCGCCTGGTTGGTAAATGTCAAGAGGCAAATTGCAGCAGGCCACCCGCCAGGGGCTTACACGGGGAGGTTTTTGGACGGATCGGCCTGGGAATCCGATGGAGAAGCGTTACCAGTGCCACCCTTTCCGTCGGCCTCTCAAGCGACTTTACAACAAATTTTCCCAAAAAACCTCCCCGTGTAAGCCCCTGGCGGGTGGCCGCAGAAGCGTTCCCTGAAACGAGTGCGAGGGCGACGCAGGCCAGCCGCAGAAGCGTTCCCTGAAGCGAGTGCGAGGGCGACGCAGGCCAGCCGCCAGGGGTGGCCCTACTATACACGAAGCGGTCGTGCCGCTGGTGAAGCGGTCGTATATAGTAGGGCCACCCCTGGCGGCTGGCCTGCCCGGGGCGGCCTGAAGTGAATGCTTCTGGGGCCACCCCTGGCGGCTGGCCTGCTGCAATGGCCCGGTCAGTTACAGAGGTCGGAGAGCAGGGAAGCGTACATGGGCTGGCGCAGGGTGCGCAGGGCCTTGACCTCGATCTGGCGCACGCGCTCTCGTGTCAGTTTGAACCGTTCGCTTAATTCTTCCAGAGTGTGACAGGAGCCGTCATGCAGGCCGTAGCGCAGTTCGATCACCTGCCGCTCGCGCATGGAGAGGTGTTCCAGCGCGTCGGCGATTTGCGCGCGCAGGGTCGCGTGTGTCACCACATCTGAGGGCGTGGTGGCCTGAGTATCTTCCAGCGTCTCGGCCAGAGAGAATTGATCGTCTTCCAGCAGGGGGGCGTCGAGCGAGATGGGGGTTTCGGCCATGCTCTGTAGCTCGATAATGCGCTGCTTTGAGCATTTCACGGCCCGCCCCAGTTCGTCCGCCGTTGGCTCGCGCCCCAGTTCCTGGTACAGCATGCGCTCGACCCGCTTCAGCTTATAAATCTGCTCGACGATATGCACCGGCACGTGAATGCTGCGCGTCTGCTCGGCCACAGCCCGGCTGATCGCCTGCCGGATCCACCATGTGGCATAGGTGCTGAAGCGACAGCCGCGTGCCGGGTCAAACTTCTGCGCGGCGCGAATCAGGCCCAGATTGCCCTCCTGCACCAGATCGAGCAGGGAAACGCACTGGTTCATGTAGCGTTTGGCGATGCTCACCACCAGGCGCAGGTTGGCCTCCACCAGTTGCTGCAACGCCTCCGTCTCACCGGCCATCACGCGCCGCGCCAGTCTCAACTCCTGCTCCGCCGTCAGCAGCGGGGAGCGACCGATCTCGGTCAGATACTGGCGCAGCGCGTTATCAAGACCGGTCAGGCTATCCTCTCCCTCTTCCTCCTCCAGCAATAGCCCGTCATCTCCATCCATCACATCTTCTGCAAAAAAGGATGCCGCCGACACGACGTCCGGCGCTTCAACGGCTTCCCGTCTCCGTCCCTGTCCCTTGCTCTGGCCCCGGCGCGCAGCTTTGACGGCGGGCGCGGCCATACTCTGAAGCGCGTCAGGTATAACAGGTACGATGGGCGCGGGCGCAATGCGGTGCGCCCCTACAGCAATAGCAGCCATTCCTATGCTGTCTCCTTCCTCACAAACCACATATTCCACAACCAGTAAACATAGCGAAAAATCGGCACGAGCGCGCAACGATTTTCCGGGGAGACATATGCCCTTTTTTCATCCTCCCTACCTCATCTACTGCAAGATACATGCCAGAAATGGCACTACTGCCCCGGATTTCCGTGAATGTTCACAAAATGTTGACAAATATGCCGCCGAACCTGCTGAACTTGCCCTCAAAACCCGTTTTCTGTGCAGGGGAAATTCGGCCCTTTTTCCCACAAATATGATTCCTGTACTCCCTTTGCCTGTAAAAAATTTCTATCGCTGCGGATTTTTCCACAGAAGCGTTTTCAGGGGTATCAAGGTATATTGGGACAGGGCGAGCGCGAAATTGTCCGACCGGCCCGTTTATTTGTGCGTAGAGCAGGGGGCAGATCCGATGAGGTGGGTAGCCTGACTACGTTTGCGAAAAGGAAAAAGGGGTATGCAGCCAGAAGATCGCACAGCGCGCACACGACATTCGTCAAAATCATCCGTATGGATCGATCCGGCGTATATGCGGCACCATGCTCGCAATGAAGAGGAAGAGCTTTCTCTTTCGCCCCATCTGGCTCTGAGCGGCGAAGCAGGTGCGGCTGAAAGCTCAACCTGGGGAGAGGTCGCGCCTGTTCGCGGAGCATACCGGCAGCCGAATCCGATTACTCCTACGCCACCAACGCTGAATAATGGAACCGGCCTGCCGGTTCCACCCCGTACTCTGGCACACAAAGGACAGGTTCCGCGCCTGCCATCACCTGTGTGGCAATATGATTCACCCGATTACGAGATCGAGAGCAGTATCGCCGCGCTCTCGCTGGCGATTCCCTCCGCTCCGGGAGAGCCGACAGGCTCTGCCGCATCCGGGCCGTCCGCGGGAGAAGAGTTTCTGGTAGCCGACCTGCCCACGCGCCCGGACAAGGCCGCCGACATTTCCCCGCTGGCCGGGTTGCCCACGCGCCCGCCATTGTCCATTGAGTCGCCGACTGTCGATGAATTACCGACGCGCCCGGATATGATGGTGGATGCTGCCGACGCTGCCCTCGTTGCTGATCTGCCGACACGCCCTGAACATGCCAGTCTGCACGTGGACGCTCCGTTGCGGGCGCTCGCGGAACTCGATACCGTTCCCCCACCATTGATTCTGCCCGCCGGGGGCGAGGCGGAGGCACACGAGCCGAACCGGCCCACACAGGCGCTTATCCCGGCTCGTTCCTCCGCCGTTGGGCCGCGCTCCACCGTCAAACTGCATATCGCTGACGAGGCACAGAAATCCGCCTCCTGGACAGCCGGTGGAGCCGCGCAATCTCGCCTCGCCCATCGCCTGATCGAGCGTCCTGCCCGCCGCGCTCCGGCGTATTCCGCGTCCTCGCTGCATCTCAACCCGCTGGATCGCCTGCGCTGGTGGTTGCTCAAGCCTGGACGCATCGAATTTCTGCTCTGGCTGGTTGGCACCGTCCTGCTGGTTGCCGGGTCGCTGGCATTCCTGCTCGCCACCAGCCTGAGTTTCGGCTGGCTGACGGTCGGCCAGCCGGGCCGTTCTCCATCTTCCACCCATGCGCTGCCAACAGTCGTAACCTATCCCGGCCTGAAGCTGACGCTGCTGGACAGGGGGCCGTTCCTGCCGGGGCAGCATATCCATCTGCGCGGCCAGGGCTTTACCCCTCACGGTGATATCTTCTTTACGTATGACCAGATGCAACCCGTGACTTCACGCGGGAATGCACCGGCTATGGCTCAGGCTGATGCGCGGGGGACATTTAGCATAACGCTGGCGCTGGGAACGGGCCAGCAGTGGTATGCCGGGCTGCACCTCATCGAGGCGCGCGACCTCGTCAGTGGCCACCTGGCAGTTGTGAAAATCACCATTGCCGCGCCCGCCAGCCAGAACGGCGGTCAGCAAACGGGCGCGCCCACCGGCACTGTTGTCTCCGGTAAGGGAACGCCGACGCCCGTTTCCGGTAATGGCAACGCGCCGACCCCCGGTCCCGGCCCCGGCGGCCAGACCCCCGTCCCCGTCACACCCACTCCCACCGTCGGCACTACTCCAACACCGACGCCCAACCCCTCGCCGACGCCGACCGATACGCCGACGCCTGCACCGACCAGTACGCCGACGCCCGCGCCGCCGACGCCAACACCCACCCCGGCTACAACACCCACGCCATAATACCGTCAGTACCCGTCAGGTGCATATTTATGATACTTTTGTATCTTGCCCTTCCTTGCCCTGCAAGAGATAATAAAGACTCATCAGTAGTTTAAGGAGTCAGTATCTACCTATGCACACACGTCTCACCGGCGGCTTGATAGTGCGTATTGCTCTTGCCTTTTTCTCCGTGCTTGCCAGTTTTTTGCTGGCGTGGACGGTTGTGAGCAATCATCTTTTCCCGGCCCATGCCTCTTCGCAGGCCCCGATACGCGAAATTTTTGCGCGGCCCGATCCCTGGGGGATTGCCTTCGATAAAAACAGTCACGTCTGGCTGGCGCAGCCCGAATGCGATCCCAGCCCGTTGTGCAGCAGGGCTGTACAGGGTGTCATCAGCGAATACAGCGACCCGGCTTTTGCCTGGTTGAACGATTATACGGAACCAGCAGGCTATTCCAGCCCCGTCTTTCTCGCCATTGATGGCAGCGGCAATATCTGGTTCACCGAACCCATGACCGCCGCCATCGGCGAACTGATTCCTGACCAGGCAAACCCGGCCAGCTCCACCTGGAACCAGTGGCAGACGCCTTCCGGTGGCGCGCCTTTCGACCTCGCCTTCGACTCCAGCGGCAAGCTCTGGTTTACAGAGGTCAACACAGGTAAAATCGGGGAATTTGATCCGGCCAGCCAGCAATTCATCGCGGAAACGCCTGTGCCGACCGCGAATAGCCTTCCCTATGGAATCAGCGGCCCCGACCCGAATAGCGGCTCGATGTGGTTTACCGAAAATAGCAACGCCACCCCGCAGATCGGTAGCTTCTTCCCGCCGTCTTCCGGCCCTCTCAGTACAAGCGCGATCAAAGAATATAAGACCAATTCTGGCAGTAGCGCCGCCACACCCCACCTCATCACCTTCGATGGCAGGGGCGATATCTGGTGGACGGAAGGCACCGACGGGGAGATCGGTCGCCTGGTCATCAGTAAAGCTGTGAGCGGCACGAGCAATGGGGTGACGGAATATAAAGACCCCGGCTGCGTCAACACGAGCGGCGCGTCTATCCCCTGCCAGTTTGGTATCCATACCTCCGGCATCGCTGTTGACAGCAGCGGCACCGTCTGGTTTGATGATTCCCAGAACGCGCAGGTTGGCTTCTTCGTCCCCTCCACATCTACCTTCACGCTCTATGCCACGCCGACTGCAAACAGCCATCCCCATGATGGCCTCGCTATCGACAGCAACAACAATGTCTGGTTCGCCGAAGAGTTCGCCGACCAGCTGGGTGAAGTGCTGAGCGGCAGTTCCGGCAATGCAACGCCAACGCCCACATCGGCCAGCTCGACGCCGTCGCCGACGCCCGTCTCTTCGACTGCTGGCCCTGTGGCGAAGACCTGGTATTTCGCGGAAGGCCGCGTTGGCTCCGGCTTCCAGGAATATCTCACCATCGATAATCCCGACCCGGCCAACACCTGCAAGGTCAACATTCAGTATCTCTATGTCAGAGACGGCTCCAGTTTATCGCTCTCGAAAACGGTGACGGTGACGGTGAACGCGAGCCAGCGCATCAGTGAAGCGGTCAACAGCGACCTCGGCATCGCGCAGTCGGCCACGCCTGCCGCCAGCGATGCTGCCATTGTCAGCGTCAACGGCGCGCTCTCTCCCAATTGTCAGGGCGTAGTGGCTGAACGCCCGCTCTACATGTACAACTATCACGGTATTAGCAGCGGCTCCAATGTGCCGGGGGAGACGACCCTGAACAGGGCCTTCTATTTCCCCGACGTGCCGACGGGTAGTGGCTACACCTCGTATCTCACCATCCTCAACCCCGGCAGCGTCGCGGCCAACGTCACCGCCACCTACTATGCCTCCGGTCGTCAGGTTTTACAGCAGAAGCTTGTAGTACCGCCAGACTCTCGCGGCACCATCTCGCCCAACGGGCAGAACCTGCTTGCGCATGTTGGCGCGGTCGTCAC
>Ga0209810_1002829_pt1 | contig 19669 bp, 17 predicted proteins | sample Coa_R1_7_FD_187159 | JGI IMG/M metagenome (GOLD analysis project Ga0209810, IMG submission 187159) | Surface soil microbial communities from Centralia Pennsylvania, which are recovering from an underground coalmine fire - Coalmine... | ecosystem: Environmental > Terrestrial > Soil > Unclassified... | reverse complement strand
TTAAGAAAGTGGAAAATCAGAAAAAGGTCACAGCCAGCACTGGTATTGCCATTGCCCATCATCTGACTTCGCTCTCTTATGTACGGCGAGTAGCAAAGGAGGCGGAAAGCAGCGCAAAGAATCACTACGGACGCAACGCACTCGTAGTTACAGTTCTCAGGCGTTCAGGCGAGCAAACGCGAGTTGGCTGTCGCTGGCATTATGATGATTTGAGCGACGAAGGACAGCCAATTCGGCTCTTCACAGAGTTCTACTACCTTTTCAAACAGGATTTCCTTTCTCCAAAGTGCGTATATATCCTGCTTGAAGAAGCTCATGGCCTCGCAAGGCTTGCACCAGATGCGCAGGCAAGCGAAATCAGGCGCGTCTTGCTGCGGCAACGGAGCAGTAAAGAGGATCTGTCGGATGGCAGAGTACGCGAACTATCACAACACCTTGCCAACCTTGCGGAAAAGATGGATAAGGACCCATTTCTGAGAGAAGGGCAGGAGAAGTCGACCGAGCTACACGCTGAGGGCAGGCGGTATGGCCTCGTCGAAGTCCTGGGCTGGTTACTGGTAACGGTATTCCTGGCACGAAAGGAGCAAGAATAATGCGCCTCTTTATTGAACCAACGGAGCCTTTGCTCTTCCGTACAGCACGGCCATTCGATGCTGGCGAGAATAATCTGGCAGAATCGATCTTCCCTCCAACGCCCGAAACGTTGCAGGGCGCCATACGAGCGGCACTGGCTACCCACTGGAATACGGGGAAGACGCTGGCGGAAAACTTCGCCGATCCCGCCCTTACTAACCTCATTGGAGATCGCAAGAGCTATGGGCGTTTCCGCCTTACAAGCATCACACTGGCGCGGCGTAGACGGGATGCAGCTCAGTCAGGCAACGACACAGGAGCTATAGAGTACCTCTATCCCATGCCTTCCACCATTCTTCTGGAGGAAGGTAATACAGAGCATCAGGCAAGATTGATACCAAAAGAACGCCCTGCTACTATCCACACCAACCTGTCTGATGAGAAATACCTTCTCTACCCCAATAAAAAATTGAATGGCAAGCCGACCACCAGAAAATACTGGCTCACCAGGCAGGGTCTGTGGAAGGCATTGCTCACAGAAGAAGATATCGCTAAAGACGACATGGTAAGCGAGAGTACCATATATACTCGCGAACCACGTCTGGGCATCGGCATGAACAATGCGACCAAGACAACGAAAGAAGGCTTTCTCTACCAGGTGCATATGATACGGATGAATCATCTCGTGGATCATCCCTTCACCTACGGCTTCGTTGTCGATATTCGCATCGCCCAACAACCGTCTGGTACTGCCACCTCTCCAGAGCCGCTGATTGACGACGCACAAACGCAACAACTGCTCAGGCTCAGTGATGAAGGGTGGCTTACACTCGGCGGAGAACGCCGGGCTGCGCGCTTCGAAGTGATCAAATCATCAGAGGCAGAAGAACAGGCAGGTTCAGGGCTACCGGCAAAAGGCACCATGCTATACCTGCTAACCCCGGCAGCTTTCGATAGAGGCTGGCAACCTGCCTCGTGGGTAAGTTGGGCCGAACCGGTGGCTGTGGCAATGGAACGTTACCAGTCTATTGGTGGTTGGCTCTTGAATCCTGAAAATGCAGGGGGGCGGAATAAGCCGCAACGTCGCTGTGTTCCGGCAGGCAGCGTTTACTTCTTCGAAGAAACGGTCACAGCCTCCATCCCTTTTACTGATTACGGCAAAGAAATTGGTTACGGCATTGCTTTTGCAGGAGAATGGAAAAAATGATTACAGACACCACAACGCTTTACCTCTACGTTGAAACACCCCTTCACGCTGGCGTCGGCTCCGGCCTGAGCAGCATCGATCTGCCCATTCAGCGCGAGCGGACAACGCAGTATCCCATGATTCAGGGCAGCGGCATCAAAGGCAAACTGCGAGCCGCCCTGGAAGGTGACAGGGAGCAACTATCAGAGGAGAAAAAAAACCTCGTAGATATCCTGTTCGGCCCGCCAACGACGGGAGCAAAAAACAGCGACAACGATCACGCAGGCGCACTCATCGCCGGTGATGCTCGCATTCTGCTCTTCCCTGTGCGCTCGCTCAACGGCGTCTTTGCCTACACAACATCTTATGACGTGCTAAACCGTTTCAAGCGCGATATGGAACGTGGCAAGCCGGAACAGCGGCCAACATGGAGCATTCCAGAGGCTGAAGCAGGAAAAGCTCTCGTCACCACCAACAGCGAAGTGCAGAGCAACAACACGCTGGTACTGGAAGAATTTAGCTTCGATACCCAGGCCAGCCAGCAGGTGGATATCATTGCCCAATGGCTCGCGGAGAACGCCCTGCCAGAACTGGGCGGTGACTACTGGGCCAACAAAGTGAAAAGCTCGCTGGTCATCCTGCCCAACGACGATTTCCGCGACTTTGCCCTGTATGCCACAGAAATTATTACACGAGTACGCATCACAAGAGGCACAAAAACTGTCGCGGGCGGCGCACTCTGGACAGAAGAGCATCTTCCCACCGATACCCTCCTGTATGTCCCCATGCACGCGACAAGCGCACGCAAAAAAGGGGCAACGCTCAGCGCCGCTGAAGTTCTCGAGAGAATCAAAGAACTCGATACAAACTATCTCCAACTGGGCGGTGATGAAACAGTCGGACGCGGTCTCGTGCGTATTCGCTGGGGACATTAGAGCGGGATAGCAGCCAGAATAAGGAGAAGACAATGGTAGAGCAAGCAAAGCCACAGACAGCAAAGCAACAGCGCCAGAACAGCGAGCAAAAACGCGGTAAGTGGGCATGGGATGATATCCAGGAAGTTAAGAAGGCAGATCAGAGCGAGAAAAAAGACCTGGAAAAGGAATATCGCTCCCTGGCACGTGGTCTGAACGCCATGATTCAGATCAATGGGCTGGGGCAAACATTGGGCTTCCTCAAGGCGAAAGGCAAAGGAGACTCGAAAAAAGCGCACTTCCTGCTGCTCAAGCACCTTACTGAGTGGATGCGAGACCCCGACCATTTCAAAGCTGCCAACAGGCAGGTAATGGCAAACGGGGCAGATGGACTCCTGCAATGGGTGGTCGATGAGGGAACCAGCAGCGCAGATTATCGCAGGGCCACCACTGAATGTATGGCTTTTGGCACCTGGCTGCGCCGCTTCGCCGAGGCCGAGTTGAAAGCGCCGGAAGGAGAGGGAGAAGCACAATGAACAGGCTCTATTACCTCCCTCCTTCCACCGCCAGATTGCTCAGCGAAGAGCGCATCAGGCGCTGTAAAAACCTGGGACTCATCCTGGATAAATATATCCCTATAGAGGTCTTCGAGAAGAGCGACGACAAAAAGAATGAAGGCAAGGGAAACTGGTTCAAAAAGCTCGACACTGCCAGCCATATCGACCCCAGGCTGGCAGAACACGCCTACCTGCGCTGGCGAAATACCACACAGGCCGCCAATGCACAGCGTTTCAGCGCCATTACCGACTGGCGCATCGTCGTCGGCCTGGGCGGAGAAACCGTGCTGGAAACCGACCTGACGCTCCATCACCTCTACGGCATCCCCTACATTCCGGGCAGCGCCCTCAAAGGACTGACCCGTGCCTACGCCACCAGCGAGGAAGAGGAAGGTCATTTGAGCAAGAAAATCGATGAAGATGATAAGACCATCCAACGCGTCTTCGGCTCACAAGAGCGTGCCGGTACCGTCATCTTCTTCGACGCCATGCCCGTAAACGGCAAATTTGCTGTAGATCTGGACATCATGAACGCACACTATCCTGAGTACTACGGGCAAAACAAACTTCCGACTAACGACCAGAATCCCAACCCTGTCACTTTCCTGACCATCGCCGATACCGTCTTCATGTTCGCCCTCGCCGCACGTCGCTCGGAAGACCAACAAGATGTAGCCCAGGCAAAAACATGGTTGAAAAAGGCGCTGGCAAAATACGGCGTCGGCGGCAAAACCAGCGCAGGCTACGGCTACTTTACCGACATCCGCGACGAGGAAGCTGCTGGAACACAGGCAGAAGCTACGCAAACTGCTACCGTACCGGCTGCGCCTTCTTCACCGGCGCAACAGGCCCCAACCCAACCCATACGCCCCAACATCCCTACATTTCGCGCTGGAGAACCTATTACAGGTTCGGTGGTCGCCCCTACTGATGAGCTTCGCAAGGTAGCTCCTGCTGGCGCAACAGCATTTCTGAGGTATCAATCGTTCGCCACCAAAGACCTCATCATCATCGTCAGCACAGAGGAAGCCAGGAACTGGAAGCCCGGCGAAACCCGCATCTGCCTGTTCGAGCGCGAAGAGGTGCATAACGGCACCACCCTGCTCATCTGTCAACCACGCCCGCCGAAAAAAGATAAAGAGGGGAAGAAGCGTTAGCAAGGTATTGAAAGGAGAGAATAATGGATAAGAAGAAGGCACTTTTGACCCTTTTTGGGGGAAGATCATTTCTGCCAATCGCGCTCATAGTTCTTCATGAGAGGCCAGACGTAGTTGTAGCCATCAGCTCTGAACAAAGTCAGAACGATATTCCTCAACTACGCCTGGCAATTGAGAAATTCCGAGATCAGCTAGGTTTTGGCTGCACCTTAGAAGCGCCAGATGGTGTAGATGCTTTCGATGTCGAAAAAATACAAAGCACTTGCGAGGACGCTCTAGCGAAACATCCTGATGCGGAATGGATATTCGACATCACGAGCGGTACATCATTGATGAGCATAGCAGCATATGAGGCCGCTAAAAAAGCCAGTTTGAACGCTGAGAGTTCAATAAAATGCTGGTATATGAATACATCTCATGCTCGTGTTATTTCTCTCGTAGGCGAGAAACGTACCTCCGATATCTTTCATATTAGCGTCGATGACTACACAACCGCTTACTCTCGTGAATTGATACCGGGTGATCTGGAAGAGAGAAGAGAACAGAGTGAGAAGACATGGTTACCCTTTGCTCAGAAAGTCGGAAAGAATCTACGCTATGCCGAATTGCTGAAGAGCGTCATGGCAGAAGTAGGAAGGGCTAAACAGGGCAGACCGAGTAAAGCGGCAGCAAAAGATTACACCCTGAAAAATTCTTCTCAAGAAATGTACAACTTCTTAGAGGAGGCACAAAAAATAGGACTGCTAGAGTCTCTTAGCAAAGATGCCGACTCCAATATTAGCTTCCGTTTATCGTATTTACAAGATAAGTTTTTAAACGGAGCGTGGCTTGAAGCATACGTTTGTGACGAGGCAAGGAAACTTCAGATTTTCGATGATTGTCAATGGAATCAAAGAATTATCGATGGCAACAACAAGAACGAACTAGATGTTGCCATGACTTATAAAGCACAGTTACTCATCGCCGAGTGCAAAACAGGAGATGAGGCTTTCGTCGCAGACACGCTTTATCAGCTAAACGCAGTAGCCAATATGCTTGGAAACCGTTTCGTCGGTAAAATACTGGTCACGAGTCTTCCCAGAAAAGGTGCTTCTAAAGATTTTGAAGCAAAAAGGAAAGGCTTGCACATTGTCTTAGCTACTGCTGAAGACCTGCCTGATATAGGACGGATTCTAGAAAAACAAGCCGAATCTCCAGATTTTCCGAGGATGTAATATGCTCATACTCAACTTCACCCACCCGCTCACACACGAGCAGCGCGCCCAGATCGAGGCCATGACTGGCACGCCGATCGAGGAAGTGCGCACCATTCCTGTGCAGATTGACCAGGCTGAACCGTTGGAGCCGCAGATTACAGCGGTGGTGAATGCCGTTGGCCTATCCTCGGAGGAGTGGCAGACAAGGCCGCTGCTTATCAACCCGCCTGGCTATGCTCCTGCTGCCTTCGTGCTGCTGGCCGAACTGCATGGGCGCATCGGGCATTTTCCGGCACTGATCCGCATGCGGCCAAAGCCGGGGCCGGTACCGGCATACGAGGTGGCGGAGTTGCTGAATTTGCAGGCGATTCGGGAACAGGCTAGGAAACGCAGGTAGAAATTTTCTCTAAAAAAGAAGAGACCCAGCAAATCGCTAGGTCTCTTCTTTTTGCTTTCTGTATATCACACCTGATGGTCTGGCACTTTTCTTGAGCCATTCGGCGTGGTATTTCAGGAAGCAAGTTTGTTTCAATCCCGCAAATGGGTGCTGAGATATAAGTCTCTGCTTAAGAATATAGCATAAGGATGCTTGAAAATCAAGCTCTTGAGAGGAGCAAACAAAAAGCTGTAATGGTGACTTACAGACTTCTTTAAGAAGCAGATTATGACGTTTCTCGATAAGAAATCTTTATGATAAAAGTCTTGACACGGAGATATTTCTTGATACATAATAAGACAAAAGGCAGAGTTCCCTATGGGCATACTCTTAAACAAGAGGAGGTAGATATGACTTAAATAAATATTCACATTGGGTTGAGCTATTGACGTTTGAGTGATGGCTTTTGATTGAAACCCAAACTTGAGCTTTTTGGTGTAGTTTTTGACGAAGTTCAGTTCTTTTCGACGAAGGAGTACTATATGTGCGAAGAATCGAAGAAGCCTGTACAAAACCATTTAGTACACAGTGATGAACCCCCTCAACCTCATAGCAACGAGAAACCAAATTATACACCATCAGTATCCTCGGCATACATTTTTGTCACCTTTGCTATTACTATGGTTGGCTTACAACAAGCCAACGTGTTATTGTTACTCACAGCTTGCATCATGATTACAGTTTATGCCCGTGTTCCTATACCCAAAGAACTCCTCGAATTATGGCGGAGATGGATTGGTCGGTAAAAACTAAAAGCCAGAGAAGAGATATGTTGATATCTCTTCTCTGGCGACATTCACTCGCTTCAATTCACTCCATCTCCTGCGCCTTCAATATCTCCAATGCTTCGCGGGCCGCCAGGCGACCCGCTTCCTTGATGCTGGAGGCGGTTCCCAATCCTAACAGTAAATCTTGTTCGTAGACGCCGACAGTGAAGGTGCGGTCGTTGTTGCGGCCCCCTTGCTCGATGACGCGGTAGCGGGGGAGGCTGCCGGAACGGTGGAGGACGAGCTTTTGCAGGCGGCCCTTGGGGTTGGTGTCGAGCGCGTGCTGGTTGATGATGGGGATGACGGGCAGGATGACGCGGGCGATGAAGTCGCGGGAGGCCTCTGGCCCCTGGTCGATGTGGATGGCCCCGACGATGGATTCGAGGACGTCGGCGCAGAGGGAGTCGCGCGAGCGGTCGTTGAAGGTTCTGAGGTTGGCGATGTCGATGCAGATGAAGGGGAAGAGGCCCATATTCTGGCCGATGCGGGCAAAAACACGACGACTGACCACTTCGGATTTGAGCGCCGTCATCTCGCCCTCCGAAGCGTTGGGGAAGTTGCGGTAGATGTACTCTACGACGTGCGCGCTGATGATCGCGTCACCCAGAAATTCCAGGGTGTCGTATGAGTCTTGTACGGCTGTCTCCGGGCAACATGAATGGTGCGTGATGGCTCGCTTCAACAGCGCGCGGTCGCGAAACGTTACCTGGAGTAGCCGCTCCAGTTCCTCAAGCCTGTCTTCATTTTCCATATATCCCTATTATATCCTACACAACGCAAAAACGTCAGTCTCTAAACGCCTGTTACCTCACTCTACCGGTTGACATTCTACGCAAGTTAGCAGTATGCTATGCAAAACGAACTTGAACCGTGCCATGCTGAGCAGCAGCGAAGCATCCGCAAAAACTTGTCTCAGCGTGGCTCCCACAGATGCTTCGCTGTCGCTCAGCATGATACGATGCGAATATGCTCCCAATGCTTGCAGTGCGAGAAGAGGAGAAGAGATTTTGCGATGAATAAGAATCGGCCAGTGGCGCAGATGGTGTTGCTGCTGCTTTCCGTGGCGGGCATCGGCATTGCTCTCTACCTGACCTTTGTCCACTACCAGAATGTTCCCCTCGTCTGCTCCGCACAGGGCTTCGTGGATTGCGCCTTTGTGCTGTCCAGTCCCTATTCTGTCATCCCTGGCACAACTGTCCCCATTACTATTCCCGGCCTCTTCTGGGGGCTTGTGAGCGCGGCGCTGGCGATTGCGGCTCTACGCCTCTCCCCGTCTTCTTCGCAGACGCTGCGCAAGGCTCACATCACCCAGTTTGCCTGGTCGCTGGTGGGCATGCTGACCGTTCTCTATCTCGTCTATGTGGAGATCGTCAAACTGCATACCATCTGCGCGTGGTGTACCGGGATGCATGGTATCATCCTCGTCATGTTCCTGATTACGCTCGTACAGGTGCAGCAGAGACCGGATGTGGTAGAAGAGGATGAGACGGAGGCGGAACTGGAGTCGGAGAGAGTCTAACTCCCTCTTGTCAGCAACGCGGTATCATGGTACACTTCGTGCATTGAGAGTTGCAACTTTTGTTGGCACTGCCCGTAGATACTCATAAATGGAATGCCGGTCGCGGCAGGAATGTTATCTATTTTGTGAGTATGTCTTCTCAGAAACGAGATTAGAACGAGCGGTGACTGGATGGAAACGACATTGCATGCAAGTGGTCCACTGGGCTTGCCGGGCGGTCTGGCCACCCCGGCTCCGGCCCGGAAATCGCGTCGTAAACGCAATTTGAGTAATAGTGGCGCTGGAACATTGACGGCTACAGGGGCGCAGGGGGTGAGCGCCGGACGATCAAACAGTAAGAGTCTGGTTGAAGAGCAGAATGCATCTCAGGTCTATACCCGAGGGACGCGAGGAGCGGTCGTGGAGGCAATGAGCGATACCGCGCTTGTCGAGTTGTCGCTCGCCAGCGACCAGGACGCTTTCTCGGTACTCGTCGAGCGTTATAAAGATGCCGTACAGAACCTTGCCTATCGGATGCTGGGAAATCTCACCGAGGCAGAAGATGTGACGCAGGAAGCCTTTGTACGCGCCTATACCCAACTCGCCAGCTATAAGGCTGAGCATAAGTTCAGCACCTGGCTACTTTCGATTGCCTCTCACCTGGCCATCGACCAGTTGCGCCGCCGCCGTTTCCTGGCGTTGCCGCTCGAAGATGTACCGTTCCTTGAGTGGATTACGGATATGGGCGTCGGGCCGGAACAGTCGGCGCTGGCGGGCGAGCAGCAGGATGAGATTCAGGCATACCTGCAAAAACTGCCCGGCAAGTACCGCGCCGTCATCGTCCTGCGCTACTGGTACGATTTCTCCTACGAGGAGATCGCCGCCGCGCTGCAACTGACGCCCGCGCTGGTCAAAGCGCGCCTGCACCGCGCCCGCGAACTACTCGCTCGCTCTATGCAGCAGCATAAGCAGAATGAGGAGGAGCAGATCGATGCGCTGCCACGACGCTAAACTTTTGCTGGCCATCCGGCGCAACGGTGATCTCCCGGAAGAGGATATTCCGGCGCTGCAAGAGCATGTGCAACAGTGCCCGACGTGTCGCGCTTTCGAGCGGCGTCAGAGCAAGGTCGATAGCCTGTTCCGCGATGCCGCGCCCTTCGTCCCCTGCACGATCCCAACCGATCGTATCATGCGCGCCATCCAGCAGCAGCAGCGTATCACGCAGCAACTTGAGGACCTGCGCGGTCAGCAACGATCACGGATGGCCCGTGTGGGCATCTTTGGTACAGCATTCATCGCCACCGCAGTCTTCCTGCTCAGTTGTCTCCCGCTGCTGGCTTTCGTCTTGCTCCTTACGCAGCCGGGGCTGGCGGACAGGACGCTGGCTCTCCTGGGCGACATCATTAATATCCTGCTCGTGCTGGGCCAGTATATCCAGACCGGCCTGGCGCTGGTCACGTACAACAACTGGCTCTTACTGGGCGTTGCCTTCGCCGTTGTTGTGATGTTTGGACTATGGCTCCGCCTCATGCGCTACCCACAGGAGGCTTAGAGCGAAGCAACGTGAGGTATATATCATGGTCAACGCCATCTGAACCGCAAAAAGGCGACGGCCATGATCGGGAGTTCCAGTATGTTCAAAAGCAGATCTCGACGGTGGTACGCAACTATCCTACCCGGCATTGTGCTACTCACCGTCTTTTTCATATATAGCGGTTGGTGGGGAAAAATGCCCGGCGCGTCGCACGCCAGTACAGCAATGCCTGCCCGCGCCGTCAGCACAGACGGCGGGTGCAGCAGCGGCGGACCGGATTTTGGCGGCACAGTCGTTATTGATACACAGCAGGTCGTCTGTGATTCGTTGATGGCCTTCGGCAGCAAGGTGGCCATCAACGGTGAGGTGCGCGGCGATGTCGATGCCTTCGACAGCACGGTCGTCATCGCGGGGAAAGTGGATGGCAATATTGTCCTCTACAACGGCACGCTCACTCTGCAAAATGGCTCAATCGTCAATGGCACGATTGATCTGTATGGCAGTCGCTGGGAACCGGGAGCAGGCTCTATACATAGACAGCCGACGATGCATGCGACGACGCTCGCCTGGCTGTCTGGCGAGATAAGCCATTTCAGTTTCCCGTTCTGGTCGATTCTGATCTGGGCCGGGCTGGGTCTGATGCTCATCTGGCTCTTGCCAGAACACTTAACGCTGGTGCGGGCAACGGCTATACAGAACACGAAGCGAAGTTTTGTCGTCGGGCTATTGAGCGTCTTGCTGGCGCCGCCCGTGCTGGTGGTGCTGATGGCGCTTATCCTGCCGGTTCCCCTGGCAGTGGTCATCCTTCTCGGGCTGATCGCGGCCTGGGCATTTGGTATGGTAGCCATTGGCTGGTTCATCGGCGAACACATCGTTCACGCCATTGACCCACGACACAACTCGCGCCCCGTGCAGGTGGTGGTAGGACTGACAGCCCTGGCGCTGCTCGGTTCTCTCCCTTATATTGGCTGGCTGATCAATCTCCTGGTCGGGCTGCTCGGGCTGGGGACGGTTTTCCTGAGCCGCTTCGGGACACGGCTCTATGGTCAGCCCAGAAAGCCGCTCGACTTTTAAGGTATAATGTGGAGGATGGAAGCGGGCGGCTCTGCATCCTGTACCCTTTCTATAGATCAATGCTTCCACTCATGGGAAGCGCGAAATGGGCAAAAGGTACTACCTTCTGCCCTTCTGCTTATTCAGATGAGAAGATGTACAAAGAAGTTGGAAAGATGGGACGACCACATCCAGTACCATCTGTAGCAGAACAGATTGATGACACATGGGGAACCAGCCCTACAGAATACGTGGTCGCCGAGGTGAACATGAGCATTGATGTTGAACTAACCGACCTTGCCTACGGCGGCGATGCCGTAGGCCGCTACGAGGGGCGAGTGCTTTTCGTTCCTGGAGGGATTCCAGGCGAGCGAGTGCGCGTGGATATCGTCGAGGAGCGTCGGGGCCATGCACGGGCGAATCTGCTGGAAATCCTGCGTCCCGCACCGGAGCGGGTCGAGCCTCCCTATCCCGAACTGATAGATAGCGGTTGCCAGTGGCAGCACATTGCCTACCCGGCGCAGCAGGCATGGAAAGCCCATATTGTGCGCCAGTTGCTGGTGCGCATCGGCAAACAACCGGACGCGCTTGTCCGTCCCACCATTGGCATGCCCAACGGTGTCTCACCCTGGCATTACCGCAACATCGCCCTCTTCTCCGTCGGCCCCAATAACGAGGTAGGCTTCAAACTGACGGAGAGCCACGATATCCAGGACCTCCAGAGCTGCGCCCTGCTGCATCCCGCGCTCGATATGGTCTACCAGCGCGTGCGCGCCAGGTTGCACAACTACTTTGGAGAGGCGCTGTGCGAAATGATTCAGGGCTTCACTATTCGTGGAGCCATCGGCACGGTCGCCAACGGGGGAGGCGCGAACCTTGCCACTGCAAAGGCTGTTCCCACGCTCATCAGCCTGCACACCCGCCCCGGCTCGTTTATTGAAACGCCGCAACAACTCGCGCACGAACTTATGACCGTCGCCCCCGGCATCGTCGGCGTGATCGTAGAGCGCGTGGGTGGGCGCTATGGCCGCGTGGTCGCCGGTCAGGAGTACCTGACCGATGTCATTCTGGGCCATCGCTTCCGCGTCTCGGCGGATTCGTTCTTCCAGGTCAACCACGTGCAGACCATTGCGCTGGTAGAGCAGGCGCTGGCAATGCTGGAGCCGCAGCGCAACGATGTTGTGCTTGATGGCTACAGCGGCGTCGGCCTCTTCTCGGCCTTCCTCTCCCCGCGCGCCGCCCGTGTCATCGCCATCGAGTCGCAGCCCAGCGCCGTCATGGATGCGCGGGCCAACGCGACGTTGAACAATCAGAACAACATTACGGCCCTGGAAGGAACCCTGGAGCGGGTACTGGGGCAACTGCACTATCGACGCGAGCGCATCGACGTGGCGCTGGTAGACCCGCCGCGCGCCGGTTGCCATCCGAAGGCGTTGCAGGCCCTGCAAACGCTCGCGCCGCGCGCCATCTGCTACGTCTCCTGCGACCCCAGCACGCTGGCCCGCGACATCGCCACCCTCTGCGGCCCCTCCGGTCGCTATCGCCTGGTGGCCGCGCAGCCCGTCGATATGTTCCCCCAGACCTATCACATTGAGACCGTCGCCCTGCTGGTGAGAAACAGCATACGATGAAGAAAGAGGAAATAGACGTGAAAAGGCGCCGGAGCTGATTGCGCGCAACCAGCTCCGGCGCTCTTTCACGTCTATTTCCTGACAAACAGCACGCCAGAGGCGGCGAGCAGGAAGCAGAGGGCAGCCAGACCAAACACCGACTGGTAGCCGATGACGGTCTGACCGGCCCCGGCAGCGAGATTGATGACCAGGCTGCCCAGCACCGGCGCGATGACGGCAGGCAGCGTCGAGGATGCATTCCACACCCCCAGGTCTTTGCCCGCCGCTTCCAGACAGGGCAGCACATCGATGGAGAGCGCCCAGTCCACGCTGGTGTATGCCCCGTATCCCAGGCCAAAGAGGATGCCCAGCGGCCAGAGCCAGTTCATCAGGTGATCGGGAAAGATGACGAAGGCCAGGGAAGCCGCGCTCATACACAGCGTCGCGGCACAGACCACCGGCGCGCGCCGCTTGAAACGGTCCGAAAGGATACCGAAAACAATCCCGCTTGCCACCGCGCCGCAGAGCGTCAGGATTGCCACGATACCCGTCACCTGCACAAAGTTGACCACGTGCTGCACGCGAGCAAAGTAGTATTCGATATACGTCATGAAGAGCGAGAGGCCCAGCATCAACGCGGCACGGGTCGCAAAGACCAGCGTGAAATTGAGGTTGCGCCAGGGAGCGATCCAGTCATGCAGGAAACGCAGCACAAAACTGGAACATGCTTGCCCGCCCTCTTTTCCTGCCTGCTCGTGGCGATGCACCAGCAGCGGCTTTTCGCGCACGCCGAAGACCGTCACCAGCAGGCCCAGCAGTACGAGAAAAGCGGTTATCACGTAGTAGAGACCCGCGTTCAACTGGACAACGCTCCTGTTAAAGGCGTGCAGGCTCACATTGCCAAGCAACCATGCAGCAAGGCCAAGCCCCACTACATTGCCCAGGATCGTCATGCCGCCGATATAGCCTGCCGCTTCCCCGCGCTGCTCGTTCGGCACGCGATCAGGCACCAGGCTTTGATAGGCGGGTCCCAGGATATTTTTCCCGACCAGCAAGAGCGCCAGCCCGGCCAGGAAGAACGCCATATTGTTCGCATTGACCAGCAGCGGCGTGCTGAGCAGTAACACCAGGCCACCAACGGCGATATACGGGCGACGCCGCCCGAAACTGCCGCCGGTGCGGTCAGAGAGCATGCCAACGATGGGCGGCATGCAGAGCGAAATGGCGGCGGCAGCCATCATCAGCCAGCTCAAAAAGGCTACCTGCTGCGCGCTTCCTACCTGATTTGAGGAGATAAACAACACAATTTGCGCCGGAATGACGATCGGCAACAGGGCCGCCGCCTGCGCGTTGAGGGAAAACCACAATACATTCATCACCAGTTGCTCTCCTCTGGAGAGCCGGGAAACCTTTACCTCTTGTACCAACCTCTCAGCAACACTTTCTATCCTGTTCGCGAAGCGATGCTCGCTTCCTCATCGTTATCCATCACCGCTCGCGGAAACACATCCGCGCTTTTCCAGTTACACGCTCTATTACAGCATATGCCCCTGCATACGCCACGCCTTCCGGCAGCGCCTTGCGGCCCCTGTAGAAGAGGCTCAATGCAGTTACACCGACTATTTTCTCTTCAGAAAGATAGTACTTTCTGGTATCACGTGTGCGGTACTCTCCGGTGAGACAGCATCTCCCACACCCCTGCCGACGCAGGCCAGCCGCCAGGGGTGGCCCTACGAGAGACGATATGGTTCACGCCGCTTGTGGAGAGGCGTGTAGAGTAGGGCCACCCCTGGCGGCTGGCCTGCAACCTGCGCTCCTGTGACATTAGATCATATCGCGCGGCGTGGGGCGGCGGCTCACCATGACCTGAATTTCTCCGCCCGGAACCATGCGCGTCCCCGGCGGTGGGCTTTGCTGAATCACCAGCCCCGGCGCGGTACTGGCGGCCACCTCGCTCTTGACCACCACATGCAGGTCCATTTCGCCTGCTATCGCCATCGCCACTTCCAGTTCCTTGCCCTCCAGATTCGGCACCCCGTTGCTATCCATCTTCTTCTCTAACAGCGTCACCACGCGGCCAAACCAGTCATAGAGCTGATCTTTCTCCTTCTGCTCCTTCTCCGCCTGATCGGCCTTCTCTTTATGGCCCTTAATATTGTAGATCGTATCCTGAACCACAAAGGGGTGATCGACGTTCTGCAATGTAATATCAGGATTGCTGCCCGGCGTCTCGATAAACACGCTGCCAATATCAAGTATCCGTTCAATAACGTTACTCACCTTGACTTTGATATCGCGAATATTCTTGTACTCAGTCTCGGCACGGGCCTCGAAGAAAAACATCAGGCGGCGTTCGATATCGATGATGCGTTTATTGGTCAGGATATAGACATCATCGACATAGTTGGCATAGATCAAAGCCCCCCATACCAGCATGGCGAAAACGACTATGCCCATCATGAACCACCAGTAACCGGCGAAGGATTGACCCACAACGCCGAAGGCGGGAAAGATGGCGGCCATCGAAAGCGCGGCCAGGGTAATCAGCACGGGGAGCAGCAGGCGCTTGTAGAGGACATACAGAGAACGCTGAATGTACATCACCGTGTATTCGCCCGACAGATAATGCACATCGGCGTAAAGGCGCATGGGGAAGCCGAACTTGCGGCGCGGCCCCGGCAGATGGTCAGCATTGGGAAAAGGCGGGTACTTCTCATCGGCATCGGGAAGCTTCTTCACTTCCTTGCCCTTTTTCAGGTTTTCGAGCAGGGCCGCCATCTCTGCGTCTTGCGGCGTCGGCGTCTTTTCCTTCGGCGGCTGTTTCGCCTTGATATCGCCGCTAATGCCCAGAATCACATCCTTCACATGGCGCGGGTCGGGAATATGCTTGATGACCAGTTCACCGCCGGTCAGGTAGAGGTGCATATTCCCATAGTTCAGCAGGTACGCCAGCAGCGAATCTAGATCCAGGCCGATCTGCACCACGCGCTCAATCGGCGTCTCCTGCCGCACCGGCTGTAAGACACCGCGCGAACTGACAATGCGTTTGTTGGTGATAATATAGCTCTCAAACCACCACTCAAGCAGATCTTTCCAGATAAACCAGATCGCCGTGCCGATAACCAGCAGGATATTCAACACGAAAAGCACAGGCCAGAGAGAGCCTAACGCCAGACCGGTGCCGGTTGAAAGCCAGGTCAGCACAAGCAGCAGGGCCAGCGAGCCGATCAGGGGCAGAGCAGCAGGGATAAGAAAGAACTTGTGTTTGCGCACCACCAGCCTGACCACCTCGCCCGGCTCCTGGCCGGAAAAATACCATTGCCGGTCGCGCCCGCGCCGCGCCAGAATCTGCCGAAAGCCAAAACGCCGCCGCCCCGAACGCCACATTTCTTCTCTGGTTTGCGGCTGTTGCTGTTGTTGCTGTTGTTGCTGTTGCCGTCGCTGCTGTTGTCGTTGTTGTCGGCCAGAAGTATTGCTGCTCACAGTCTCGCCTCTCCTCTTCTGTGTTTATGTACCGCCGCACTCCATACCGCTAGAAACGATCAACGAGAAAGGCTATTTCTTCGCCCCCTTTTTCGCGCTCGCAGAGATGAGTCCGATCACCACGACCGCTACGACAATGAGAAAGAGTAATAAGAGAGAGCTGCCAATGACACTCTGATCGGGCGAAGAGGCCCTGATACTGATGCTTTTTAGCAACGCGGCAACAGGCGTATTGGCAATCAAGGTGTAAATGGCTACGCCGGCAATGATGCCCGGAATAATACCCATGATACGATCAAAAGGCAACGTCGGTTTCGGAAAGGCCCGGTTGCCGATGAGATAGCCGATAGCAACGATGACGAGAAACGTGATGATCGTCGTGAGCGTAATCGTATTTGCCGAAGGGGCAGGAGGAATACGCGTCCCATTGCCAAAGGCAAAAGGAATACGCACAAACAGCAGGTCGGCAACCCAGGTGCCGCCCCCGACGGCCAGGAACAGGATGGCAGCCAGCAGAAACGCAAGCGAAACAATCTCACGCCGCCAGCCACGCAAAAACCCGATCAGCCCGGTAATCAGAATGATAAAAAACAGATACTCTTGCGCTGTCAACTCCATACTCTCTCTCCCTTCGCTTCAAAGGCGGCAACAAAAGCAGTACCGCGCTGGAATATCCAGATCAATGAACCAACACTAGTCCCCGAAATCCCTCTTTTGCTATTCATGATACCACAGCTTGAAGTGAAATACCACAGCTTGACGCGAAGACCGAAATTCTACCTAAAATACCCCCGCTTTCCATGCAAATCCCCCATTTTTCCTATATTTCCCCCGACCTGTCCCTGCTGAACCGTCTCTCCAGTAGAGATTTGCGCCTCTTGCTACGTTTGATACACTGGAGAGGCAGGACCATTGGTCTCGCAGGCACCGCTTGATCGCTTTTTTTCAGAAAAGTCATTGCATATCAGGCAAAAATCGGGCAGGCAGATATGAAAATAGAGAAACAACAGGTTGTGACATCACCGCCGACAGACAATACCGTGTCGGAGCGAAAAGGCCCGGATTCCACAGACAGCGTCACCGGCAGCGTTGAAACAGGCTGGCAGTCCTTGCTATTTTCGCCACTCTGGCTCTGCCTGCTGGCGGCGCTCATCATCCGTGTCTGGCTGGCGGTGCGCACGCATGGCACGCTGGATGGCGACGAAGCCCTGCTCGGCATTCAGGCAGAACACATCCTGCAAGGGGAACGCCCCATCTATTTTTACGGCATCCCCTATTTCGGCAGCCTGGAAGCCTACGTTGCCGCCCTGATCTTTGCTATCTTTGGCCCATCTGTCGCGGCCCTGCGTGGCGAAACCACGATGTTCGGGCTGCTACTGGTCGCGACGACCTGGTGGCTGGCTTCGCTGCTGGCGCGCGCGGCCCGCCTGCCGCGCTACGCCCGCACTATCTTCGCCACCGTCGCCGCGCTGGTCGCCGCCGTCCCGCCGCTCTATGACGGCATTGTTGAAATGCGCACCGGCGGCGGCTGGATCGAGACTTTCATTCTCATGCTGCTGCTGCTCGTCGCCGCCTTCCGTCTAACCACGCGCTGGCGCGAAGGGGCCAGCCTGCGCGAACTGGCTCTGCGCTGGGCGGTCATCGGCTTCCTCGTCGGCTTCGGCATGTGGATCTATCCCCTCATCTCCGAGGCCATCCTGGCGGCAGGACTCTGGATTATCATTGACCGCATCATCGCAATCGTGCAAGATGTGCGCGCTTCAGAGCCGCTGATTGCTGCCCTCTGGCGCTCGCTTCAGGGCCTGTTGCTGGCGGTGGTTGCCATCCCTGCCTGCGTCATCGGCTTCACGCCCGGCATCATCTGGGGCGCGCAGCACCAGTGGGCCAATATCACCTTTATTCGCTCACTCGGCGGTGGTTGGTCTCTGCAACGACTGCGTACTGTCGAACATGTAGCCAGCATGTATAGAACCTGTGTCGCCCCACGCATCATCAGCGGAGCCACACCGGTCGAGAGCAAACTGCTGATGGCGATACACTCACCCCTGCTGCTGCTCGGCGTCTCCTGCATCTTCGCCACCGCCGCCCTGCTCGTCGTCTCCTGGCTATGGCCTCATCCTGCGCTCGTGCAGACTCGGCGCCTGGCAGCCCTGCCCGCCCTTTTTGGCGTCTGTACCGCCGTGCTGTACTGCACCAGCTCGGCTTCCGCCTCCATCCTGATTTCCTGTACCGCCGACTTCGGCGGCCATTACGCATCCACACTGGCGCTGGCGCTGCCATTCTTCTTTGCCACCGTTTTCACACTTGCCAGCATGCTCCTGTACGAGAAAAGCAGAAAGCAGCAAATAGCGACCACCCGCGAAACTCACGAGGCAACGGCAGCCCCGACCGCGCCATCAGTAGAGGCAGCCGCGCGCCGTCTCTCACTGGCGGCACTCATCGCACTGGGCGCGCTTCTGCTCGCCTACCTGGGCGGCCAGGCCGTGACGTATGGCTTAACTAACGGCGACGAAGCCTTTCAATCGGCCTACTGCACCATCGCCCCGGCCCATTACGAGCCGATCATCGCCTACATGGAACGCGAGCATATCCGTTACGCCTGGGCTACCAACTTGCTCGGCTATCAAATCTCCTTTGAGACCGACAACAGGATCATTCTTGCCGATCCCCTGCCGCTTATCCATCCCGCCATCGCCATCAATCGCATCCCCGCCTACACCAACGCCGTGAAAAACGCGGATCGCCCGGCGATGCTGGTCTTCGTCAAACATGGTGACCCACATCCCTACCTGCTCCAACAACTGGACGCGGCCCACATCACCTACAACGTCGCCTTCTTCCCCTCGCAGCCCGGCGTTGATGTGATGGTGGTGACGCCCGTAAATCGTACCGTCTCGCCTCTGGCCTCGAAAAACCTGGATATTTTTTACTGCGCTGTGCGTTAGACGGGCCATCCCCCGGAAGGAAAAATGTTCGCATTTTTCCCGTATTTATGGTATAATAGATGACGGTAGGCGCGATGTGTTCGTTCTCCGGCCCTCCACGTCAAACCCTGTCATACTCCGAGCAGACTGATCTAATATCGCCTTCTGGCTACGTCTGACCTGATTGTTTTGCACTTATAAGGATTCATAGACACATGGAACTTGGAAATATTCGGCAAGTCAGTATTGTTGAGCAGATGTCGACCGCGTATCTCGACTACTCGATGAGCGTCATCGTCTCGCGCGCTCTGCCCGATGTGCGCGACGGCTTAAAGCCCGTTCACCGCCGCGTCCTCTATGCGATGGACCAGATGGGCCTGCAATCGACAAAATCGTTTCGTAAAAGCGCGGGTATCGTTGGCGAAGTGCTGAAAAGCTACCACCCGCACGGTGACGCCGCCGTGTACGATACGCTGGTGCGTATGGCGCAGCCCTGGGCCATGCGCTACCCGCTCGTGCTGGGCCAGGGCAACTTTGGCTCCCAGGACGATGACCCGGCAGCCGCCATGAGGTATACCGAAGCTAAAATGGCAGCCATCGCCGACGAGTTATTGCGTGACATCGACAAAAATACGGTAGATTTTGTCCCCAACTATGACAACCAGACCGAAGAGCCAACGGTCATGCCCGCGCGCCTGCCCAACCTGCTGCTCAACGGCTCAACCGGCATCGCCGTCGGCATGGCCACCAATATTCCACCGCACAACCTCGTCGAAGTCTG
>Ga0209810_1002827_pt1 | contig 19670 bp, 17 predicted proteins | sample Coa_R1_7_FD_187159 | JGI IMG/M metagenome (GOLD analysis project Ga0209810, IMG submission 187159) | Surface soil microbial communities from Centralia Pennsylvania, which are recovering from an underground coalmine fire - Coalmine... | ecosystem: Environmental > Terrestrial > Soil > Unclassified... | reverse complement strand
CACAGTGTCTCCAGGGGCCTCGTCTTTTTGCAAGACAGGGTGTTCACCCTGGAGCAAGAGACTGACACTCTCAGTTTGAGTGTGGGGACGGCCTGCACATCTTAATTGGGCAGGGACGAAGGCCGCGCGTGAGTCTGGCGAACGCAGCTTGGCACGTGGAAATCGGTCACTCCCCCAGCGCGCCTGACCAGCTTTCGAATCGCCGCCCGCCTCGTTCATCATCCTTGTAAAACGCCAAATAAGTCATCAACTGGTAAGGCACAAACTGCTCATCCATGGGCCGCCGCTTTGCCAGTTGGTGGTAGGGGCGCCACGTTCCTGAATTGATGTAAACCTGATTCAGGATGCCATTGTGAGGGGCTGACACATCGAGCGGCACCAGCACGTACTGATGCGTGTGCCCGTAGACGATGCAGCGCGCACTACGGTCGAGAAACGCTGGCTCCTGCAGCGCATTCTTGTAGTTCGGATGGTCCGTTGAAGGGAATAAACTCGCAATCTTCCGAATCAGCCTGCTGACCGTATTCAGCGATAATCCGCTTGTGAGGTCCTGCGCCCATCTCATTCTGTTGACCTTCGGATGGTTCTTGACGAATGGGACCTGAAAAAACTCCGCAGCAAGCCGGTTCCATACTTTCTTCACTTCTTTTGCCACGGTCAGATCGGGGCAGGTCCGGCGAAGCAGGCCGTCAATCCACGCAGGAATGTCGGCGAGCGGCCGGATATTATCAATCTCGCGCAAGCCTTCAAGGAAGGCCGGCGGAGCTTCCGGGCCGAGCGCCGTCCGGACCGCAGGTGAAAACCTGTCGATCAGCTCAACCACTATGGCGTCGCCGATCGAAGACTTATTGCGGTCGCCGTCGAAGTTGTCGGGATCGTAGATGTCACCGTGCCGCGCGAAGACGCCGTGCTGCCTGTATGTTTCCGCAAGCCGCTTGAAAGCTTCCGATTGGCCGAATTCCACCGGGTCGTGCGGGAACGGGACGTCGGGAGAGTTGTCGAGTCCCATGGCCTGGGCGATGTCGCCGCGCAGCCGGTCATAAACCGGGCCCGGAAGATGGTAAAACCAGTCATGATTGCCAACCATATAGTAGGTATGCACATCAACCGGAACACGTCCTTCGGCATCGAGGTTCCAGCCGACGTCGGCCGGCCTACCCTGCGGAGTTGCGGGAGGAATCGTGATTGTTCGGTTGTCTTTGAAGCCTTTTACGACGGCAAGTGAATCGCTGTTGTTGGATAGGATTTTCTCTGTGATGGATGCAATCTTGCGGGTAAAGGCTTCGCTTTGAGGATCATCCCATGGTCTCACGGAACCATTAAGCCATTGTGTTGACCGGATCACATCCAGAATGTCTCCGAGCAACAGGAGGTGCAATTCCTTGATTGGCTCGTAACGGCCTCCCACGCGTTTTGAGGCGTCGTAAGCCATGTCACTCAATTCCTGCTCGAATATCTTGAACGCGCCGGAGCGGACGGTCTTGCCGGAGGAGCCATCGGAAAGATGAGTGTCGCTGATGATCACCAGCATCGGACCCTCCGCTCAATTTGAGAATCAGCCTGTCCTCTGCGAATCCGGAGCCAGGGTCGGCCAGGTCCGGAACGCACGCGCCGGATGGCAGACAGCTTACCTCATCAATCCCCGATGAACAGAAATTGCCGCCTTATTTGCATCCGTCACTGTTTTGACGAATTGCGCGTAGGGCTGGTCGTGGATGTTAACAAGGCCATAGTTTGAGTTTTCCCCGTCAAACCGCCCCTCCTTTGGCTCGTCGCACCATTCGAACCAGTGGTAGCCAACAGCCTCGGGCAGACCCTCAAGCCATTTCACGTAATTTCCGTAAGCGGCCGCTCGCGCCGCCTGATCCGGAACCTTGGGGCCTGCGCCTTTTGTATTGGGCAGGCCGGAGTCTTCGGCGCGAAAGGCAAATTCGGCGACAAGCACGGGTCGCTGGGCCAGCCTGTAAATGTGCTCGACATCAGGTCTGGGATCGAATTTGTAAATGTCAACGGAGACGACATCGGCGACGTGGGAAGCCCGCAGGACAGGATCGGGCGGAACTCCGGCAAATTTGGCGCCGAGATAAAGATGGTGGGGGTCGGCCGCATGGATTGCATTCGCGCAGACCTCAAAATAGCGTTGTGCAACCATCTCAAGAAAAACCGCGTTGTCATGCCGGAAAGCTTCTGTTTGAGCACTGGATGGAACATCTTCGAAATTGGCTGCGTGAACATCCCACGCCTGATCGAGTTTTTGTATCTCTCCGGAGTATCTCTTCTTAATGAAGTCGATAGCATGCCGCCGGCCTGGAGCATCCGCAGGCAAATTGAGATACATTGCGAGCATGTTCTGCTTTCCGCGCCAGTCAGGCCCCCAGCGTAATTCGTTGTCGCTGAAGTAGCCGATTAATTGCGGGTCGTTGGCGCGCGGTGAGCACTCGCGTTCGGCGATTTGCCGCGCTGTGTCTTCGAATCGCGTGCTGTAAACGTCAACTGGGACCCCTTTAAGCCAGTCGGCGCCGGAGCGGGCGGCGATGTCGAGAATGATTGCATAGGGCATCGCTCGCCCCCAGAGAACCGGGTCTGACCATGAGCCGATCGTATTGAATCCCCAGGATTCCAGCCGTTTGATTTCCGCCTGCGCCCAGGCTTCCTTTGATGGGAATATCTTCGAGATATTTTCGAAGTAAGGATGTTTTGAGGTTCCCTGAATTACGTCCCCACGGTACGAAACGTTGTTGACGCCGACAGAGAGCGCGAGTTTACCCGAAGGCTCCACGAACCACCAGACGCCGGATCGCTGCTCGACGCGGAAGAAGCCTTCCGCACCACAGAGAATTGATGACCCCCCAATAAGACAAGTGAAAGCCAGTATAAAGATTCCGAGTTTGCGATTCATCCAGCCGGACCTCCTGCCCAATATTTTTATTCTCGGGACCGAGTATTTCTTTTTGTCGATGTGTTGCTGGCTGTTGTAACAGCCTCAATTGCCAGCGCAGCGGCGCCCACAACCCCGGAAGGGTCGGCGACTTGTGCCTTAACCACTGGTACTCTCCGGTGCAGAAGGGTTCTGGTGCGCCAGTCCACTTCGCGCTGGAGAGGATCGAGCAGAAAATGGCCCGCCCGGGTAATTTGTCCACCGAGGATGACCACCTCGGGATCGAAGGCATGGACCAGCCCGGCGATAGCCCCGCCAAGGATTGTGACAGCCCGTTCCACTATGAGGCATGCGATTTTATCGCCTTGCCGGGCGCATTCAAAGACTTCATCACAATTCGGAGGCCGCGAGTCGCTGTCAAGGAGGCTGGTTTTAACTCCAAGATGGATCGCGGCAAACGCCTCGGCTTCAATGGCCCGCGCTGAAAAGAGGGTTTCGAGGCATCCTCGGTTACCGCAAATGCAGACCGGCCCGTCAGGCAGTACGGTGATATGGCCGAGATGACCGGCCACGCCGCCGGCTCCACGAAGAATCTTTCCGTCCGCGAGGATTGCGCCTCCGACGCCTGTGCCGAGAGTAAGCATAATGGCATTCTTCTGTCCTCGCGCCACTCCCCACCTGTACTCACCGAAAAGGGCTACCCGGGCATCGTTGTCGGCGACGACAGGGCACGGAATGGGAACCAGAGGCGCGATGAGTTCTCTCAGCTTTCGGCCTTCGAGGTAATGCAGGTCCCCAGGCAGTGCCAGGACGCCGGTTGTTTCAGGATCAATAATCCCCTTGCAGCCGATCCCTACAGCGCCGACCTCTTTGGCGTTCAACTGGAATTTCGCGATGAGCAGCCTGAGCGAGCGGCGGAGCTCCGCCAGCGTGCGCGGTGTACGACAGCGGTTCGCTGCAATGACACCCCCTTTACTGTTCACCAGAGCAGCTTTGACTTCGGTTCCGCCGATGTCCAGCCCCAAAACGCACGCTGAGAATGGTCTTTCCCGACTGCTTGACATGGTGGTACTTTCATAGTCGAATGACGGATCATTGTCAACATAGAAGCCGCGGAAAAAAGCGGCGTCTGCGAGGCCGCCTTTCATCACTTCGGACCACTTCCGGTTGACTTGATCGCAGGGCCTCTGATATATGCGGTGAACACCATGAATGCAGCGGAGAATTATTTCGATAAAGCGCTTCAGAGACTCCGGGAACTCCGGGAGGCGGAAATGCCCGCCATCCATGCCGCCGCGGAGATATGCGCCTCATCCATTGCTCAAGGCGGGCTTGTTTTCCTGTTCGGGAACGGCCATTCACGCATGATGTGCGAGGAGATGACGCCGCGTCAGGGTTGTTACCCGGGCTTCGTCGCACTGGTTGAACTCGCGCTCTCGAATCATGCCGCCATCGTCGGGGCCAACGGCCTCCGCGCTCCGCTTTATCTCGAGAAATACGAGGGCTACGCCGAGCAGATCCTGAAAGGCTTCCGCTTCGGACCGCACGATGCCTTTATTGTCATTTCCACCAGCGGCATCCGCCCTGTCGTCGTGGAGATGGCGGCGGGCGCTCGAAAACGCGGAATGCCGGTAATCGCAATCGTTTCGCGGCAGCACTCAGATCAGTCCAGCCCCGCGCACTCTTCGGGGAAGAAACTCGTCGATTTCGCGGATGTCGTTATAGACAATCACTGTCCCCCTGGCGATTGCGTTCTTGAACTTCCGGGCCTGGAGTGGCGGACGGGGCCGGTTTCGACTGTTACGGGCGCGATGATTATCAATATGCTGAGGTGCGAAGTCGCTGACCTCCTGCTTGCACGTGGAGTCAAGCCGGAGTTGCTTCCCAGCCACCAGTTTGTCGGAAACGCCAGCGCCGAGGAGCAATTGGAGAGATTTTACGAAGCTTATCGGAGGAGCCTGCGTCACCTGTATGAATAATGTCAGGATCGCCATGCTGGGCTCGGGTTTTGTGGCCGATTTTTATATGCAGGGCCTGGCCAATGTGAACCACCAGGAAGTGGTGGCGAATTTCTCGCGGACATCGCGCCGCGCCAGGGAATTCGGACGGCGGTGGTCGATTCCGGAATCCACTACGAACCTCGACGCCCTTATTTCACGGGACGACATTGACCTTTATTTGATCGCGCTTCCGAACGAAGTGCACCTTCCTGTTTCGCTAACCTTATCGCGCGCGGGAAAGAACCAGGTCTGCACGAAGCCGCTCGCCCGCAATCGACGCGAGGCGAAAACGATGCTTGACGCCGCCAGACGTTCCGGAGCGATGCACGGATATGCGGAAACGGAAGTATTTGCGCCATGCGTGGTTCGGGCGCGGCAGACCATTGAGCAGGGTGGCATTGGCCGCGTGCTTTGGGTGCGCTCGCGGGAATCGCACGGCGGGCCGCACAGTCCCCATTTCTGGGACATTGAGAAGACGGGCGGCGGGGCGATGAATGATCTCGGCTGTCACTGCATTGCGGCGGCCCGATACTTTTTCGGCAAAGAGGACCCCATTGTGGAAGTGATGGCGTGGGGTGCGCGGCTGGTCCATCAAAGGAAGACTAAAGGCGAAGACAACGCTCTTCTGGTCCTCAAGTTTGCGAGCGGCGGTATTGGGCATTGTGAACTCTCCTGGACCACGAAAGGGGGCCTCGATCTGCGCAATGAGATTCACGGGTCAGAAGGCTCGATTTTCACAGACGTAACTCGCGGAACTCCAGTCACGAGTTTTTCGACCCGCTCCGCAGGGTACGTCGTCGAGAAGGCTGAAATTGACTTTGGCTGGACTCGCCCTCTTCCGGAGGAGGCTTTTGCTTACGGGTATCAGGCCGAAATGAAACATTTTGTGGAATGCGTTCGCAAGCAGGCAGCGCCTCGCGAAACTTATGAAGACGGGTACATCGTCAATTGCGTTCTTGATGCGGGCTACCAGTCGATGCGCTCGTCGCGCTGGGTGCGCGTCAGGTACTGACGAGTGGTTTGCATGGACAAAGTGTTGCTGATCACCGGTTCGAGCGGGATTGCTGAGGCCACAGCCCTGCTCGCCGGCCGGGAAGGGTATCGAGTGTTTATCGCAGGTGTTGATGAGAGCCAGTGCGGCGATTTGAGCGCCAGAGTTGCTGGCTCTCATTTTTACGTGGGTGACCTGAGGCATCCTTCCGTTGTGGAAAACGTGCTTTCTGCCTGTCTTGAGCATTTTGGCCGTATCGATGCGCTCTTTAATGTTGCCGGAGTGAGCGGCAGGACGTTCGGCGACGGGCCTGTCCACGAATGCACAATCGAAGGTTGGGACAGGACCCTTGAGGCCAATGCGAAGCCCACTTTCCTGATGTGCCGCGGCGCTGTGCGCCACTGGCTCGAGGCCGGGCGCGCCGGATCAATTCTCAATATGTCCAGCGTTCTGGCTTTTTCGCCTGAACCACAGCATTTCGCGACCCATGCCTATGCTGCAAGCAAGGGTGCCATCATATCCATGAGCCGGGCCATGGCGGCGTGCTATGCGCCGTGCGGAATCCGGGTGAATGTCATTGCACCGGCACTCGTGAAGACCCCGATGAGCGCACGGGCGCAGGGTGACCCGGAAATTCAGGATTTTATCCGGCGCAAACAGCCTTTGAGCGGCGGCTTTCTTGAAGCTGCGGACATTGCGGAGGCCGCGCTTTTTCTGCTGAGTGACCGGTCGCGTCATATAACCGGCCAGGTCGTTACGGTTGATGGCGGATGGTCGGTAACAGGTTGAGAAATGAAAGAACGCCCCCTTCGCACCACGGTGGTCGGCAGCTATCCTTTTCCAGGATGGCTGGAGTTTGCTTCCTCTCATCTGGACCAATTCGGGCCTGATGACGTGGCTGAATTGCTGGATGACGCGGTATCCGTCGCCGTCAAGGACCAGATCGACGCTGGTCTTGATGTCATCACCGACGGTGAGCAAACGCGGCTTGATTTCAATTTGTCCTTTTACGGTTTCATCAAAGGCATTTCTGTTGAGGCTGAGCCTCTGCGGAGATTTGGGCCACCCGCTCACGATCAGCGTCCAAGGCACAGGATAACCGGAAAGATCGAGGCCCCGGAAGGACTCGGAGCCGTTCGCGACTTTGAACGCCTGAAGCGGATCGCGCCCGCTGGTGCGGCTCTCAAAGTGAGCGTGCCAGGGCCTTTTACCCTGAGTGGCCGGCTGGTCCCGAATGAGTCCTACCCCGACAGGTATTCAATTACCGAGGCGCTCATTCCAATCGTTCGGAGCGAGATCCAAGCGCTTGTGGAGGCGGGATGCCCGGAGATTTGCGTCGATGAGCCTTCGATGAGTTGCTATGCGCATCACGAAGACCCCATGCGCTTCTGCGATATTTTCCACCGAACGGTTGAAGGCGTGCGGGGCCGCGTCCGGCTTTCCACGCACTTGTGTTTTGGGAATTATAAGGGGCGCGCAGTTGCCCCGCGGCTTTACGCGCCGATGTTTCCGGCTTTTCTCGATTTGCCCGTTGATGAGGTGCATCTTGAGATGGCAAGCCGCGAGTTTGCAGAACTGGAGCTGATTTCAGCGATAGCGGAGCGAATGGACGTGGCGGTGGGGATTATCGATGTGAAGAATTATTACATCGAGACATCGGAAGATGTTGCCGCGCGTGTCCGTAATTGCCTGAGGTATGTGCCCGCAGAACGGCTTTCTCTGGCTCCGGACTGCGGACTCAGCCAGACGGCGCGCTGGGCTGCGAAGAGAAAATTAAGGGCGCTGGTGGATGGAGTGAAGGTTGTTCGGTCGGAGTTGGGGCTTGAATGATCCAACCTGTTTTGCAGGACCATGAGTTTCTGGCCGACGTTCGCTCGGCCAATGCAATGGATGAGAATTTCCGGCTCTGGTGGCTTGGGCAGAGTGGGTTCCTTTTGCAGTGGCAAGGCTCGCACATATTGCTTGATCCGTACTTGTCAGACTCGCTGACCAGGAAATATGCCAATACCGACAAGCCGCACATTCGAATGACCGCAAGGATTGTGGACCCATCCCATCTGGATTTTATTGATGTTGTCACATCCAGCCACAATCACACCGACCATCTTGACGCGGAAACGTTGTGCCCATTATTGCGAGCCAATCCCGGTATGAAAATAGTTGTGCCCGAGGCAAACAGGCAATTCGTCGCAGACCGCCTTACGATTGATCCAGATCGGCCGCTGGGGTTGAGGGACGGAGAGTCCGTTTCGGTTGGAAAATTCACAATTACAGCGGTGCCGGCGGCGCACGAAGAATTAAGCCCCAGTTATCTGGGCTACATCGTTCAATTTGGACCATGGACCGTCTATCACAGCGGCGACACGCTTCTTTATGAGGGCATTGTGGAGCGCTTGAGGCAGTTTTCCATAGATGTTGCGCTGTTGCCGATCAACGGCCGCGCCGCGGAGCGCCGCGTGCCTGGCAATCTCAATGCTCGCGAAGCTGCGGAATTGGGCAAGGCGATCGGCGCGCATCATGTGATTCCCTGCCATTATGGGATGTTCACATTCAATACCGCAGATCCGCGGGAATTTATTGAAGCGGCGAAAGCAGTGGGGCAACCATACCGAGTATTGCGATGTGGAGAACGGTGGGACAGTCGAAACTGTTGAAAAAGCCGGCCCCGCAAGGGATGTCTTTGGAGAGGTAGTCTAAATTATGAAACGTCGCGAATTTCTTCTGCTTGGACCCGCTGCTTACTTGGCCGCTCTTGCAAACAACTCAGAATCCAGTCGCCTGTCCGTGGAAGGATATATCTTCCAACAGTACGCGGAGCGCGGGCACAAAAGGCTGGCCGACGTTCTCGATGAAATCTTCCCGCTGGCTCGAAGGGCGGGCTTTAAGAACATCGAGCTAAACCAGGGATTTTTCACACCGGATATTCGAAGCCAAGTCCTGGAACTGGTTGAGGCGAACGGTCTTAGTATGCCCTCCGTGTACGTGGGCGGGCCGATGCACAGGCAGGACCTTGCGGAGCGGACGATCAACCAGGCACTGGAGATCGCCGCGTTGTGCAAAACCCGCGGTTGCCGGGCCGTCGTCAACAATCCAGACCCGAAACTGAATAATCAGCCCAAGACGGACGCTGAACTTGTGATCCAGGTGAAGATGCTTGATCGGCTGGGCCGCGAGCTTGCGAGGCGCGGCTTCCATTTATGGACGCACGCGCATGCGCCCGAAATGGCTGACCATGCCCGGGAATGGCGATATAACCTTCATCATACCGACCCAAAGTACGTGTGGATCTGTCTCGATATCGATTGGGTGTATCAGGGTGGCCAGGAGCCGATGGCACTGCTGCGTGAGGCAGGTTCCCGCGTTGCCAGTCTGCACCTCAGGAATTCGCGAGATAAAGTGTGGCTTGAGTCTTTTACTGAGGGCGACGTCGACTATCGGCAGATTGCGTCTTATATTGAACGGGAGCATCTTGAACCCTTGCTCGTGGTCGAACTTGCCTATATGAAACAGACTGTCGTTACCCGTCCTCTTGAAGAAGATCTGCGGCTCAGCAGAATTTATGCTGACCAGGTTTTCTCGCTTCACCGATAGTCAAATGCAAACATGATCGGAAACCGCTCGACAGGCGAAATAGCGGCCTCTCTCACTCAGGGCTGATTTTCTCTTGACAATTCTCTCTTGGCAGAGCAATTTAGCAAATTCTACAAAATGTCATGCGCATTCCGGGTGGGGGGCACGGAGGCGTTGATTGGGACCTATGAAAGTTCGAGTTTGTTTTCATAACCGGTGTTTTGACGGCGCCTGCTCGGCGGCGGTGTTTTCCCGTTTTTATCGGGAAGTCGTGGACCCTCATGCAGAATTTATGTATCAGGGAATGCTGCATCGCGCGGGCCAACTATTCGACGAAGACATGTTTAATGGCGATGAGAATGCCATCGTCGATTTCAAATATTCCAGTTCGCCCCGCCTGACATGGTGGTTTGACCACCACCAGAGCGCATTCCTGACGCCCGCTGACGCTGAACATTTCCGCAAAGACCGTAGCGGAAAGAAATTTTATGACCCCAATTTCCGCTCATGCACAAAATTCATCGCGCACATTGCAGCCACTCAATTCAATTTTGTGGCTCCGGACCTTGACGAAGTTGTTTACTGGGCGGACATCATCGATGGCGCCCAATATCCTGATCCGAAGACGGCGGTCGAGATGCGCGATCCCGCCACACGGATCACGTTGGTGATTGAAGGCGCGCCTTCTGACGACTTCGTCGCCCGGCTGATTCCGGAGTTGATGTCGCGCCCGCTGGAGGAGATTGCTGCGCTTCCTCATATGCGGCAGGCGTTTGAGCGGCTTTACGATCAGCATCTGAAAACGATTGATATCATCCGGAACCGCGCCGTTCTCGAAAAAGGCGTTGCCTTTATCGACCTTTCTGACCAGGGATTTGAGGGCTTTAACAAGTTTATCCCGTACTACCTTTTCCCTGACTCTGTTTATAACGTGGCCTTGAGCCGGTCAAAAGAACGTATCAAAATTGCCGTTGGAAGTAATCCGTGGAATCCCACACCGAAGGAAGCCAACTTGGCGACGATCTGTGAAAGATTTGGCGGAGGCGGTCACGCCAAGGTTGCGGCAATCTCTTTGCCGCCTGACGACCTCGACCGCGGACGCGCCGTTGCCGGCGAGATCGTTCAGGAACTTCGGGCTTCTCTCCAGTAAAATATATATGGATCTGCCGCCGAGACAATCCTGTCTTGAAGTGTCGGGATGGGCTGCGGAGCGGACCGGATTTGCTGTCGCGTAGGAATTTGATGATGCAGATTTACGTGTCGTCCGGCCGATGAAGGAGCCGCTATTGAGTCAAAAACGTGGGTTTTTCGCAGGATCGTTGACAGGACTTGTGTTTTTCTTCGTCTGCCTGCTCATGCCCTTGATTTCTGCTTGGCCTGCTCAAAGCGTCGCCCAACATCCATCGAGTGCTCCACCCACGGTCGTCGAAAGCTCGGCCGCCCACCTCATCCCCGCCGGAACCTCAATCTACCTTCGCCTTAAGACGCCCGTCAGCACGACATCATCCCATTTGGGTGAGGCGGTTGAGGCCGAAGCTGAGCGCGCAATTGAGGTCAACGGCGAGGTGGCGATTCCGGTGGGGGCGATTGTCAGCGGCCGCGTCGCAAAGCTCATTCCGAGTTCAAGCCCGACCGATCGAGCCAAGCTCTTGCTTCTATTTGACACCCTCAAATTGCCGGGGGAGGCCCCTGTTTCGCTTGCTTGCCACGTGAACGAGGTAGACAACGCCCGAGAGAAAGTCCTTTCGGACGGCACAATCCAGGGCGTGCTGGCGAGCGAATTGCCCGTTACCCTGCTGAATTCGGCCATCGAAAAGATGCAGAAGAAATCGGGCACTAATCCTCAGACCGAGCAAAACGGCGGGACGTGGTTTGGAAGTCCTGATACCTCCATCAGCTATCCCGTGGGTACAGAACTGTCCGTTGTTCTGGATGCGCCGCTCAAAGTGTCAGGCCAATTTAAAGCCGAGTTTGGAAATCGAATTCCTGATAATCTGAAAGAATCGATCATGCAACTGCTGGCGCAGGCGCCCAGGCGCGTGGTGAGCAGGAAAGGGAATTTAGGGGGGCCGGTAAATATAGTCCTGATTGGAGACAAGGACGAGATCGCAACAGCTTTTGAGAAATGCGGCTGGACCGTGGCGCAGGACGAAAACGCAAACTCCTTGTGGAAGACTTTTGAAGCTGTCATCAAGGGCAAAGGATACGATGCTGCTCCCATGTCCACGCTTTATCTGTACGGCCGCCCGGAGGACATGGCATTTGAAAAGATGCTCAATACATTTACGATGCGGCACCACCTGCGCATCTGGAGGGCGCCCGCGATGGCTCCAGATGGACGGGAAATCTGGCTGGTAGCGGCCGACCATGATAATGGCTTCGATATCCGGCCAGGCGTGATTTCCCATTCTGTGGACCCCCGTGTCGATCTGGAGAGGGCCAAAGTGGGGGCGGACCTTGGCATGACGGGGATGGTTCTGGCCGAAGAACTCGTAAGCGTTTCAAATCCTGCGCGCTCAGGTTTGACGGCGACAGGCGGGGAATGGGAGAGCGATGGGAGGCTCCTGGTGGTCGATTTAGCGCCCAAAACCGAATTTTCCACGTCGCGACTTCGGGAATGAATGGAGCTAATCCCGCAAGAACCGATAAGCCTGACAGGGCGAAGGCACAGCATAGCTCTGCATTGCGTCGACTGCATGGTGATGAGTGCTGTATTCTGCGGGCAGTGTCCGCCTTGCTTTCTATGAGGCTTGACGCACAATCGGCCTTTCGATAGTTTAGCGGGCAGAGCAAGGAATGAATACCCTGTGAAGAAGAGCCTACGACGATGGATCTGGCTGGGCATCAGCACCGCAATCCTGGCCCTGATTATCTATAATCTCCGCCACAATCCCGAATGGCGCCACTTTGATTGGGCGCGACTCTGGGCTTCGTTAGTGAGCGCACGGCCAGGGTTGCTTGCGCTTGCAGTAGCGTGCATTTTTCTGACTTACCTTATTCGGGCCCTTCGCTGGCAATTTTTGATGCACCCCATCAAGAAGGGGTCGCTTTGGGTTTTGTTTGCCGGGCAGTTGCTGGGATTCAGTTCCATCTATTTGGTAGGACGTCCGGGAGAATTTGTCCGGCCGGCTTATATTGCAAGGAAGGAATCGCTCCCGATAACTTCCATGGTGGCTGTGTGGCTGATGGAGCGTATTTTCGATTCGATTTGTCTTGTTCTTCTGTTTTCGGTGGTACTGTACTTTGCTCCAGTGGAGATGAATTCGGCCGGAGCACACGTTCTGTCGGTCATGCACAGGGCTGGAGACGGCATGCTGATCGTCACGGTTATTCTTGTGGCAGCGTTGGTGGTATTCCGGTTAAAGACCCAGGTCCTGATGGAGAGTATCCACCGTTGGACCCGATTTCTTCCTTTAATCGCTCAACGACACATCCAGCATTTTCTCCGTTCGTTTGCTGAAGGCCTCCAGGTTGTCCGCAGCATGCGTGACTTCGCCGGGAGTATTGGGCTATCGGTTGCGCTGTGGTGCACGAATGCCACGATTTTCTGGTTGATTCTTAAGAGCCTCGGCGGGGCCGTAGGAACGCTGGTTTGGCTGGCGGCAGCTCTTGTGATGTTTTGCGCATCCCTGGGGCTGGTTGTGCAGTTTCCCGGCATCGGCGGTGGCTATCAGGTGGGGATTATTCTGGCCCTTACGGAAGTGTTTGGCATCTCGGCGGATGTTTCCACTGGAGCTGCTATCTTATTGTGGCTTATGATATCAGTCCCTGTGCTGCTGGTAAGCCTGGGTCTGCTGGTTCACGAAGGGATCAGTTTCAGGCGGCTTGAGGCGATTGCAGAGGAAGTGGAAGTCCAGCGTGAAGCTGCAGTCGAGGGTGTCGATTAGAGAGTTGAGCCCTCGTTGCGTTGTTGAAGATAAAAGCCGGGGTGAGTCGCAGGGCGCAGTCTGACATATGCGTTGTCCTTTCTGTGGTCATACCGAAGACAAAGTTGTTGATTCCCGAGCCGGCAAGGTGGCGGACACTATCCGGCGCAGGCGGGAGTGCATGAAGTGCGGCCGCAGGTTCACTACTTATGAGCGAATTGATGAAATTCCTCACATGGTTGTCAAGAAGGATGGCAGCCGCGAAAAATTCGATCGGCAGAAAATCCTGAACGGCCTTTTGAAGGCCTGTGAAAAGCGGCCTGTTCCCATGAGCAAGCTCGAAGAGATCGTCGATGAGGCGGAAGCCTTTGTCGCAGAATCGCCGGACAGGGAACGTCCAAGCTCCGAACTTGGAGAGCTTGTGATGGACAGGCTGCGAAAACTGGACAAGGTGGCGTACGTTCGCTTCGCGTCGGTTTATCTTGACTTCAAAGATGTCCGCGAATTCATGGAGGAACTCCAGGACCTGCTGAAGTCGAAAACGAATTGATTTTGCGAAGACAGGTCAAGTCCGGTTCCAGACGTAGGCACCAAACTTCCGGAACGTTCTGAAGCCCAGGCGTTCATAAAGCCTGACAGCGCCACTGTTCAGAGCAGTGACCGTCAGCGACACCTCAGCAAATTGTTCTCGGGCCAGTTTTTCGAATGCGGTCCGGAGCATCATGCTGCCGAGGCCGATTCCCTGATAGCCGCTGGCAACTGCAATCTGGGGGATATGCGCGGTTCTTTCCCGCACTGCTGTGATTCCCAGGATTCCGGCCAGCCTTCCCGTTGACCTGTGGACTGCAGCGATCGAGGCCTGTTGCAGATACTCCCCGCATCCCTTGTGCCGAACAATGCTCTCTACCAGCCGGGTTGTGCCTGCTAATGTGCAATACTGGTCGTTCACCGCTGCGTCGATGTGGTGCCGGTACACTTGGTGAAGCAGTTGCGCTGCTTCACGGTCGTACCTTCGCTGCCAGGGTTCAAAAATAAAGTCGCTGGGAATTGATGACGGTTCATTAGGCGGGGCCTGGCGCAAGGATTCCGCTGGGGCCGTCCCTAAACGAAAAGTCATAAACTGGCGAAGATAAATCTGGAATGACCTGGAGCGGAAATAGGGACCAATCTGGTCAAGACTAAGATGAGGGAGTTGAGCCTCAATCCGAAGGACATCGGGCGAGCGAACCAGGGCGTTTATCGATTCTCCCAGCAGATCATCGATTCCGTTTTGCTGGGAGTTCGAGAGCCTGACAAAGAGGCTGCCGATCAACCCCTTCGGCCCTTCGCGAAAATAAAGGCAGTAACCGCGCACATGGCCCTCTTCGACCAGCGCAAATCCGGTGAGGCGTCTTTCCTCCAGGCAGGCGGCAATGACTTCCGCCGAAGCAGAGTAGTTCCAGTGCAGGTCCTCCAGCCAGGCCCGGGACTCAGCTTCCAGAAGCGGTTGGAACTGCCACGCGGGCAATTGCCGTACATCAACAATCCTGGTTCCCAACTTGTCCGGCTCCTTCTATGACCTGATGCGAAGGCTAATTCAGTATAGCCCAAATCGTGATGGATGCCGGTGCCAGGCTGGGACCTGCTTTGTTTCCGTCTGTGTATCCGGGAACATTCATGCCCCTGGCGTGGCGAGGTTGTAAAAACCATGCGAGAACGGGATCCCTGCTGTCTTTCCGAACGCGGACCGATGAGCATGCGAAAGTTCTTGGAAACCCCGAGAGCGACTATGCTACGATTCGCTTTCTTGCATCCGGTTTCGCGTACTGGTCCTTCGGAGATTGGCAAAAGCTTGTGATATGGGGTTACAAAGAGTCAAGCCGTCCGCTTTTTCGCGTAGAATTTTTACTGTTGTCCGCAGACTATTGTGGGGCGGCCTGATTGTTTGTGCGAGCATCCTGATTGTGCTCATTGGCGCCGGAGTCTTTCTTGCGTATCGCATCACGACGGCGCGTGACCCCGTTGAGAACGTAACGCCGGCCTCCTATCTGCTTTCGAACTACGAGAATGTCAGCTTCACAGACCCAGACGGCGCGGCCCATCAGGGTTGGCTGCTTATCGGATTGAAAGGTGCTCCTGCCATTATCCTTTGTCACGGATACGATTCCAACCGCTCATCGATGCTTTCGCTCGGCACTGAGTTGCAAGCCAACCACTTTAACGTTTATCTTTTCAATTTTGATGCTTCCGGGCGCGAGCGCGATTTTTCTGATCTCGGTGTTCACGAGGCCGCCATTCTCCAGTCGGCAATCTCCAGGGTACGGAGGCTTCCAGACGTCAACCCGAACCGCATCGGTCTTTACGGTTATTCACTGGGCGCTTATGCCGCCCTGGCGGCGAGCGAGCGTAGCGCTGAAATAGACGCCCTCGCCGTGGATAGTGTTTACAGCGAGCCCAGCCAGATGTTTGATGTGCAGATGGACCGCTTGCTGGGGGGCGCCGGGGCGCTCTTCAGGCTGATTTCCGGGACCGAATTCCGCATATTTACAGCGGGCACGAATTTTCCTGACGTCCGTTCCGGCCTCTCAAAGCTGGCCGGAAAGCCAAAGCTGTTTGTTGCGTCCGATGATGCGCCTGCACTCGAGGTCGCGACGCGCCGGCTCTACGAGGACGCTCCCCAGCCAAAGCGTCTGATTGTTCTGCCGCACGCGCACGCATCCGTTGAGTCGGGACCGGAAAGGAAAGAGTACGAGGACCAGATTCTCAACTTTTTCCTGTACAATCTGCCGCTGCGATCTGACTAGAAAACGGACACCCCGTCTGTGAAGCGTTCTTCCGGAATCGGGGAATAATGATGCCGGAGCGAGTGACGCCATGGTCCGGAAGTCAATTGTGGGGCCATGGCTTTGAGGAGTCCGTTGAAGCAAGTTCTTCCATCCCGTAGGATACCATTTCGTCATCGGATTGAATTTTGGGCCGCTCGATCTATTTTGTCCCTGCTCGGATGGCTTCCCCATAAGCTGGCCAGGGCTGTGTGCGCGTTTCTGGCGGCACTGAGCTATGCTTTCTGGCCCCGCCTGCGCCGCGTGGGCCTTTTCAACCTGCGAATCGCCTTTCCTGATTGGACCGACAAACAGCGTCGGCGAGTGCTTTTCGCAGAGTTTCGCAACCTGGGGCGGATGCTCGCCGATTTTGCCCACTTTCCACATTTCAACCGCGAGAATATCGAACGACTGATCATCTATGACGGATTTGAAAATTACGATGAGGCCAGGAAAAAAGGCCGGGGGATCATTTTCCTTACAGCCCATTTTGGGAATTGGGAGCTTGGCTCATTTGCGCACGGAGTCTATGGGCATCCCTGCAACTTTGTAGTTCGGAAAATGGATAATCCTCTGATCGATGAAATGATCAATCGGTATCGCTGCGCCAGCGGCGGGCGGGCAATCGAGAAGCGAGAATTCGCCCGCAAGGCGCTGCGAGCTTTTGAGCGAAACGAGGCTGTGGGCATCCTGATGGACCAGAATATGCTGCCGGGCGAGGGGACCTTTGTAGATTTTTTCGGCCTGCCAGCCTCTACAACTACAGGTCCGGCGCGTATTGCGCGCAAGACCGGTGCTCCGGTTATTCTGGGACTTGTGATATGGGATTCAAAATTAAAGAAATACCGGCTCCGGTTTGACCGGTTGGATTGGATCAAGTGTGAGGACCCTGAGAAGGAAATTGTGATGAATACTGCTAACTTTACGCGCCGAATTGAGGAATACATTCGCCGCTATCCTGATCAATGGCTCTGGGTTCACAGGCGGTGGAAGACACGCCCACCTGGCGAACCGACTCTTTATCCCTTTTGAACTTGTTAAAATCGGACCATAGATTTCCAGGGCCATGGCGCGAAAGATACATGGGGGCCATATGAAGGTAAATGAGATTGCGCGCCTTGTGGGCGGAGAGGTTGAAGGCGACGGGGAGCGGGAAATTCAGGGAGTCGCAGCTATCGAAAAAGCCACAGAGCAAGATCTTGCTTTCGCCGACAGTGAACTTGCGCTGCGGAAGGCGGGCCATTCCAACGCCGGTTGCATTTTTGTGCGGCCGGGGACCGCTGTACCGGGACGGACGACTGTTGCTGTACAGGACCCTCGTCTGGCCTTTATTCGCGTGAGTGAAGTGCTCTGCCCGCCGCCACCTGTTCAGCCCGGAATTCATCCGACAGCCGTAATCGGAGAGAGCGTTCAGCTAGGACACGGTGTAAGCGTGGGACCTTATGTAGTAATCGAATCCGGGGTCAAGCTTGGCGCGGAAACCCGGTTGGGCGCAGGCGTGTTTCTCGGCGAAGGAGTTGAGATCGGATCCCGCTGCCTCCTTTATCCTCGCGTGACAGTGTATCCGCACGTTAAGATTGGAGACCGAGTTGTTCTTCATGCCGGGGCCGTCCTGGGGTCTGATGGCTTTGGTTACCTGTATGCTGAGGGCCGTCATTACAAATTTCCGCAACTCGGCGGGTTGATTATCGAGGACGATGTGGAAATCGGCGCCAATACGACGGTGGACCGGGGTTCGCTGGGGACGACGCGAATCGGCCAGGGGACCAAAATCGACAATCTTGTCCAGGTGGCACACAACGTCCGAATTGGACGCCATTCGATTATCGCCGCGCAGACCGGAATTTCGGGCAGCGCGGAGATCGGCGAGTTCGTCACGCTGGCGGGACAGGTGGGCGTTGCGGACCATGTGCGGATTGGAGACCGGGCTGTGATCGGCGCCCAGGCTGGAATTCCGACAGGAAAGGCCGTGCGCAAGGGAAGCGTGATGTGGGGCACACCTGCTCGACCTCTGGCAGAGTTCAAGCGGGTGTATGCACACCTCAGCAGGCTGCCGGAGATTGCTCGGAGAGTCAAAGAGATTTCTGCCAAGATGCAACGCGGGGAAGGAGAAAGCGGGAGCGAATGAGTGTAGTTGTTAGGACAAAAACACCCAACTCATTGAATCTCCCCGAGTTGCCTGCGTTGGGCAAATAGGGGAATCTGGAAACATATCTCTTGACAACTGGCTCTTGTGTTGTATTGTGTGAGTTTATTGTGACGAACGGGTAAAGCATTGGTGTGTGGGTGGCCTTGAGTAAATGGTGCGGCAAACGGGCTTAATTTCAGGCCCAATTTACAACCTGACAGCTTCGATGAGCATCCATTAGCTTTCAGCGCTACAGGGCGAGGGAGAGGTTTTAATTGTCCCTACGGAACATAGATTGACGTATTAGGACCTCTTGAAAGGTGTAAGCGTAGGATGCCTGAACATGATGGATGAAGCGCCGTGTTTAGATTAACGAAAAGCCGTTTGACCGGAGCGGCCATGACATGGCTGCTGGCGGCGATGCAACTGCACCTGCTGCTTGTCCTGGTGTTGCATCATCACGTTCTGCCAAACGTTTCGTTGAATCTCTCAACGAGAACGGTAACCCTTGGAAAGCCAAACCAGCATTCCCGACCTGTCAGTGGCGAGCAGGGTTACTGCCCTGCCTGCCAGATTCTGCGCCACAGCGCCATCCGGCCATCTCTGGGGAATTTGACACTTCATTGGTTGGCAGTTGCGCCGCTCCTTGCCCCCTCCACTGCAGGCACTCTTCCATCTGCCCAATCATCTTCGTGGTATGGGCGTGCTCCTCCTCTTGCGTAAAATCCTCTCCTGATTTCGTCTGATATCAGGCTCGCGAAAGTCTCTCGCGTCGCGAAGTCTCCAATCCATGCTCTTGTATTGATGGATACTGATCCGAATGAATGACCTGTCCAGTTTTATGCCGCGTGTAAAATCGGGCCTGCTGACGCTGTTTGCGATCTCTGTCCTTCTAATAGCCGGAGGTTCTGTCAGTCTCGACGGCCAGCCGCCGCCGCCCGCCGTCCACATTGATCTTCAACAGGCAATTCATCTGGCGCTCGAACACAATCATGCTCTCCTGGCGGCCAGGACGCAGGTGACTCAAAGCAAGGCGAACGAGATCACGGCTTCCATAAGGCCTAATCCCGTTCTTACCTGGAACGGCCTGTTCTTGCCTTTCTTTACGTCCAGCCAGCTAAACGGCGACTACATCAACAACGCGACGGAGTTTGATCTTCTGTTTTCGTACACCATCGAGAGAGGGCACAAACGAAAGTGGCGAATGCAGAATGCTCGAGACAACACTGCAGTGGTTGAATCAGAAGTCCAGGATAACGAACGTGCCTTGACCTTTAATGTCGCACAGCAGTTTGTCAACGTCCTTCTGGCCGAATCTTCCCTGGCGTTTGCCCAGCAGAACATGGCGAGCTTTCAGAAGACTTTGGACTTGAGCGAGGAACGCTATAAGAAGGGTGCCATCAGCGAAGGCGACCTTTTGAAGATCAAGCTCCAGA
>Ga0209810_1002825_pt1 | contig 19680 bp, 17 predicted proteins | sample Coa_R1_7_FD_187159 | JGI IMG/M metagenome (GOLD analysis project Ga0209810, IMG submission 187159) | Surface soil microbial communities from Centralia Pennsylvania, which are recovering from an underground coalmine fire - Coalmine... | ecosystem: Environmental > Terrestrial > Soil > Unclassified... | reverse complement strand
TGAAGTGGATGGGGCGCGGGTTTGACGTCGACACCACAGTCTCGCTCGCCTTCATGTCCCGCCGTCAACTGAAATGTGCCGTGACGCCCCTATAGGGCGCCAAACTGCGACTTGCGCAAGTCCGGTCTCAACACCCTACCGGGCCACGGTCGACTATGACCGGTTCGTGGCGGGGTTCGATCGCGCGCTGGGCACTAACTCGGTTGCGCATGCCCTGGCAAAGCAACCGACGGCGGCGTCCATCTCGGCCGGCGTGCACCGGCCGCCGGTGCTGACCGAAGACCCCAGATCCCCTCGGAACCACCTCGAAGCCTCGAGCTACTTCACCCTGGGGGAACGGGCCGACGATGTCGGGGCGAACGGCGGATACGCCATCCTGCAGTCGTCCGTCACCGATCGCGTGAAGCGTGTGAACCTCATCGGGCACAGTTTCGGATGCCGCGTGGAGATCGGCGGGGCGGCTGAGGGTGACTGTGACCAACGCGCGGACCTGGGCGCTGGTCAGGATCGGCTCCCGCCCCTTGGGGTTGGTCGGGCGCTCGAACGTGTCGAAGCCCGAGGTGGTGACCCGATGCACCCACACGTAGACCGTATCCACGTCGCAGCCCACGCGATCGGCGATCACGGGACCTGGGTGCCCACGGGCCGCCTCGGCGACGATGCGGTAGCGCTGGTGCAAGCGGACCGGCAGGGTCGTGGTGCGCAGCTTGGCCTGCAAGACGCGGCGTTCGCTGGGACGCACGCGACGAAGGGTGAGCCTCCGCGGCAACGATGTAAGGCGCGTCGAATTGCTCCATCATATCACGCCCTGTCAATCAAGTTGGATGGGCACTAGGGCCTGTCAAGCTGTCGCTTTGAACTGCTCAAACCGCTGCGCCAAACGCTCTCGATCGGGGCGGTCCTTCTCTCGCGCAGGCAAGCGGATAATGCTACCCTGGAGTTGCTTCAGCGCCTCCAGCATCGGACCGTCGCGTCGCTCAAGAAGGCGATCCGAGACATGGACGCGATAGTCCGGATCGATCCCGATCAGGTGGGCATCAAACGCGGCGTGGTGGGTCTTCGACAAGGGAATACCGTTTGGCACAATCGGTTGCCCGAACTGCTCTTGCTTGTCTTCGATGATGTGTGCGGCGTCGAGCAGCAGGGGTTCGGGAAGCCCGGATATGGCGCATCGTCCATCGTACGCCGCGATGACGGCCTCGCGAAACACGGCCTGGTGAAGCCGTTGCTTCACTGTTCTGAGCGCGTAGCGCCGTTCCGGGACAGTTTGGGGAATCTCGGGCGGAGTTCCGGCCGCCTCATCTTGAACACCGAAGACGATCCGGGCTTTTAGCACCGTAGGATCCCATCCGATGATGAAGGTGGGGAAGAACGCCTCGTACCGGCCTGGAGCAATGCCGAGGAAGTAGATCACCGGGACCCGGTTCTCCATTGCCTCTCGCAGCCACCGATTATCGGCGGCATCCGGGTCGTAGCCCATAAAGGCGTAATCGACGGCGATATCCCCGTGGAAGATCTGGCGGTGGACCTGCCGCTGGTCGTCATACCAGACGCGGCCGCCGGGCCTCGGGAACACGGTTCTGATCGAAAGCAGAGACTGGGCCTGTTTGGGTTTGAAGATGCCACGCTGAGGATTGATCAGCGGAATACGCTCGCCTTGGAACACAAATCCGGGTCTCAACTGAGCGGCAGTCAAGTGCTGATGACTCAGACGAAGACGGCGAACGTGGTCCCACGCGGCCAGTCTCAATGCTGTGTCGCGATCCCCGCCAGCCCGACTCATGGTCGCCGGTCTCACCCCCGCTCACGGGCGTCCGGGCAATTCCTCGGGTGCTCCAAGTGCTGCGTCCGCTGGTTCTCAATCAGCTCCGGCTGCGGCCAGTGTCGCGTCCGCGGTCTTGCCGTCTGCGGACAGCCTGAATGGCTTGCGCGCCGCGCCGGTTCGAGTCATTGCCGCCCTGGGACCGCGTAGCACAGCTCGCCCTCCAGGCGCGCGCCCGCGCAGTCCTGGATCGCCTTGCACAGGAGCGCCGTCATCGCGGTCGCGACGATCGGGATCCCAGGGTCGAGGAACGAGAGATAGCCGCGGTGGTCCATGTGGGCGTGGGAGAGGAGCACCGCCTCGACCCGGCAGTCCCGGTAGCCGGGGAGGCGAGCCGCCCGAGCCCACGCCTCGCCGTCCGGATCCTTGAGGTCGGTCCGGTACAGGCCGCGGAGCGGCGGCAGCAGGCCCATGTGGAGGGGGTCGGGTAGCCCCCGCCGGGATCGCGGCGGGAGGAACTCCTCGAAGTACCGGTAGCGGGTGCTGAACGAGGCGCCGAAATCCAGGAAGACGCAGGTGTCCCGGTCCTCGAGGAGGATCTTGTTGCCGCCGATGGTGCCGGCGCCGTCGTAGACGGTGACCGTAACCGCCGCGATGCCGCATCCCCCCAGTCGGCAGGGCGGTGATCGTTTCCATTCCTTGGAGGCGAATCGGTTCCGGAGCGGACGCCTGGCGTCCTATCTCTTGCCCAGCCGGCGCGCTCGGTAGACGGGCCCGGCCCTATCCACGCCGGATCCCTAGGGGCTCGGATCCGATGGATCGATGTCGGCGTTCCCGGCTGGATCCGGCATCACCCGGCACCCGGATCGCCCGGCCCGGACGACGTCGCACACACTATGCCGGTGTCGCGTGACGCAGAGATGTTGTGCACTCCTCCCGCGGCTCAGTGGCCGGCGAAGCGCCGCAGACCTCCTGGACCTGCCGGGCAAGCTCGTCGGCGTGCCGCTCGCACAGGCGCAGCTCGACGCCGAGCGGATCTCCGGGGATGGACACCTGCAGCCTCCCCGGTTCCCGGCAGTCTCGCACGCGGCACTTGCCTCTCACCGGGAAGGCCGAGATGGTCGGTTCATCGGGCATGGGCGAGCTCCCTGGCGACCCAGATTCCTTCGGCCTCTGTTCGGCCCCGCAGCGGGATTTGGCCGCATCATTCCCAATCAGTCAACTACCCCGGACTACAGTCCGAGGCTTGGGTGAGACTTGGAACCGCCACCGCAAGGCGACATTATGCCAGGGCAGTGGACGCTCGTCATCGCCTCTCCCGTCCGGGCCGGATTGACGCTCGACGGTCGCGCCGGAGAGAGTATGTCATCTACGGCTACCCGGTTTGGCGCCCGGGTCCGCCCCGGCCCTCCGCCGAACGTCGGATCTTCCGACTGCCGCACCGGCTGCAGTAGCCGGACGAGAACGCCCTGGATCGGGTCTGAGCCGACTCACCGGAACCCAGAGGGTTCCCCCAGGACTTTCCCCGCCAGATCGCGGGCCACCGCGACCAGGAGATGGCCGGTGACGTTCAGATCGGCCCGATAACCGTCCGGCACGCACGCGCGAGCGTCACGACGGTGGGCACGCGCACCGCCACGTGGAGGGAACAGCTCACCGTGCCTCTGGACGAGCTCGCCGTGGCTTGCACCCGTTCCCCAGACCCTGGGCAGCGCACTCGCGTGTACGAGAAGATGCCGCGGATGATGGTCGACATCGACGATGACCTGCTCGAGGAGGCCCGGCGGCTCAGTGGCGCCCGCACGAAGACGGATGAAATTGTCAAGCCCCCGGGCTGGTCGGGGAGGCCCGGGGGCGGTAGGATAGCATTGGACGCGGGTGACCCCGACCGAAGAGCGGAGTCAGGGAATGAAAGCTCCGCCGCGCTGGGTGGCGCTTCGGCGCCGAGGAGGCGCGTTCCCCTTGGCGGCACCCGCGTCCTGTTGTGGCTTCTGTGGTTGCCAGTTGTGGGTGAGCTGCGTGTAGGCGCGTTCAGCTTGCGCGCAGAGGGCAATCTCGCGCTGCCGGACCGTTTTGAGATTGTATTCGTAGGCCACGCCGCGCGTTCCAAACCGCGCTGGCTGGCCGGCCGCGAGTTCCAACGTCCGGCGCTTCTTCGCGAACAAAGAGGGGCGCATGAACGCGTAGTCCTGCTCCTTGGTCAAGAGGTGCCATGTGAGGACGAGGATCTTGCGCGCCGTCGCGACGGCCGCGACGTGCGGCCCCCGTCGCGTGCGCAGGCGCTGGTAGAAGCCGCGGAGCGGCCCAGGACTCTTGATCGCGGCCCAAGCCGATTCCACGAGCGCGGTACGAGCGTATGCGCGGCCTCGTTTCGTGATCCGCCCATGGGAAGCGGTGTGGAGGCCCGATTGCCGTACGCGCGGATCCAGGCCGACGTACCCGACCAATTTAGCGGGGGATCGAAATCGGTGAACGTCGCCGATGACCGCCACGAGCGTCAGGGCCGTAATAGCGTCGATGCCGGGAATCGTCATCAGGCGCTGCACCGCGGGAGCTTGCAGCGCCAGCGCAGCAAGCGTCTGCCCCAGTTGTCCCAGTTCCGCGCGGACCGCCTCGACCTGGCGGAGGGTCGCTAACACGATCTCTTGCTCGTGCTCCGGCAGTTGCGGTATAGCTGTCTCGAGCAGCCATTTGTGGCCGGCTTGGCCGAAGAGATCGGCGCGTGGGCAGCCTGGGACGAGATTGCGAATCAGCACCCCATGGATGCGGTTCTTCAGGCGGACGTGGTGCCGGACCAGTCGGATCCGATGAGCGACTCGCTGCCGTAGGGCCTGGGTGTCTGCGTCCGGGACCCACACCTCTGGCAACCACCCGCCGGCAAGCAGGCGCACCAGGACTTCCGCGTCGATCTTGTCGGTCTTGATCTTGGCGTCAGCAATGGCCCGTGTCTGGAGCGGATTCGAGACGACGACGCGGTCGGCGTGTTGCTTGAGCACCTGGACGATCGCGTACGTGTTGCCCGTGGCCTCAAGGACGACATGATCATCGCGGCGGAGCGTGCGGGCGAACGCGCGCAACGCCTCCGGAGTGGTGGGAATTCGTCCCAGGTGCGTGAGGCGTCCATCCTCGAGCTTTGCCACCTGGGTAGACTGACGGTGTACGTCCAAACCGAAGAATCTCGTAGGCGTCCCTCCTCACTACAGAGTGGGAGGCAGGCGGGCAACACGACACCAACGGATTCGCGCTCGCAGCGCAACTGGGCCGGTCGCAGGGGCGGCCACCTAAAGGCTCGGGTGCGCAACCCACCGTCTGAAGAGCGGCCTGCCCGTCCTGCGTGCTCCCGGTGCCCCTTGCCCAGATGGTCTCACCATACCACCGCGACAGAAGACGAACCTCTGCGGAGGGCCAGGGGTACCGGACAATTTCATACCTCATAAGGGCGTGATCGAGGCCGCGTTGCGGGAGCTTGTGCGCCGGCGAAGGAGCGTGGAACTCGCCGGGTTGGCGGGCAAGGTCGACGTGGCTCTCACGCGGCGGGATCTGCGCGCCATGAGGGAAGGCCGCTGAGGATGGCCGTCGTCGTTGATACTTCAGCATTGGATCGAGTTCTTCAGGCCGCATGGGGGAGCGCGTGTTAAGGGTGCAGTGGCCGCCGCGCTCGCGGAAGGGATCGTCGTGACCGTCGCGCCGATTCTGGCTGAGATGCTGGTCGGCCTGAACCCTGGGCGCAGATCGGATTCGCGAGCTATCGAACATTTGCGGGACCTGGAGCTGGTCGGCCTGGACTGGCAGGCGTGCGAGCTGGCGGGAGCGTTCGGCCGGGCGCTCGCGGGGCGGGGACGACGGGTGCCCACGGTGGATCTACTGATGGCTGGCGCGGCGGCCACGGGGGGCCACGAGATCTGGCACATCGGAGGCACCGAGCCGCCTGATATTCACGCGCGGCGGCGGGCTCGCAAGGGCCGGCTCGACCCGGTGGTGCTGCGCTCTTCGACCGGGTTTGCAGCCCACGGGCTTCGCGCCGCACCGCAGCGGGTCATCGAGCACCGAGGCCAGTTCTCATGGGCGACGTTCGTGACAAGTCGACCCCCCGGGCGGCGCGCGGGCCGCGCACCGCCCGGCAGAGGGGTGGTCGCCCTGCGCGCTAGACAGACGTCGCCGCGCTCTGCGGTGCCCATCTCCCTAGTACCTTCTGCGGGTTTTCCCGGGTGAATGGCCGTTCAGAAGCGTCAAATATGGAGCCCCCGACCGGACTCGAACCGGTAACCACCTCATTACAAGTGAGGTGCTCTACCGAATTGAGCTACGGGGGCGCCGGCACCCGTAGTCTACCAGACCGGTCGCCGCGGCTCAACCGGAGCGTGGGGTTGCGCGGGACGAGGCTCACCGTCTGTTATAATGGCGGTGTGAAGGACCAGTACGGGCGCGAGATCCGGGATCTTCGCATCTCCCTCACCGATCGCTGCAACCTTCGGTGCGTCTATTGCATGCCGGAGGAGATGGTCTTCAAGCCGCGGGAGGAGATGCTCACGGACGACGAGATCGTGCTCGTGGTCCGGGCAGCGGCGGAGTTGGGCGTGCGGAAGGTCCGCCTCACCGGAGGGGAACCGACCGTCCGGCCGAACCTCGTCGAGCTGGTGGGCCGAATCGCCGCCGTGCCCGGCATCGATGATATCGCGATGACGACGAACGGCGTGCGCCTGGCCCCCCTGGCGGCGCCGCTCGCGGCCGCGGGGCTCCGGCGCGTCAACGTGAGCCTGGACACGCTGGACCCGGAGAAGTTCCGTCGCATCACCCGCCGCGGCAACCTGGCCGACGTGCTGGCGGGGCTGGAGGCGGCGCGCGCGGCCGGGCTGTACCCGATCAAGCTCAACGCCGTCGTCGTCCGGGGGTTCAATGAGGACGACGTGGCGAACCTCGCCCGCCTCACGATGGAGTACGACTGGTCGGTGCGGTTCATCGAGATGATGCCGTTCGGCAGCGTCGCGGGGTTCCAGATGAACGCCTACGTGCCGAGCAGCGAGACGATGGCGCGGATCGAGGCGGCGCTCGGTCCGCTCGTGCCGCTCGATCTGACAGGCTACGACCCCGCGCGGACGTACCGGCTGGAGGGATCCCGCGGCACGCTCGGGTTCATCAGCCCGGTGAGCGAGCCGTTCTGCGCCCAGTGCGGCCGCCTCCGGCTGACCGCGGACGGCCGCCTGCGGCTCTGCCTGCTGCGCGACGATGAGGTGGACCTGCGGACCCTGCTGCGCGGGGGCGCGACCTACGAGCAGATCCGCGAGAGGTTTCGCGCGGCGGCGTACCGGAAACCGTGGGGGCACGGCCTGGCGCGCCATGTGATCCCGCGCCAGCGCGTGATGTCCCAGATCGGCGGCTAGTACAGGCTCTCCGAACTCCAACGAGCGTTGCACGCGGACGGATCGGCCGCGGGGCGTCCCACGCTTCCGGTCGCGGAACGGAGCCCCAGCCCAACGAATCGCGGCAGCACGGCGACTTGGAGACCCGGGAGGGCGCGCCGGGCAGGCCCGCCGCGTCCCTCGACAGCGGGCGACGCGGCACAGAAAGGACGCGGCCGGCCACCTCGGAGGTGGCCGGCCGCGGGCGACTCCCGAAGGGGCGGGCTACGTCTCTTCGCCCTCCAGGTTACGCTCCAGCTTGCGCTTCACCCGCTGCAGCGCGTTGTCGATGGACTTCACGTGGCGGTGGAGTTCCGTGGCCATCTCCTGGTAGGACTTCCCCTCCAGATACGCGGTCAGCACCCGGCACTCCAGATCGCTCAGGTTCTTCCGGATGCGCTCCCGCATCGTCTGCGACGCTTCCTGGTTGATCACCAGCTCCTCGGGATCGGAGACTTTGATGCTGCTGATCACGTCGAGGAGGGTCCGGTCGGAGTCCTCATCGTAGATCGGCTTGTTGAGCGAGATGTACGAGTTGAGCGGGATGTGCTTCTGCCTCGTGGCGGTCTTGATGGCGGTGATGATCTGGCGGGTGATGCACAGCTCGGCGAACGCGCGGAACGAGGACAGCTTCTCCCGGCGGAAGTCCCGGATCGCCTTGTACAGCCCGATCATGCCCTCCTGGATGATGTCTTCGCGGTCGGCCCCGATGAGGAAGTACGCCTTGGCTTTCACCCGGACGAAATTGCGGTACTTGTTGATGAGGAACTCGGCAGCGAACTCGTCTCCGTTCTTTGCGCAATCGACGAGCTGTTCATCCCCCATCTCCTGGTACGTCGGTACCGCCGTGGGCCTGCGCGCAACTACCACGCCTCTCGCCTCCGCCCGCAGTGTCGCCCCGTGAAGGGTGCTGAACGCAGCAGCATAGCCGGATGGCCCGGGACCAAAGCTGGCTGGTTCGAACCTTGCTGATGGGGACCTGGACCGCCCGATCGTGTCAGGCGACCACTGGGGATCCCGTTCGGCGCCGCGTCTGGCTGGACGTTGCCCATACAAGTTACACACATTATACGAACACCTCCAGACCAAGTCAATACGCGCTCCGCGCGCGATGGCGTCCGCGCCGATCGCGGAGCCACGCCGAGTTGGTCCGCGGATCCAGGCGCGGGGGTCAGCCTGCCGGCGCGACGCGGTGGTTACGGTGACGCACCACCTCGTAGAGGAGCAGCGCGGCCGCGACCGAGACGTTGAGCGAGGCCACGGAGCCGTGGAGCGGGATGCGCACGACCCGGTCGCACCGCTCGCGCACCAGGCGGTGGAGCCCGCGTCCCTCGCTCCCCAGCACGAGCGCGATCGGCGGCGCAAGCGGCACCTCGTCGTACCGCTCGCTCGCCGCCGGATCCGCGCCGATCACCCAGACGCCCTCGGCCTTCAGCCGCTCGATGGCGCCGACCAGGTTGCTGACGCCGGCCACCGGCAGGTGCGCCGTGGCGCCCGCGGCTGCGCGGGCCACTGCGGGGCTGAGGCCGGCGGCCCGCCGCCGGGGCACGACGACCCCATGCGCGCCGGCCGCCTCAGCCGTCCGGATCACCGCACCGAGGTTGCGCGGATCTTCGACGCCGTCGAGGAGGACGAGGAAGGGGACCTCGCCGCGCTCTCGGGCCCGCCGGAGGAGGTCGTCCAGCGCGACGAGCGGTTGGACGGCGGCCAGCGCGGCCACGCCCTGGTGGGGCGCTCCCCGGCCGAGCGCATCGAGCCGCCGGGGGTCGACGGCCTGGACCGGAATGCGCCTGGCCCGCGCTTCCGCGACGATCTCCCGGAGCGCGCCGCGGCCGTGGGCGGCGCGCGAGACGAAGATCCGGGACACCGGCTGGCCCGCCCGCAGCGCTTCCAGCACCGCGCGCCGGCCGACCACCGCCCTCTCCTCGGGGTCGGCGGCGCGGGGCCCCGCGGCGCCGGGGGGTGGCGCCCCGATCATCGCACCCGCCACTTGAAGCCGGTCGGGGTGTCCTCGACCAGGATACCGAGGCCCTGCAGGCGAGCGCGGATCCGGTCGCCGGTGGCCCAGTCGCGCGCGCGCCTCGCCTGCATCCGGCCCTCGGCGATGTAGCGGATGAGCGCCTCGGCATGGGCCGCCCCCGCGCCGGCGGCCTGGTCGGCCGCCGGCGCGGGGATGGCCTCCAGACGCGCCGGATCGAACAGGTCGGGGCGCTCCCGCGAGAGCTCCCGCGCGAGGTCGTGGAGGCCCGCGACCTGCACGGGCGTGACCGAGGAGGCGAGCCGGAGGCCCAGCACGTCGCCGAGCTCGCGCAGGACCGCCGCGCTGCGCCGGAGCGCGGCCCGACGCTCGGGACCGGGTGCCTCCCGTCCTCGGGCGATCGCGTCGGTGGCCCGGTTGATCGCGCTCGCAAGCTCGAACAGCGCGGCGAGGGCCCCGGGGGTGTTGAAATCGTCGTCCATCGCCGCCTCGAACGTCGCGCGTGCGGAGGCGGCCGCGTCGGAGAGATCTTCCCCGCCGAGCCCGGGGCCCGGCCCCCGCTGGGCGGACGCCGGCGGGGCGCCGGCGGCGGCCGGGCTCGCGGCGGACGCGGTGAGAAGCTCCTCCGCGGTCTCGACGGCGGTCCTGAGGCGCTCCGCGCCTCGCGCGGCCGCGGCCAGCGCGTCCTCGCTCCACGTCGTGGGGCTCCGGTAATGGGAAGAGAGCACAAAGACGCGGATCGTATCGGGGTGATAGCGATCCAGGGCCTCGCGGATCGTGATGATGTTCCCGAGGTGGCGGGTCATCTTCTCCTCGCCCTCGGTGAGCCGCAGCAGGCCGTTGTGGACCCAGTAGCGCACGAACGGAGACGTCCCCGTGTATCCTTCCGACTGCGCGATCTCGTTCTCGTGATGGGGAAAGATCACGTCTTGGCCGCCGCCATGGATATCGAGCTGCGGCCCCAGGTGGGCGGTCGACATCGCGGAGCACTCGATGTGCCATCCGGGCCGGCCCGGTCCCCACGGGCTGTCCCACGCGGGCTCGCCCGGCTTGGCGGCCTTCCAGAGGACGAAGTCCATCGGGTGCTCCTTGCGCGGATCCACATCGATCCGCGCGCCGGCCTGCATCTCGTCGAGCGACCGGCCGGAGAGCCGGCCGTAGGCGGGGAACGCCGAGACGCGGAAGAAGACGTCGCCGTCCGAGGCGTAGGCCAGGCCGCGCGCGACCAACGTCTGCACGATCTCGATGATCGTGGGAATCGCCTCGGTGGCGCGCGGGTAGACCGTCGCCCGCCGCACCCCGAGCGCGTCCATCTCGCGCAGGAACCGCTCGATGTACCGGGCCGCCAGCGCCTCGATCGTCGTCCCCTGCTCCCGCGCGGTCTCGATGATCCGGTCCTCGATATCGGTGAAGTTCTGCACGTGGCTGACGCGGAAACCGCGGTACTCGAGGTAGCGGCGGATCACATCGAAGACCAGGTACGACATCGCGTGTCCGACGTGCGTGGGGCCGTAGAGGTTGGGCCCGCAGACGTACATCCGCACCTCGCCGGGGTGCAGCGGCTCGAACACCTCCTTGCGGCGGGTGAGCGTGTTGTAGACCCTGAGCGCCATCATCGCCTCCGCGTGATCACGACTCGAACGGCATCACGGGGATGGCCACCAGCTCCGCCACGATCTCCCACCGGCCGCGCCCCTGCCACGTCCAGGGATCGATCTCGACCGTGCGCACCAGCTCGAAGCAGCCGCGGTCCGAGAGCACCCGGAGGTAGGTCGCGCCCTTCTCGAACCGGCGGCCGAGGATCCTCAGGATATGGTAGAAGGCGTCTCCCCGCCAGAACCCCGCGGGCCGCTGGCGCGCCGGATCGAGCTCGAGGGCGACAGGCTCGCGCAGGACGCGGCTCTCGATCGTGAGGACGTGGGCGCCGCGCGGCGCTCGCCACCGCCGGTAGTCGACGGGCCCGCGCGGGCGCCGCGGGCGCCCGCGCGGCGGGACGGCTGTCATGCGCCCTCGTCGTCCCCCGGGCCGGGGCCCGCGCGATCCGGCGGGACGGCGGCGCCGCCGGGGACCGTCCGGATCGGCCCGGGCAGCGCCTCCAGGCTGGCGACGGCCTGGGCCGCGATCCCCTCCTCCCGCCCGATCGCGCCCATCCCTTCCAGGGTGGTGGCCTTCACGTTGACCCGGTCCGCGTCCACGCCGAGGCCGCCGGCGATCGCCTGCCGCATCGCGGGGATATGCGGAGCGAGCCGGGGAGATTCCGCCATCACCATCACGTCGACGTGGGCGGCGCGCCAGCCCCGCTCCGCGAGCAGCTCGCGCACGCGAGCGAGCAGCACGAGGCTGCGTGCGCCCGCGTACTCCGGAGCATCCGGGGGGAAATGCCGGCCGATGTCCCCGCACCCGGCCGCGCCCAGCAGCGCGTCCATGACCGCGTGCAGGATGACGTCGGCATCCGAGTGCCCAGCGAGGCCCCGGGCCGCCGGGATCTCCACGCCGCCGAGGATCAGCGGACGGCCAGCCGCGAACCGGTGCGCGTCGAACCCGATGCCGATGCGCGGAGCCGGAGCGGGGGCATCGCTGCGGCGGACGAGGGCGTCGGCGACCACGAGATCCTCCGGGACGGTGACCTTGAGGTTCACGGACGACCCGGGCACCAGCCGGACGCGATGCCCCAGCCGCTCCACGAGCGACGCGTCGTCGGTGCCCCGGAACCCCTGGCGCGCCGCCTCCTCGTGCGCCCGCAGCAGCAGCCCCCGGTCGAACGCCTGCGGCGTCTGAACGTGGTACAGGCGGGACCGGTCCAGCGTGGCCTCTACCCAGCCGTCCTCCGCGCGCTTGATCGTCTCGGCGACCGGTACCGCCGCCGTCGCGGCGCCATGCCGCGCCGCCGCGTCGACGACCGCGCGCACCACCTCGGGCGAGAGGAACGGCCGGACGCCATCGTGGACGAGGACGAGGCGCGGCCCCGGAGGGAGCGCGGCCAGGCCTGCCGCCACCGACGCCTGCCGGTCCGCCCCTCCCGGGACGACCGCCGTGACCTTGGTCAGCCCGGCGTCCCGGACGAGCCGCCAGACGTCGCTCAGCGCCTCAGCCGGCGCGGCCACGACGATGGCCTCCACCTCGTCCATCCGCTGGAGGACATCGAGCGGGTAGTACACCAGCGGCCGCCCCCGCAGCGGGACCAGGGATTTCGGGATCGGGCTTCCGAACCGCGCGCCCCGGCCGGCGGCCGGGACGACGGCCCCGACACCCGGCAGGCTCACCTCGCCGCGCCGTCCTTTTCCAGCACCTTGGGACGCGCGAAGATCATCCTCCCCGCCACGGTCTGCAGGACGCTCGTAACGACCGCGTCGAGCGTCTCGCCGATGTGCTTCTTGCCCCCCTCGACGACGATCATCGTCCCGTCGTCGAGGTAGCCCACGCCCTGGCCCGCCTCCTTGCCATCCCTGATCAAGTGCACGCTCAGCTCCTCCCCCGGGAGCATGACCGGCTTGATGGCGTTAGCGAGCTCGTTGACGTTCAGGACACGGACGCCCTGCAGCTCGGCCACCTTATTGAGGTTGTAGTCGTTCGTCACGATCGCTCCCCCGACGGTCTTCGCCAGCCGGATGAGCTGGGCGTCCACGGCCTCTCCGGGGCGCGGGTCGCCTTCCTCGTAGATCTGCATGCCCTGGAACTGCTTCTGCATCATCTGGAGGATCTCGAGCCCCCGGCGCCCGCGGTTGCGGCGGAGGGGGTCGCCCGCGTCGGCGATCCGCTGCAGCTCCGCGAGCACGGAGCGCGGCACCAAGAGGGGCCCCTCGAGGAAGCCGGCCTGGCAGATGTCGGCGATGCGCCCGTCGATGATCACGCTCGTATCCAGGATCTTGGGGGCGCCGCCCGCGCGGCGCGTCCGCCGGTCCCGCCCCAGCCGCTCGGCCAGGCGCGGGAACGCGGCCAGCAGATCCTCGCGCCGCTGGATCCCGAGATGCAGGCCGAGGTAGCCGAACACGAGCACGGCCGCCAGCGGGATGATGTAGGAGCCGATGATCGGCACGCGCAGCAGCGGGATGCTGACGAGGAACGCGACGATGAGGCCGACGATCAGGCCCGCCACCCCGGCCAGGACGTCCCGCAACGGGATGCCCCCGAGGTGGTGCAGCACCCAGCCCATCCACCGCACGAACCACGCCCGCACCGGCGCGGCGAGCACCCACCCGAGCACGCCGCCGAGCGCGATCCCGAGGCCCAGCGCGCCGAGCCGCGCGCCTTCCCCGCCCGTGCGCAGGAGCTCGAGGTGCACGAGATCGGCGATCTGGTATCCGATGACGGCGCCAAAGATGACGCCGATACCGCGAACGAGACGAATCATCACCGGCTCACCGACCCTGGAGACACTTCATAAGTATAGCACGCTCCCTCCACACCGGGAACGTGCGACCTCTCGTCTCTCGTCTCGCGTGTCCTGCCGTGCGCCGTCCGCCGCGCGCACGTTTGCTTGACACTGCGGCGACGCGCTCCCTATAATGAGGCCGTTCACTGCAGGGGGTGCTCCGGATGAAGGACACGGGCCTTCGGTTCCAAGACCAGGTCGACGAGTCCCTCATCCACCACCGGAGCATTCTCGACGTCCTCACCAAGCTCCAGGAGTCCACCGCCCGCGTCAGCCGCGCGATCGCGAAGTCCGTCACGAGCTGTGGTTGCATCAGCATCGACGCCCGCAAGCAGCAGGTGCCGGCCGACGTCGGCCTGGCGGAGCTCCGTGCATACTTGAACACGCACGTCGACGGCGGGCTGTGCGAGCGATGCCGCGAGGCGGTGGAGACCGAGATCGGAGCGGTGTTGTTCTACCTCGCCGGGCTGTGCAACGTGCTGGGCCTCGACCTCGAGGCGGTCCAGGCCAAGGAGCACAGCCGTCTCAGGAGCCTGGGCATCTTCAGCCTCAAGTAGCGCGCCGTCGCCTGCGTCCCTGTTCGACCGACGCCGCCCGCGGGCCTCGTGCGAGCGCCGGGACGCCACGCCGCGCCCGGCGTCCCCTGGCCTCCGGGGCGGTCCGGGGCACTCGGGCGGCGCCCTTCCAGGGCCCGATGCGGCGTTTGAACTATCCTCGCGCGCGTGGTAGTCTGGTGGTGTAGCGAACGCCAGTTCGCCTATATCCTCCTTCGTGCGGGATCGCGGACGCTCCGCGGCAGGACGCGGCGGGTGCGGGGTCTACGACGACCTGAATGCGATCGCACGCTGGGACGATCCCGGAGCTAGTCGGTGAAGCTACGGTACGTATGCCAGTCTTGCGGCTACGACTCGGCCAAGTGGCTGGGACGGTGCCCGGGGTGCGGCGGCTGGAACACGCTCGTCGAGGAACCGGCGGTCCCGCCCCGCCGCGGGAGGCCGCCGGCCGAGCCGGTCCCGCTCTCCGCGGTGACACCGCTCGCGCAGGAGCGCCTGGCCACAGGCATCTCGGAGCTGGACCGCGTGCTGGGCGGCGGCATCGTCCCGGGATCGCTCATTCTCATCGGCGGGGAACCGGGGTGCGGGAAGAGCACCCTCATGACGCAGGTCTCCGCCCGGCTCGGCCACGAGGGCCGCGCGGTGCTGTACGTCACCGGCGAGGAATCCCCGCAGCAGACCAAGCTCCGCGCCGATCGCGTCGGCGCCGCCTCCGAGCGCATCTGGCTGCTCGCGGAGACCGACCTGAACGCCGTGCTGGAGGCGGCCCGGCGGCTCCGGCCCGCCGCGATGGTCATCGATAGCATCCAGACGATGTACAGGCCGGATCTGCCGGCGTCCCCCGGCAGCGTCGGGCAGGTGCGCGAGTGCGCGGCGACGTTGCTGCAGGCGGCCAAGGGGGATGGCATCGCGGTGCTGCTCGTGGGACACGTCACGAAGGAGGGTGCCATCGCCGGGCCGCGGGTGCTCGAGCACATCGTGGACACGGTCCTCTACTTCGAGGGCGAGCGCCACCAGGCGTATCGGGTGCTGCGGGCGACGAAGAACCGGTTCGGATCCACGAACGAGATCGGCGTGTTCGAGATGCACGGCTCGGGTCTGCGGGAGGTGCCCAACCCGTCGCTGGCCTTCCTGAGCGGGCGACCGCAGGGCGCCGCCGGCGCCGCCGTGGTCTGCGCGGTGGAGGGGACCCGCCCGCTGCTCGTGGAGGTGCAGGCCCTCGTCAGGCCGGCCCCATGGGGCACGCCGCGCCGGACGACATCCGGGCTCGACTACAACCGCCTGCAGCTCCTGCTCGCCGTCCTCGAGAGGCGGGCCGGCCTCGCCCTCGGGACGGCCGACGTGTACGCGAACGCCGCCGGCGGCGTGCGGATCGACGAGCCGGCCGCGGACCTCGGGGTCGCGGTCGCGGTCGCGTCCTCGTACAGGAATCGGCCCCTGGACCCTCAGACGGTGTTCGTCGGCGAGGTCGGGCTCGCCGGAGAGATCCGCGGGGTGCCGCAGGTGGGCCGGCGGCTCGCCGAGGCCGCGAAGCTTGGGTTCCGGCGGGCGCTGGTCCCGGCCGGGGCGAGCCACGCCGGCGGGCCGCGGGAGGACGAAAACGGCGGGGGCCTTCAGGTGGTCAGGGTCGCCAGCATCGCGGAGTGTCTCGACCTGGCGCCGTGGGAGGAAGCATCCTGAGGCCCGAGGCGGGGCGGCGGGCGCGCCGGTGACGCCGCGGCCGCGTGGAACGCGCCGACGGCCCGGGCGGACGCCCGGGCCGTCGCGCTGCTCCTCGGGGCCACGTGCCTCCTACGACCCCTTGTCGGCGGAGACAGGCTCTCGCTTCTTTTCGAACGCCATCCGACCATCCCGGACGTCCAGCAGGATCTCGTCACCCTGGCTGAACTTGCCGCGAAGCATGTCATCCGAGAGCGGGTCTTCCACGAGGCGCTGTATCGCCCGCCGCAGCGGCCGTGCTCCGTACTGGGGATCGTAGCCCTCCTGCGCCAGGAGGTCACGCGCCGCGTCCGTGAGCACGAGGTCCATGCCCTGGCCCCGGATCTCCCGCCGCACCCGCTCCATCAGGATGTCGACGATGGCCTTGATCTGGTCGCGGGTGAGCGGTCGGAACACGATGATCTCGTCCACGCGGTTGAGGAACTCCGGCCGGAACGTCCGGCGCAGCTCTTCCATCACGTGCGCCTTCATCCGCTCGTACGTCCGCTGCGCGTCGAGCTCCTCGTTGGCGACCGCGCGGAACCCCAGGCCGCCCTCGCGCTGGATCTGCGGGGCTCCCACGTTGCTCGTCATGATGACGACGCAGTTCTTGAAGTCCACCGTGCGCCCTTGCGCGTCGGTGAGCCGGCCGTCCTCCAGGATCTGGAGCAGGACGTTGAAGATCTCCGGGTGCGCCTTCTCGATCTCGTCGAGCAGCACCACCGAGTACGGGCGGCGCCGCACCTGCTCGGTGAGCTGGCCCCCTTCCTCGTACCCGACGTAGCCCGGCGGCGCCCCCACGAGGCGGGACACCGTATGCCGCTCGGTGTACTCGGACATGTCGATGCGGACCACGGCGTTCTCGTCGCCGAAGAGGAACTCGGCGAGCGCGAGGGTGAGCTCGGTCTTCCCGACGCCGGTGGGCCCGAGGAAGATGAACGACCCGATCGGCCGCCGCGCGTCCTTCAGGCCGGCCCGCGCCCGGCGGACCGCCCGGGAGACCGCCTGCACCGCCTCCTCCTGGCCCACGATCCGCTTGTGGAGGGCATCCTCCATCCGGAGCAGCTTCTCCGTCTCCTCTTCCACGAGACGGGTGACGGGGATGCCGGTCCAGCTCGACACGATATCCGCGATGTCGTCGGCGGTGACGGTCGTGATGTCCCGTCCCTTCTCCGTCTTCCACGAGCTCTCGAGCTCTTCGAGCTTCTGCCGCAGCACCTTCTCCTTGTCGCGCAGCGCCGCGGCCCGCTCGAAGTCCTGGCCCTTGATCGCCTCCTCCTTCTCGCGACGGGCCCGCTCGGCCTTCTCCATCGCCTGGCGGACCTCCTGGGGCAGGAAGCTGGCCTGCAGCCGGATCTTGCTGGCGGCCTCGTCCATGAGGTCGATCGCCTTGTCGGGCAGGAACCGGTCGGAGATGTACTTGTCGGCGAGCGTCGCTGCGGCGGCGAGGGCCTCCTCGCTGATCTTCACCCCGTGGTGCGCCTCGTATCGCTCGCGCAGGCCACGGAGGATCTCGACGGCCTGCTCGACGGTGGGCTCCGACACCAGGATCGGGGCAAACCGGCGCTCCAGCGCGGCGTCGCGCTCGACGTACTTGCGGTACTCGTCGAGCGTGGTCGCGCCGATGCACTGCAGCTCCCCGCGGGCCAGCGCCGGCTTCAGGATGTTGCTCGCGTCGATCGCGCCCTCGGCCGCGCCGGCCCCCACCAGGGTGTGCAGCTCGTCCACGAAGAGGACGACCTCTCCTTGGGCCTTGCGGATCTCCTCCATCACCTTCTTCATCCGCTCCTCGAACTCGCCGCGGTACTTGGTGCCGGCGACGAGGGCGGCGAGATCGAGCTGGACCACCCGCTTGTTGCGGAGGACCTCCGGCACATCCCCCCGGACGATCCGCTGGGCCAGACCTTCGGTGATGGCGGTCTTCCCCACCCCCGGCTCGCCGATCAGGGCGGGGTTGTTCTTGGTGCGGCGCGACAGGACCTGGATCACCCGCTCGATCTCCCGCTCCCGGCCGATCACGGGGTCCAGCTTGTTCTCCCGCGCCAGCTTGGTCAGGTCGCGGCCGAACTCGTCGAGCGTCGGCGTCTTGCTCGCCTGCTTCGTGTACGAGGCCGTCCCCTCTTCCCCGAGCAGGTAGACGACCTGGGAGCGGACGCGCTCCAGGTCGGCGCCCATCGCCTCGAGCACGCGCGCCGCTACCCCCTCCCCCTCCCGGATGAGGCCGAGGAGGAGGTGCTCCGTGCCGATATAGTTGTGGCCGAGGCGGCGGGCTTCATCGAGCGCGAGCTCGAGGACCTTCTTCGCCCGCGGGGTAAACGCGACTTCCTCGTAGGGGGTCCGCTCGCCGCGTCCGATCGCGCTCTCGATCTCCGCACGCACCCGCTCGGGGTTGATGTTGAGGGACTCGAGCACCTTGCTCGCGACACCCTCGCCCTCGCGGATGATGCCGAGCAGGATGTGCTCCGTCCCGACCGCGCTGTGGTTCAGGCGCTTGGCCTCCTCCTGGGCGAGGATGATGACGCGGCGGGCCCGTTCGGTGAATCGTTCAAACATCGTGCGGGTGTCCCCCTCTCTGCCCGGCCGTCTGCGTCACGGTCCAGCGTCCCGCAGTGCTGCATCGCCTGCGTCCATCTCGTAGTACGGATTCTGCTACCACGCTGTTCGCCCCCCAAATCCCGCCAGGCAGCGGGATCCGGAGTCCGGCAGAGCACACGGGGACTGCCTCCTGATCAAGGACTACGCTGGCCCCTCCCCCGTCATTCCCCGGGGTCCTCTTTCTTCGCCAGCGCGCCGACTCCTGCCATTCCGCGGGCTGCGAGGGCCCCTTGCCCGTCTTGTGGAGCCGTCCCATCTAGTATCTTTCCCCCTTGCCGCACGAGGCAGACCGCGCGGCGTTCGGCCGCGCCGTCTCCAGGTGTAACCGGGGGAGGCCCCGGATGGTTCTGGGGCCTCCCCCGATCGTCCGATCTCTCCTTCCATCCTTCCTTCGCGCTACCGAACCGCTCGTCCCACCCCCGCCGGCCATCCCGGTGGCCGCAGCCCCCGGTCCCCTCGACCGCGGGCACGGCCGGGAGCCCTCTGGCCCGCCCACGAATCGGTTCCGCCGCGCCACCCTCGACCGCGCCCGGGGCCCCGGCGGGCCCCCCCAACCCCGTGGACGCCTGCCGGTCGCTTGCGGGAGCCCGGACGGCTCAGCGCTTGATGGCCCTGATCGTATAGCGGATGGTGCCGGCCGGCACCTCGACCGTCACGGTCTGGCCCTTCCGCTTCCCGAGCAGCGCCCGGCCGACGGGCGATTCGTTGCTGATCCGGTCGCGGGCGGGGTCGGCTTCGGCCGATCCTACGATCGTGTAGCTCAGCTCCTCGCCGGTCTCGTCCACGAGCCGGACGGTGCTGCCGACGGTGACCACGTCCGATCGCACGTCGTGGTTGTTGATGACCTTGGCGTTCCGGAGCATCGCCTCGAGCATCAGGATCCGTCCCTCCGTGAACGCCTGCTCGTTCTTCGCGTCCTCGTACTCCGAGTTCTCCATCAGGTCACCGAACTCTTTCGCCTGCTTGATCCGCTCGGCGATCTCCTTGCGCTTCACCGACTTGAGGAAGTCGAGCTCCTCCTCGAGCTTCCGCAGGCCCTCGGGAGTCAGAATGGTCTCCTTCTCATGCTCGTCCATACCGTTCGGCCCACCCGGAAAGCGTAAATGTCAGCATAAAGAGGGGTCGAGACTGAGGAAGCCTCCTCAGCCTCGAACCGCCGCCAGTATACAGGACGGCCGCAGGCTTGTCAAAGGCTCGAAGTGCCTCAAAATTATCGACACCGAAGAGCGAATTGTTGCCTCAAAATGCCGGTCACCGGCACCCAGGAGGCAACGTGGGTCCTCTCAGTGTACGGGAATACGCCGCATCCCTTCGTCCTCGCT
>Ga0209810_1002823_pt1 | contig 19688 bp, 17 predicted proteins | sample Coa_R1_7_FD_187159 | JGI IMG/M metagenome (GOLD analysis project Ga0209810, IMG submission 187159) | Surface soil microbial communities from Centralia Pennsylvania, which are recovering from an underground coalmine fire - Coalmine... | ecosystem: Environmental > Terrestrial > Soil > Unclassified... | reverse complement strand
TCCAGCGGCGCGGTGGTCGAAGAGCAGGTCATGGACCTGCTGAATTTCGAAAAATCGACGAAATACAACGAACGGCAGAAGGCTGCGCTGGCCTATGCCGAGGCGATCACATGGCATCTCGACACCGACGACGCCTTCTGGGATCGCATGCATAGGAACTTCACCGAGCCCGAACTCGTCGAGCTCGGCTGCATGATCGGCCTTACGCTCGGTCAACAGAGTTGGCTGCGGCTGCTCAACATCGAGCACCACGAGGTCCTGGCCGGCACATCGGCGTCGATGGCGCCCGGATACGAGGATGTCGAGAAGCTGCGCGCCACAAAGGCGGCGCCGGATTATTGGGCGAAAGCCAGGAACGCCGCACGGCCCGACACCGCCGCCTGAAAGCGAACCAAGACGCGGCCGAGACGGGGTACGAGGGACTACACAGGCGCCGAGGGAGGGCACCATGGGGACTGGAAGCGGGAGGCGGATCGATACCGTCAGCATCATTGACGGCGCGTCGGTCGGCAGGTTGATTGGCGGCGTGGTTGCGCTGTGTGCGGGGGTCTCGTTTCTCGACGGGTTCGACATCCTGGCGATTTCCTATGTCGCGCCGGTCATTGGCGCTGCCTGGAAGTTGCCGCACGAAGCGTTCGGGCCGATATTTGCCGCGCATTATATCGGCGCCGCGCTCGGCGCGGTGTTCTTCGGCTGGTACGCCGACCGCCATGGCCGACGCCTCGGCGTCATCATTCCGACCGCATGGTTCGGCGTGTTCGCGTTGGCGACGGTCTACGCGTACGACTTCCGTTCGTTGTTCGCCCTGCGTGTGCTGATCGGAATCGGCCTCGGTGGTGCGCTGTCCAACAGCATCGCCATGGTCGCCGAATATGCACCGCAGCGGACCCGCGCCACCCTGGTGAGCCTGATGTATGCGGCTTTTCCGCTTGGCGGCGTGATCGGCGGTCCTATCGCCGCGCTGCTGATCGCCAAATTCGGTTGGCAGGCCGTGTTCGTGCTGGGCGGCGTGATGCCGCTGCTGCTGACTGCGGCGCTGCTGTTGTGGCTGGAAGAGTCGATCCGATTCCTCGTCCTGAGCAAGGCTCCCGGCGAGACGATCGGGAACATCCTGCATCGCATCGCGCCGGACTTCGCACCGCAACCCTCTGACGTTTACCTCCTGCCCCAGAATCGGGGCGTGTCCGCCAAGCCCACGCGCGAGATATTCAGCCGCGAATTCGTGGTCGCCACGGTCCTTCTCTGCATCGCCGCTTTCGTCGCGCAGCTGGTGATCGTCTATGTGGTGACGTGGATGCCCTTGGTCCTCGCGTCGATCGGCATGCCGGTGACCAGCGCGATTCTTGCCTCCGTCGCGTATTCGGTCGGCGGAATGCTCGGCGCGGTAGGGCTGGCCCGCGTGATCGACAAGGACAAGTCGTATCGCGGCCTCGTGGCGACTTTCGTGCTCTCGGCTTTTTCGATCGCCTGCATCGGCTTCCTGGCCAAGAACTGGCACGGCCTGCTTGCCGTCAGCTTCGTCACCGGCTTGCTCACGGTTGGCGCCAATATCGTGCTTTCCGCCTATGCGGCCACCGTTTACCCGACCTCGATCCGTTCGACCGGGCTCGGCTGGGTGGTCGGCTGGGGTCGCGTCGGCGCGATCGCGGGCGCGCTTTTCGGTACCGCGTTGGTCGCCGCCGGCCTCAGCATTGAGACCGCCTACCTCATTGCCGCCCTCCCCTCCCTGATCGGCGGTGGGGCGGTCGCGCTGGTACGCGCGCGCCCGCAACCCGCCGCTGTCTATGCCTGAAGGTGGAAATCATGCATGGGCTTTATTCCGGTGACGCATCCTGGCTCGACGCGGCCGGTCGGCTGCTGCTGGTCGGCTTCTTCGTCATCGTTTGGCTCCGCAACCTGTCGAAGCATCACGTCGAGGATCACATCAAGCGGCTGACCATTTTCAGGTGCCCGATGCCGCGGCAGGCCTACTGGGCCGGCATGACGCTCGATGCAGTCGGCTTCATGCTCGTTTTGATTGATTGGCATCCTGCGGTCGGGGTGCTGTGCCTGATCCTGTTCACCGTCCTGGCCACGCTGTTGCTGTTGCGCTTCTGGGAAATGGACGACCCGATGAAGCGCACCGGAATGCAGAACGGTTTCCTCGCCAATATCGGTATTCTCGGCGGGCTGTTGCTGCTTTTGCAAAGAGTGATGTAGCGGCGCAATGACGGACAGCAAGCCTCCCGCCTCACCGCGGCTCGACCCTTTACCTCCCGAGCATACGCCGGAACTGAAGGACGAGTTCGACTCTTTCTTCAAGACGCTCGGGTTCGTGCCGAACAGCGTGCTTACAATGCAGCGCCATCCAAAACTGGCGAAGGCCTTCGTGCAGATGCAGCGTGCGCTCTGGGATCCGAACAGCAAGGTGGATCGCGGCTTCAAGCGGCTGCTGGCGCATGCGGCGAGTCGCACGGCCGGCGATGCGTACAGCATGGCTCATACCGCGAGCGGCGCGCTGCACTTTGGCATCCCAGCAGACAAGCTTGCGGCAGTGAGCGATTACGCGGCAAGCCCGCTGTTCACATTCGCCGAGCGAGCCGCACTCGATATCGCGGTGGCCGGCAGCACCCAGCCCAATTCGGTTCGCGACGAGCACTTCGCGGAATTGCGCAAGTATTGGAGCGAGGCGCAGATTGTCGAGATCGTGGGCGTGATCGCGATGGCAGGATTCCTGGCCCGCTGGAATATGACGATGGCAACGCCGATCGAGCCCGAACCGAATGACGTCGGCGAAAAACATCTTGCCGCGCTCGGCTGGTGTGCCGGCCCGCACCGGCGTTGACGGTCTGCGGTCGGCAAGCTTGCGCGCGTGATGATCGGCTCGTGCCCTGGTGACGGGGGGACTCGGCCGCGTTGCCTTCCTCTTCGCGGAATCGGGTAGCCGCGCGGCGCCTCCCGCAAGCGCCTCGAGCCGATCCGGGGGGAAGCGAGCTTCGGCGCACGTGGCCCCGCTTGGCACGCCGTCCGATATGGAAGACTCCGCCTACTCGGAGTTCGCCTCGCCCGGCCCGGGCAGCCGCCCGACCGGCTCCATCAGCGCCGATGGCGCTTCATGAGGGGCGATCCGGTCGCGCAAATCGGCGTTGTGGACATGATAGAGTTGTGGTGCAGCGCGATTGACGTGCAGCTGGAATATGTCAGGCCGGTTATAGTGGCCGGCGAAGTCGTGCCGCAGTTTCATCTGGATGCCGAGCTCGAGGTCGCAGTCGGCAAACAGGATCCCCTCTTCCGCGCCCATGGGCCCGGCGATGATCCGGCTCATCGGGTCGACGATCAGACTGCCGCCGCAGCAATCGGGATTGCGCAGAAAGCGCTCTCCTTCCGGACTGACGGCGAGCATCTCAATCATCCGTTCGTCCACCGTGCCGCAGGCGGAAACGACGAAAGCCTTGCTCATCTGCGCAAAAGCCTGCGAATCGATCGCCACGCGATGACGCAGCGGATCGCCGCTCGTCGGAAAGTGGTTCGGCCAGCTCATGACATGGATGCGCGTGCCTTCGGCGATGAGGGCAAAGATCGCGAGCGGGTTCGAATTTTCACCGCAGATGAGTCCCGACATCGGGCCGAACTCGCTCATGAAGGCGCCGAAGGTGTCGCCATGACCGCCCGTGTGAACCAGGCGTTCGCCGACCGTCGGCATGATCTTCTGATGCTTGCGGATCAGGGTCCCGTCGGGGCCTATATAAAGCTGCGTATTGAACAGCGTGCCCAGCGTGTTGGGCATTTTCTCGCAGACGCCGATGACGACATATGCGCCCGCTTCCCGTGCGGCCGCACAGAGCGCGTCGGTATGAACGCTTGGAATCTCCACCGCATTCTTGAACAGCTCGACCGACAGTTTGTTGGCGATCTTTCCCGTCGCGGCATGGTGGTGAAACCAGATGGGATGCGCAGGGACAAATCCTTCAGGAAAGCCAATGACCCGCGCGCCGCCGGCTCCGGCATCGCGGATGAGACGACATGCTTTCTCAATGGAGGCTTCCCGATCGAGGAAGACGGAAGCGGCCTGCACCGCCGCGACGCGCACTGTTTGATATCTGTCACCCATGAATTCCTCCCCGGCCGCACGCAGCCCGCACTATTAGAGCGGGTTTGGATCGGATTGCATCGGCGCTGGCATTGCGGGAAGCCCGGCAGGAGCGACGAGACAATCGAGAATTAAGCTTAGCCGATTCCGGATTGCGTTGCCGCGGTCGCAATGAAGGGTGATTTTCGCCGAAATCTACATCGAGCGCCGAAGACAGCGCTCGGGCAACGGAGCGGCGATACACGGCTTTGATCGTAACTATGCCGATTTGCGATTGATGCGCGCGGCTTTTTTCTTGTTCCGGCAGAAACAATCGCGCACACTTGTTCTTACACTCTTCGAGGCGAATGTTCGGACGACCGACAGGAAACGCGAGGCTTGTATGCAAGTTGGATTCATTGGCGTAGGCCGCATGGGGACCGCGATGGCGCGCAATCTGCTGAGGGCGGGTCACCGCGTGCTTGCCTGGGACGTTTCGCGCGATGCACTCGACCGCATCAAGCGCGACGGCGCGGCCGTCGCCGGCAGCGCACGCGAGGCCTTTTCCGGAGATGCCGTGATCTCGATGTTGCCCAATGACGCTGCGATGCGCGCGACCTTCATCGCCGGCGACGTCCTCCCCGAGCGCGGCCATGCGCCCATCCATGTCAATATGGCGACGGCGTCCGTGGCCTGCGCGGGCGAGCTTGCCGCGGCGCACGCGGCCAAAGGCGTGCCTTACGTCTCCGCGACCGTCTACGGCCGGCCGGAGATGGCGGCGGAACGGAATTTGAACATTCTCGCCGCCGGCGAGCCGGCGCTGATCCAGAAGGTTCAACCGCTGTTCGACGCCATGGGCAAGAAGACATGGCATCTCGGCTCCGATCCGCGCAACTCCAATATTGCCAAGATCGCCGGCAACCTGATGGTGGCCTGCGTCCTGGAGGCCATGGGCGAGGCGGCGGCATTGGCGCGCGCCTACAAGATGGACGCGAACATGGTACTCGACGTCGTCGTCGGTTCCATCTTCGATGTGCCCATATACCGCATCTATTCGAAAATGATCGCGAACGAGCGCTTCGAGCCGCCGGGGTTCGACCTCGCTCTCGGACTGAAGGATGCCAAGCTTGCGCTCGACGCGGGCGAGGCCGCCCATGTGCCTCTGCCCTTCGCCAGCGTGTTGCGCGACAGCTATCTCGACGCAATGGCCCACGGTGACGCCGGCAAGGACTGGTCGGCAATCGCGAAAGTGGCGGCTCGCCGAGCCGCCCTGGAATAGGCTTGCCTCGCTCATCTTTTTTCCTTGTGGCGCTGAACCAGACCCATAATTCCGCGCGGGGCGTACAGCGCCATCAGGATGACGATAAGGCTGAAGATCACTCGGTTCACCTCCGACGTGACGGTGACCCGCAGGGCTTCGGCCACGACCAGCACCAGCGGTGCGCCGATCAACGCCCCCTGCCACGTGCCGGCGCCGCCGATCACTGCCATCAGAACGACGTTCAACGAGGTGTCGAGAGAGAACGTGCTCGTCGGTTCGATATAAAGCACGCGGGCCGCATAAAGACCTCCCACGACGCCGACGGCAAATCCGGCAATGGCGTTGGCCGCCCATTTCACCGCGGTCGTGCGCACGCCGATGATCTCTGCCGCATCTTCGTCCTCCCGGATCGCCACCAGCGCCCAGCCGAAGTTCGAATACTGCACCGCGTAAACCAGGGCGGTCATCGCCGCGGCCGCCGTCAGGAAGACGAAATAGAACAGTTGTTCGGTCGCCCGCGGACTCAGATCGAGCGGCGATAGATAGACCCCAATCGCCCCTTGCGTGAAAGGCAGATCGAGAACGAGAATCTGTGCCGCAAACGTGATGATCATCGTGACGACGGCGAAATAGGCGCCGCGCAACCGCAGACTCGGGATGCCGATCAAAAAAGCGAACAGCGCCGCGGCGAGCCCGGCGAGCGGCGCAGTGAGAAAGGGAGAGAGGCCGAAAAAATGGAACAGGAGCGCAGAGGTGTAGGCACCTATGCCGAAATAGGTGACGATGCCGAAATTGAAATATCCGCCATACCCGCCAAGAATATTCCATGCCTGCGTCATCACGACATACATGAACACGAGCGCAAGCGTCGTGAGATATTCGAGAGTGTTGGTCGACAAGCCAAACACGATCAGCGTGGCCATGCCGAGAATCACGCCGGCCGTGCCACGGCGCAAGTCCTTGGACGTCCTTTGCTCGGAGGGGATGAAATAGAGCGAAAACACGGAGTCCGGCCTGCTCAGATCGTTCGCCGCATCACGCCGCGCAATCCCTCGCGGCGTGCGACGAGGACGGTGGCAAGCGCGACGTAAAGCAACAGATAGACGTAGTCGAACGGCAGCAAGGCCGTGGCGATTGTCTGCACCAGGCCGGTAAGTAGCGCTGCGACCAAGGTATTCTCGACCCGACCGAATCCGCCCAGGATCACGACGAGGAAGGCCCAGCTCAGCCATTCGATCTGGGTCTGCGGTGCAAACGGGAATACCATCGCAATGATGACCCCCGCCGCTCCGGCGGAGGCAATGCCCAGGGCAAACATCATCATCGAAAGGCGCGGGACCCTGATACCGACGGCCACTGCGGCGTCACGGTTCTGCGCCATGCCGCGGATGGCGCGGCCAGTGAGCGTGTGCGTCAGGAACAGCCAGAACGCCCCGATCAGCAAAAGCGCGAGCAACCCGACCACTACGCGCACGCCCGGTATGGTCAACGCTCCAAGATGCATTTGATAATAGCTATATGGGACGGTGATGACGCGTGTATTGGTCGTCCAGAGGATCGTGCCCACGTTTTCGATCAGAACCATCAGCCCGAACATCGCGACCAGGCCCTGATTCTGTTCCGTGCGTTCCATGCGTGTGATGATCAGCCGATAGACCAGTGCGCCCGCGCCGAAAAAAACCGGGATCGCAAGCAGGCAGGACATGACCGGATCAAGGTGCAGGCGCTCCAGCATTTCCAACGCAAAGAATTGGCCGAGCATGATGAAGGCGCTGTGGGCGACGTTGATGACTCCCATGATGCCGAGTACAAGGCTCAAGCCGAGCGCAGCCACTGCATAGACGAGACCGAGCAGGATTCCGTCGACGATGACCTGCAAGGCGGATGTCAGCATGCCACGACCTTGTGTTTCCTCAGACGCCGAGCCATCGGTGCACCATGGCGCCGAGATCACCTTCGAACGATGAGCGATCACCCTCGACGTCATTGCGCCCGGAACTGAGTACGTAGACATAGTCGGCGATGGCAATGGCGGCTCGTACATCCTGATCGACCAGCAGGATCGTGCGGCCTTCGTCGCGAAAGGCTTTCAACTCGCGGTAGACTTGGCGGGCAATGCCCGGCGCCAATCCCACGGAGGGTTCGTCGATCAGCATGATGCCGGGGTCGGCCATCAGCAGCCGTGCTATTTCCACCGTGCGCTGCTGGCCGCCGCTCAGGCTGCCGGCCGGCCGGTCCCGCATCTCGGCGAGCACGGGGTAGCGCGCAAACACCCGATCGAGGGCCGCGCGCAGACGACGTCGATCGGACCGGAAGATCCAGCCGCCCAGTTCGATATTTTCCGCGACCGTCAGATCCGGGAACGTGGAGCGTCCTTGCGGCAGGAAACCGATGCCCTGTTCGATATGGGCGAACGCCGGCAAACGCGTGATCTCGGCATCGCCCGCCCAGATCTGTCCTGCCTCAGCCGTTACATAGCCTGCAACGCTGCGCAGCAGCGTCGATTTGCCGGCGCCGTTCGGGCCGAGGATCACGGTCACCCTGCCCGACGCCGCGGTGAGATTGACACCGTGAAGCACCAAATGGCCGGGAAAATATCCTGCCGCGAGATCGCGGATGCGCAAGTCCGAGCCCGTCACGCCGCGTCTCCCGCGCCGCCAAGATAGCCTTCGACCACTCTCGAATCGCGCACGACCGATACCGGATCGCCCGCCACGGCGATGCGGCCGCCGACCAGACAGACCATGAAATCCGACATCGCAACCAAATCTGGAACTTCGTGGCTGACAATGAGGAACGTGGTGCCGTCGCGCTGGACGGAGAGTTTGATGCAATCGACGAGGCGGAGTTTGACGTCCGGGTGCACACCCGCGAAGGGCTCGTCCATCAGCACGAGGCATGGCCGGGTGACCAAGGCGCGCGCGAATTCCAGCAAGCGCTGCTGCCCGCCCGACAAGGCGCTAGCCGGGTGTCCGGCGAGCGGCTCGAGCCCGACGAATGCAAGCAAATCGCGCGCCCGGCGGTTGGCCGCCGCGCGTTCGCTGCCCCCATGGTGCAGCAGCGGAACATACAGGTTCTGAAGCGTGGTCAGCGTGCGGAACACGCGCGCGGACTGGAACGTGCGCACGACGCCGGCCGCGGCCAATTCGGACGGCCGTCGCCCCGAGATCGCCCGGTTGCCGAGCAGCACGCGGCCGCGGTCCGGAGCGAATACGCCGTTGATCACGTTAAGCAATGTCGTCTTGCCCGAGCCGTTGGGTCCAATCAGCCCGGTGATCGACTTCGCGTCGATAGCGAACGATACATTGTCCAGCGCCACGACCCCGCCGAACCGTTTGGCAACCCGGTCGAGCGACAGCAGCGGTGAACTCATCGCGCGCCCGTATCACGGAAGCGGAATCACGGGCGAGGCGGTCTTCAATCGCGTTGGCCAGATAACCTCGTTCTTGTCGTGCAGATACTGCAGGAGAACCTGGCTGAAGACCGGTGTTCCGTCGGCCTGGTACTTGATGTTCCCGGCGGCGGTGCGGAATTCGTGGCTCAGGATGTATTGCTTCAGTTTGGCATCGTCTAGCGTCCCGGCACCCTGAACCGCCTGCTCCAGCACCTGCAGGATCGCATATGCGACCACACCATAGGCCGGGATGGACTCGTAGCCGCGTGCCCTGAAAAAACGTTGCAGCTCCGCGAGTCCCTCGAAGTTCTCCGTCGGCCACGAAATCGTCGTCCCAATCACGCCCTCGCCAGCCGCGCCCATCTTGGTCCAGGCCGGAAGCGTGGTCACCTGCGAACCGCAGGTGCAGAAGATCTTTGGCTTGTAGCCCAGCTGCTGGACACTGCGCGCAACCTGCAGCGAGTCGTTGGGCAGACCAAGTTGCAGCAACAAATCGGCATCGGCGGCCTTGGCCTTTTGTACCAGCCCCGTGAAATCGGTGGTGTTGGGCGGGTACTGCTCGCTCACGACGACCGCAATACCGGCGGCCTTCGCGAAATTGAGGGCTCCGCCCTCGCCGTTATATCCGTCGCGCACGATCAGCGGAAAAGGGTTCTGCGCCGTGAATATGGCCGCCTTCGTCGGGCGCTGCGCCGCGGGTAACATCTTGATCAATTCGAAGACGCCGCGCGTATAATCGGGCTCCTGATAGGTGTAGCTCCCGATGATCGATCCTTTGGCTGCGCCGAAGATGTTGATCCCGACGAAGCCGCCGTTGAACAATATCTTCTTGTGAGAAAGCACGATCGGCACGATGGCACCGCCGACAAAGGTGGAAAATGGCGCGAGCAGCAGATCGGCGCGATCCTGCGTGATGAGTCGGTTGAACAAACCTTGTGCGATGGTCGGCGTGCCCTCATCGTTGTAGATCGTCATCTTGACCTGCCGACCCAACAATCCGCCGTGTTTATTCACCTCCGCGAGCCAGTAATCGTAGACGGCCTTGTATTCGACGGATGGGCCGGCGAAAGGCCCAGTCAGTCCGAGCGTTCCGCCGATGTTTACCGCCTGTGTCTGCGCCATTGCCGGCAGACAGAGAATGGACGCCAGCATGGCGAGGAGCGGCGTTCCCGCCCTACGGCCTGTCGTGCTCATTGTCATCCTCCCGAAATAATTGTTGTCTTTCATCTGCGCGTCGCAGACCAGCTTTCCATCTGCGACGTCACCGGCTTGCCCGCCGTCGCCTCGGCGGCGGATGTCGGACCCCCGTATCGCTGGAAATCTTGCGCGGCGCCTTGCGTATACGCTCGGTTGCCTGCCAGTCGATTTCCAGCGCGTCCGTCAGGACCACTCCGTATTCCCGTTCAGCCGCAGCACGACTCACATAACCGTCGATGACGTCGTCACGTACGCGTTCCGGTTCGCGCGTGAAGGGGTCACCGTAGCCGCCGCCGCCGTCCGCCAGATAGGAGATGACGTCGCCGGGCCAGAATTCCCCACGAAACATGCCGCAGTAGATCACATTCTCCGGCTTGTCGTCATAAAGATAGGCGTTGTCCGCGTAACAGATGATGTCGCGTTCGAAATGTTCTCTCCAGTCGGGCCGCTCCGTATTGGGAATGAGGATGCTCAGGTTCCGTGGCCCCGGTTTGCCGCCCGCAAGACCCCAGCCGGGCGTGCGCGACTTCTTCAGGATCGTGAGCGCGCCGAACGGCGCGAGAAAACGATAGTCGCGCACCGATCCGAGTCCGCCGCGGAAGCGGCCGGGCCCGCCGGAATCCTTGCGCAGCCCCGCGCGTTCAACCATCACGGGCAGACGCGCTTCCACGACCTCCACCGGGATGTTCTTGACGGTGCACATCGACACGTGTTGCGTCGTGTTGATACCGTCGCGGTCGACGCGCGCGCCCCAGCCGACGCCGGCGTTGGTCTGATGCCAGATTTGCCGCCCTGTATAGGGCTCCTTCCCGTAAAACCCCGGATCGCCGAGATCGCCGCCCGAACCCGCCCAGATCCTCTCCGGCATGGCCTGTGCCAGCGCCTTGTAGATCGTCTCCACCGCACTGACGCCGGCCCAGATCGTGAACACCGGCGACGGATAGGTGGCATTGAAAAGGTTTCCTTCCGGGGCCACCACCTTGAGCGGACGGAACTGTCCGCCGTTCGAGGGCTCATGCGGCGTCGTCACGCTCTTGAAGCAGATGCGCGCCGCCGAGCGGGCCATACCCAGGCTGAGGTTGATGGGGCCCTCGACCTTGGGGCTCGATCCGGAATAGTCCACGGTCATCTCGTCGCCCTCGATGACGACCCGGACGTGGACACGCACGAGCTCGTCGTTGACGCCATCGTTATCCATCCAGTCTTCCGCCTCCCATTCGCCGTCGGGCATGGCGCGCACCGCTGCCCGCGCCTGCTCCTCCCCCGCGGCCAGGATGCGCTCGATCGAGGCCTCGACGGTCTCGGCGCCGTATTTCCGATAAAGCTCGCTGATGCGCGCCACGCCGGTGCGCAGGCACGCGACCTCGGCGTTGAAATCTCCCATGACGGTTTCCGGCGCGCGCGAATTGGCGCGGATGACGCGCAGCAGCTCCTCGTTCGGTTCCCCGCGCCGGACGATCTTCTCGCCGGGAATCATCAGACCTTCCTGGTGCACCGTCGTGGAATCGAGGATGTAGCCCGGATCTTTGCCGCCCATGTCGGTCCAGTGCGCCCGCACCACCGTGTATGCGACGATCGCACCATCGACAAACACCGGCGATACAAGCACGCCATCATTGGTATGTGCACCGCTCCAGTACGGCACGTTCATGTAGACTACATCGCCAGGCTCGAGCGGACCGCATCGGCTGTTCTTGAGAACCTGACGGATGGCATATTCATTGGCGCCGAGAAACAGCGGCAGCCCCGTGGCATCGGCCAGCAGATTCAGGCGGCGATCGAAGATCGACAATCCGAAGTCGTTGATCTCGTAGATGATCGTCGAATACGCCGTCCGCACGAGCGTCCGCTCCATCTCGGTCGCGGCCGACACGAGATAGTGTCGGATGACTTCGGCGGTGGCCGGATCGGTGGCGGGGCTGTTGGGATGGGTCGTCATGCAGCCATCGGTGTGATGAAGATATGGCCGAACTTGTCGACGGTTGCACGCTGGTCGGAGAAGAACACCAGCGTCGTCGTTTTCTCTTCCACGATGGCCGGGCCTCGCACGACGTCGCCGTCGCACAACGCGTCGCGATCATAGATTGGAAAGTCCACGATGTCGCGTCGGGCAAAGCAGAACGCCTTGCGCCTCGTGCGGGGAAGAGGCATTCCGTGCGCGCGACGTGCAATGGTTCGCAATTGGGGACGCGGGGTACGGCCGATGCCGCGCACGCGCACATGCACGAGCTGCACCGGGTCCGTCATGGTATGACCGTAGCGCTGCTTGTGCAGCGCGTCGAAGCGCCGGCAAAGAGTCTCGACGCTGTCGTTCGCCTTAACCGGCGTCTCGAGCGTGTGTTCCTGGCCGAAATAGCGCAGCGCAGCCGCGCATTCGATCGTGACGTCCGCAGGACTGAAACCGCCGCGCGTGAGATCTCCGGCGGCTTGGCGGGCAAGGCGGTCGGCGACGGCGCGCAAAGGCTCGATGCCGATCTGCGAAAGGAGGCCCACCGCGGTCTCGGAATATTCCTGCATCAGGTCGGTCATCAGCATGCCCCAGGCCGAGAAACCCGCGGGAGCTTGCGGCACGATCACTTCGCGCACGCCCATTTCGCGCGCGACCAGCGGAACGAACATCGGTCCCGCTCCCCCATAGGCGAGCATGCTGAACTCGCGCGGATCGAAACCCTCCTGCACCGTAATCTCGCGAATTGCGCTGACGGTACGCGCAAGCAGCACGTCGAAAATACCGCGCGCCGCTTCGATCGCCGTAATTCCGAGCGGATCGGCGACATGAGCGAGGATGCCGGCGCGAGCGGCACACGCGTCAAGCCGCAATTCGCCGCCGAGGAAGTTGTCAGGATCGATGAATCCGAGCTCGACGGCGGCATCCGTGAATGTCGGTCGTTGGCCGCCGCGGCCGTAGCAGATCGGGCCGGGTTCGGCGCCGGCGGACTGCGGCCCGACCTTGAGCAATCCGCCTTCCACGCGCGCGATGCTGCCGCCGCCGGCTCCGATGGTCGAAATATGATAGGCCGGAATCATCAGCGGAATCTTTTCGAGCTCGGCCTGGTATTTGAGTGTCGGCGCGCCGTGGCGGACCACGCAGGCGTCCGTGCTCGTTCCGCCGATGTCGACGGCGATCAGATCCGCGCGACCAAGTAGTTCGCTCAGCCGCGAGGCGCCGATCAGTCCGCCGGCAGGGCCGGAGAAGATGGTGTGGACCGGCACCAGGGCCGCGTCGCGGGCCAGCAACGCGCCTCCGCCGGAACGCGTAATGTAGAAGGCACCCTTGAAACCCTGCTCCGCGAGTGCGCGTTCGAGCGTATCGATGTAGCGGCTGAATATCGGCTGGATATAGGCGTTCACAACCGTCGTGGCCGTGCGTTCGTATTCGCGATATTCGCGTACGATGTCGCTCGAGATCGAGACCGCAAGCTCCGGCCATTCGGAACGGATGATGTCGCGCGTTCGCCGCTCATGCGCGGGATTGCGGTACGAATGCAGATAGCAGACGGCAATCGCCTTCACGCGCCATTTTTCAACGAGCTCGCGAACCGCCTTGCGCACGGACGCCTCGTCGAGCGGTTGGAGTTCCTCCCCCGCCGCGTTCATCCGGCAGGGAATTCCGAGCCGCACGCGCTTGGGCACCAGTAGCGGTTTGACGTCATAGTCGAGCGAATACATCTGGCTTCTATCGCGGTTGTAACGCCCCATTTCGAAGACGTCTTCGAAGCCGGCATTGGTGAGGATGCCGGTCACCGCTCCATTGTGCTCGAGCACGGTATTGAGACCGAGCGTGGTTCCGTGGATGAAGGAATCGAGTGCGCTGCCGTCGATCCCGAGACGTCTTATGGCCGATTCGACGCCGGCAGCCGCGTTGCCGGGGGTCGTGAAGCTCTTCTCCAGCCGCCAACCGCCATTGCTGACGTCGAACAGGACAGCATCGACAAAAGTGCCGCCTATATCTACCGCCAAACGATACGCCACTATCGCCTCATGTGTCGTACAATAGCCAGTCTCGCAGCAGCGCGGTGGTCGCCTGCGGTTGTTCGATGAGAGTCATGTGGCCGCAATCCTCGATGAGCGAAAAACGGCCGCGGCTGGAAAGCGTGGCGATTTCTTCGTGCTCTTCGATCGTGCTCATCGCATCCTGCCGCCCGCATATTGCGCGCACCGGTATGGCGAGGGAGCGCAGGAGCTCGCGGGCATCCTGGCGCATGGCGATGGCCTTGTGCCTGCGAACGAAGATCTCGCCACCGATCCGTCCCGCCATCGCCCGAACGAACTGAGGCAGCGGTCCGTTCTGGCGATCAGGGTGAAGAAGGATCGGCAGCATGCCATCAATGACGGCAGAAAATTCCCCGCTCTCGCACTTGGCGATCGCGGCCCGGCGCCACTCGGCCTTCTGCGGCGTGTCGGCGCGCGCCGATGTATCGAGCAGCGCGAGACGGGTGACGCGCTCGGGCGCCTGGCGCAGCATTTCCAGCGCGACGTAACCACCCATCGAAAATCCGGCGAGCGCGAATCGTGGCGGCGCGGCGTCCAGGGCAATGCGCGCCATGTCCTGCATGCTGTTGCCCCGCGTGACGGCCGCGACCGCGATCGTGGCAATTTCGGAGAGATGCAGCTGCTGATGGCGCCAGACCGCGGCGTCGCACACGAGCCCCGGAATCAGCAGAAGGTCTTGCTTTCCCTTCATCGCGCGCCGCCTGTCGGACAGCAAACGATAGCGGCGGCCCGGTTCTATCGAAAATATATATTGTTGATGCGAGTGATATCAGTTTGATATATCTCTGCCGACCGGGACGGCTGCAGGCTCATGAATCTGCGTGCCTTGGCGAATTTTCTGAGCGTTGCGGAAGCCGGCAGCCTCAAAGCCGCCGCCGATGTCGTGCACATCGCGCAGCCCGCGCTCACCCGTCAGATTGCCCTGCTCGAACAGGAGTTCGGCGCCAAGCTATTTCTGCGCCACCACCGCGGCGTCACGCTGACCGAGGCGGGCGAGCGGTTGCGTGAGCACGCCGAGCGCATCCTGGCCGAGGTATCGCGCACGCGCGCGGCGATGTTGAGCGCGCTCGAAAAACCGACCGGCTCGGTGTCGCTCGGGTTGCCCACCGCGCTCCGTCGCGTGCTGTCGACGCGACTGATCACCGCCTATCACCGCGCCTATCCGCACGTTCAACTGAAGGTGCATGAAGCCTTCGTGCACGTCATCGAAGAATTGCTGCAGTCGCGGCAAATCGATGTCGCGCTGCTCTTCGGCGGCGCGCGCAGGCTGGAGGGATTCGACATCACTCTCCTCGCGGCTGAAGACATCTTTGTGGTGGGCCCGCCGCAGGCGGGCTTTGACGTCAGGCGGCCGGTATCGATCAAACGCCTGGCCGAGCTTCCAGTCATCCTGATTTCGCGACGCAATCAGCTACGCCTGGAAACCGAAGCAGCCATGGCGAGACACGGCGTCGATTTCCGTCCCTTCCTGGAAGTGGAAGGACAGCCGCTCACGCATGACCTCGTCGAGCAGGGCATCGGCTATACGATCACCCCCTATTGCGCCGTTCAGGAGGAGCTTGCGGCGGGAACGCTCAGCGGCGCGCCGGTGCGTGGGCTGACGATCACCTGGGCTTTGGCGGTCAACCGCGCACGCGCACACGCACCTGCGGTGCGCGAGCTCATTGCGCTTGTTCACGCGGCGGTGGCCGCGCGCGTGCGCGAGGGAAGCTGGCATGCGCTCGATTCGAGGCCGTCTTCCGCCGCGCCGCTGCGCGCACGCCGGATGAAACCGCCGGCGGCGCTCGCCGAGCCGAAATAAACGCGTTGCGACGTCCCGTTGGCGACTTGATTCCGGCCGACCGAACTGATTGGCTCCGGCAGGACTCCGCTCGCGTCGGCTGCGGAGCAATCCGTCGTCGGCGTCATGGACAATCCCGATTTTATCATCGTCGGAGGGGGAAGCGCAGGCGCCCTGCTGGCCGCCCGGATCTCGGAAGACCCGCGCGTGCGCGTGCTGCTGATCGAAGCGGGCGTCGACACGCCGCCGGGCGCCATACCGGGCGATATTGCCGATACCTTTCCAAGCTCGACGCTCAACCCGCACTATTTCTGGCCGCGTCTTGAGGCGGCGCGATCGGCGAACTCTCCCGCGCGCCCCTTCCCGCAGGCGCGGGTGATGGGTGGCGGCTCGAGCGTGATGGGCCTCTGGGCCTTGCGAGGCATGCCGTCCGATTACGACGCCTGGGCGGAGGCCGGCGCCGACGGCTGGAGCTGGAAGGACGTGTTGCCCATCTTCCGAGATCTCGAGAAAGATGCCGATCGCGATGCGACACAGTCCGGGGGCGGGACCTACCCGATCCAAAGACTTGCGCGCGACGAGTGGCCGCCCTTCGTGCGAGCCATCGAGAGCGCCGCGCTCGGACGTGGTCTCCCTTTCATTGCCGACATCAATGAGGCGCCGGGCGAAGGTTTTTTCCCCATGCCGCTCAGCCAGGACGGCGAAGGGCGCGCATCCAGCGCCCGGGTGTTCTTGACCAACGAGGTGCGTCGGCGGGCCAATCTCGCGATCATGCCCGAGACGACCGTGACGGGTCTTCGGTTCGAAGGGACGCGCGTGGTCGGCGTGATCGTGCAGCGTGGCGGCGAGACCACGCGAATCGGCGCCCGCGAGGTCGTGCTATGCGCGGGCGCCATTCACTCGCCTGCGATCCTGCTGCGCTCGGGCATCGGCCCCGCGGACGAGCTGCGGAGGCTCGGCGTGACGCCGCTCGTCCATCGTGCGGGCGTCGGCCGCAATCTTCAGAACCATCCCTATCTTCATCTGGCGTTAAGCCTGCCGCGGCGTGCACGTCTCCCCCGCCACGTGCGGCGATTCGCTATTGCGGGAATCCGGTTGTCGTCCGGCGCGAGCGGGTGCCCGCGCGGCGATCTCTTGCTGTTCATGATCGGACGAGTGAGCCCGCGCGCCTACGGACCGGACATTGCCATGCTCGGCGCGGCACTCTATTCCCCTTTCTCACGCGGCAAGGTCACGCTGCGCGACCCCGATCCCGGCACACCGCCGCAGATCGAGTTCGGCTTCTTTGACGATCCGCGTGACCCGCCGCGGATGATCAAGGCTGTGCGCGATGCGGAGAGTCTGCTGCTGGAACCGGGCGTCGCCGCTACCTATCATGACGCGTTCCTGCTTCCGCCGGTCATGTCGCTGCATCAGTTCAACCGGCCGGGGTTGCGGGGCGCAAGCCTTGCGGCCGCCGCGAAAATGGTATTGAACGCGCCGCCGGTCATCAGCCGCTTCCTGCTGCAACAGGCCCTGCGGCCGGGGCGCTGGTTCGCCAACCGGCGCGACCACGCGCCGCTGCAGGACGCCGAAATCCTTGCGGCAGTCGCGCCGATGGCCCATCCGATCGGCACGTGCCGAATGGGACGGCCGGACGACCCCGATGCCGTGGTCGATGCCGCCTGCCGCGTTCATGGCGTCGGCAATCTGCGCGTCGTCGACGCCTCGGTCATGCCGTCGATCCCCAGCGCCAACACGAATTTGCCCACGCTGATGATCGCGGAAAAGGCCGCTCGCCTGATCCGATCGCACAGGGAAGCCGCGGCGTGACGCGGGGCCTCGCCGTTCGGCCGGCCGATGTCTGCGGCGCGACACACACGATCGACGATGGCGTCGAATCTTTCCTCCCCGTGAGGTTGGACGATTTTCTCGCCTGTTGCGCGGGCAACCCCGAACGTCCGGCCCATCCGTCATCGCCCCCGAGCGGGGGAGCGAGGAATCACGGCACGTGCGACGCAAGGATCGCATGTGTGGCCCACGATCCTTCATGTCGTTCATCCGGGACCGGGCCTTTTCCGAAGGCGCCTTTGCCGAACGAACCGAGCCTGGTGACCGCATATTGGCGCCCCGTAAAAAGGAAGCACCTTGCGGACCGGCGACAACCCCTTCGGCCCAAGGTTGTCACCCATGTCTTAGGTACGTTCCGGCACCCATGTCTCCGGGTCGGACACCCCTAGCTCTGGCGCGCCGGAAGGGATTCGAACCCCTGACCCCCAGATTCGAAGTCTGGTGCTCTATCCAGCTGAGCTACCGGCGCCGGACACTGCGGTCCGCGCGCAACATGCCACGGCACGGTCACCATGGCGAGCGTTCGATGCGCGGTGCGCGCGTGCCGTTGGATGGACCCCGGCCGCGACGCGACGCCGCCCCCGGCGCAGCGGAACCGACGTCGGTGGGAGACATTTCAGGCGCGCCGCCGGTCGTCGTCTCGTCCGGCGGCCACGACGCCGCGCGCGAACGCGTCACGATCGATCGTGTCGTGGCCGGCGGGACTTCGGGACAGGCGCCGACGACACGCCGCTTCCGTCTGCCCTCGCATCCAGAGGCGGGGGCGCCGCGTTGCGCGGCGCGGCGATGAACGATCGAATGGTCGGGATGTTGGGATGAACGAATGATTGAATGAATGTTTTTTGCAGCCCGCCGCCGTCCGACAGCTTGATCGTGCCGGCGCCCGGCTTGGCTTTGCGGATCGCGGTGTCGGTCAGCGGCATGGCAAGTGTTGGTACATTTCCGTCGGCGTCTTTTTGGCCAACAAATGTACCAACAAATTCGTCGGCTTTGGGCGATTGGCCGCGGACGCTGGCGACTGAAATTATGCCAGAAGCCGTTGAAATTCAACGCGTTTCTGGACGGCCGCGAACGTCTGCGAACGGGGCCATGGTGCCCAGGGGCGGAATCGAACCACCGACACCGTGATTTTCAGTCACGTGCTCTACCAACTGAGCTACCTGGGCGTGTGGGCCCGTTCCGAGGCGGACACGAAGGGCGCGGGGGGTTATAGAGGCCCACTCCCGCGCTGTCCAGAACGTGTCGGGGTTCTGTGTCGCAAGCCCGCGGGTTGTCCGGGTGGATCGCACACGGGGGCCTTTTTGAGCCCGCAAGGGCACCGTCAACGAGCCACGGGGCTGCAGGGTCACAGAATGCAGAAATCGCGGAACGTCGCGAATCCCTTACGGAGCAGCCGGCTCTCGATGATGAAGGCAGGCAAAGTTCCGGGTCGGGGACCTGGGAGCGGCATTTCCGCCTTCGTCGCGGCCGGGCCCGCCACGTGGAGGAAGGAACCGGAAGGGATGCGCGACCAACGCCCGCGGGTTCATCATCGCATCGGTCATCGGTGGTTCGTTCGATCGGGGATTCCGTGCGTCACATTCAGCAAAATTGATCATGGGCCCGGCTGAGCCATCGCCTTGGCGGGCCTGAGCATCGTCAGGCCGCGTGACGCGGCACCTCCTTTTTGTGTTCCTTCAACAGATCCATGTTCCGATAGCGATTGGTCCTCGCGCCCGGCTTCATGACGCGGCAGAGGACCCGCCATGCGCACGCGGCGATCGGCGGTCGCCAGGGAGCGTTGATCGGGAAGGCACGCCGCCGCAGCCATGGACCGGCCGGCCGACCATCTTTCCCGGACGGCGCGATCGCGCTCCCGAGCGCCACGCGGCGTGAGGCTGAGGCTATTGCGACGCACGGGCGGGGAAGGGCAGGCGCGTGGCCTTCGCGAAAGCCGCGATCATGCCCGGTGCCATGGAAGCAGCCCCCATGAGCAGGCCGGGCCCCGCGCCGTAGGCGAGGAGACGCGAGAGCGCGCCGGCAATGCCTATCGGGCGCCGCGTCAATCGCCGCGCTTCTGCGAGGTAGGCCGCCGCCGAGGCCCCGCGCCGGATGTGCTCCGCGGCCAAGGCTGCCGAACCCAGCGCGATGGCGAGCCCGTCACCGGCAAGCGGCGGGATATGCGCGAGTCGATCGCCGACCCGGT
>Ga0209810_1002822_pt1 | contig 19699 bp, 16 predicted proteins | sample Coa_R1_7_FD_187159 | JGI IMG/M metagenome (GOLD analysis project Ga0209810, IMG submission 187159) | Surface soil microbial communities from Centralia Pennsylvania, which are recovering from an underground coalmine fire - Coalmine... | ecosystem: Environmental > Terrestrial > Soil > Unclassified... | reverse complement strand
GGTGGCTGCCGGAGCGGCCGGGGGGACGGCGGCCGGCGTGGGGGTGGGGGTGGCCGTGGGGACGGCGGTGGGCGTCGGGGTCGACTCGTCGCCGGCGAAGGCGCGGTCGGGCACGATGGTGGTGGCGCCCTGCACGCCGCCGGCCGCAGCCGCCAGGGTCGGCGGCCGGAAGGGCCCGCTCGCCGCGGGCGCGCCGGGGTGCAGCACGACCGTCCCGCTCAGGATGGCAGCGGCGCCGACGATGGCGATCGTCCAGGTGCGCTGGTGGGGCACGACGTCTCCTCAGGCGTCGGCCCCGGCGGTCTCCTTCGGCAACCCGGCTGTCTGGGCGGGGCCCAGATCCGTGGCTTTGCGTCACCTCCTCGCGGAGGTTTTGCTCTTGTCGAGAGCCGACGTCAGCAGCCTAGCGCGGCCTCCCGGGCGTGTCCCGGCGGGGGACGCGGGCTCGGCAGCGCCGTGACAGCGCGGTGATGGCCGTTACAGGATCACCGGCGTTTCGCCATCACCCTCCTGGCCACCAGCACCGCAGCGGCGCCCCCCAGGATCCCGGCGCCGAGCGGCAGCGGCGAGCCGCCCGCGGGCACGCCGGAGGCGCCGGCGTTGGGCGGGGTGATCAGGATCGAGAGCGTCACCCCGGCGGACGTGCTGGAGAGGAACAGCGGCGTCTGCTCGAAGCGCGCCGTCAGGACGTGGGTGCCCGTGCTCGGTGCGGTGAGGCTGAAGCCGGCGGTGTCGGGCGAGGAGCCGCTGAGCTGGCCGGTTCCCAGCACGGTGCTGCCGTCGAGGAAGGTCACCGTCCCGGTGGGCTCGCCGGGGATGGGCTGCGCCGGCGAGACGGTGGCGGTGAGGGTGAGCGGGTCCCCGGCCTTGGCGGTGGTCGGCGCGCTCAGCGTGGTGGTGGTGGCCACCACCTCGAAGGCGCCGATGTCGCAGTGGGCGCCCTGCGGGCGGGTGGCGCTCCGCTGGTCGAGGCCCCCCGCGCCGGGCGGGCTGGCGGTGACGGCCGCGGCGCACACCGTGTCGGACGCGGCGTCGATCGCCGGGCTGCCCGGGTTCAGCGCCATGGTCTCGGTGGGCCCGCCGTTGGACTGGAGCGCGCCGAGCTTGGGGTCGGCGCCGACCGCCTTGGTGGCGAAGCCGCACGAGGTGCCCTGCTCGAGGTTGTTGCCGCCGTCGGTGAGGGTGCCGCTGCAGTTCGCCGGGGTGTTCCCGGAGACGATGGTGTTGCCGATCGAGCTGGTCAGGTTGGCCGCGGCGGAGATGCCGCCGGCCTTGCCGCTGGGTGCGGTGTTGCCCGCGACCGTGTCGTTGACCAGGGTCATGGTGGCGCCGGTGACGGCGAAGATGCCGCCGCCGTCCCAGGCCGACTGGTTGCCGGAGAGCGTGCTGTCGATCACCGTCAGCGTGCCCGCCGTGCTGAGCTCGATTCCGCCGCCGCCGTCGGGCGGGCTGGCGAGGATGGCGCCGCTGGCGGTGTTGCCGGTGACGGCACTCCGCAGCACGGTGACCGTCGAGGTCGTGTTGTCGTCGATGGCGCCACCACCGTTGTCCGCGGTGTTCTTGGAGAAGGTGCTGTCGACGACATGGAGCGCGTTGCCGCAGTCGACGTCGATGCCGCCGCCGAAGCCGTCGTCCGGTCCGGCGGTGCTGGCGGCGGCGTGCCCGTTGGTGACCGTGAGCATCGAGAGGGTCAGCGTCGTCGACCCGCGTGGACAGCTGATGGCCGACTCCGAGAACGGCCGCACCAGCCCACCGCCGTCGACGACGGTGCTGCCGTCGGAGGCGCCCTGGATGGTGAGGTCCTCACCGCCGCTGACGTTCAGCGAGCCGTTGGTGCCGACGTCGAACGGTCCCTTGACCGCGAAGTCGATCACCACCGTGCTGCCACTGCCCAGGGCGTCCGCGGCGGCGACGGCCGCGCGCAGGCTGCACGGCGAGCCCCCAGCCGCCGGGCACGCCGTCCCGGTGGTCGGGTCGGTCGCGGTGGTGACGGTGAAGGTCGTGGTCGCCGCGGAGGCGGTGCGCGGGGCCACCAGCATGGGTGCGGCGGCGACGGCCAGGCCGCCGAGGGCGCAGACGGCGAGGCGTCGGGGGTGCTGCATGCAGCGACTCCTGGGGAGGGCGGGCGCCCGGGCCCCCCTGCCCGGTGGTCAGGAGCCAGTATTCGCCCCGTGTACCGCTAGGCGCCAACCCCCACGATCGGGCGGGCCAGGGGCAGGCCCGCGGCGCTGCCGCCGAAGCCCGCGTCGCCGAAGCAGTAGACGCCGCCGGCGGCGCCGACCAGGCGGTAGCCGCGACCGTCACCGCTGGGCGCCATGCCCACGATGTCCGTCAACCCCATGCTGCCCGTCGAGCCGTAGCCGCCGGCGTTGCCGAAGGGGAAGATGCCGCCGTCCGAGGCGACCAGCCAGTAGCCGCCGCCGTTGGGCGTCGCCGCCATGCCGACGATGGGCCGGTTGAGCCGGACGCTCCCCGTTGAGCCGTAGCCGGCGGCGTCGCCGAAGGGGAAGATGCCGCCGTCCGACGCGACCAGCCAGTAGCCGCGGCCCGAGGGTGTCGCGGTCATGCCCACCACCGGCTTGTTGAGCCGGATGCCCCCGGTCGAGCCGTAGCCGCCGGCGTCGCCGAAGGGGAAGATGCCGCCGTCCGCGGCCACCAGCCAGTACCCGCGGCCTGAGGGCGTCGCCGCCATGCCCACGATGGGCTGGTTGAGGCGGATGTTCCCGGTCGAGCCGTAGCCCACCGCGTCGCCGAAGGGGAAGATCCCGCCGTCGGCGGCGACCAGCCAGTAGCCGCCGTGGTCGGGCGTCGAGGCCATTCCCACGATGGGCCGGTTGAGGCGGAGGTTGCCCGTCGAGCCGTAGCCGGCCGCGCCGCCGAAGGGGAAGATGCCGCCGTCACTGGCGACCAGCCAGTAGCCGCCGCCCCAGGTGGGGATGCTCGTGCCCGGCGGCGGGGCGGGGATGCTCGGGGAGCTCACCGACGAGGGGGGCGGCGACCCGGGCGGCGCCCAGGGGCCGGCGTGGATGAGCGCCGAGTATGCGGCCAGGTTGGCGGTGCTGGTGCTGAAGAGCGAGGCCTCGTTGAGCCACATCAGCCCGGCCAGGCCCCAGCCTCGCGCGTTCGACACCACGGTCTGCATCGTGGTGAGGTCGTCGCCGCTGCTGGCGTTCTCGCCGGCGGCGGGCAGGCCGCGCGCGGCGCCGAGGGTGGCCAGGTAGTGGGTCGGGGCCATGGTGTTGGCGGTGCTGCCGTCGTCACCGCGCTCCATCCAGGTGCCGTAGACCATGACGTGCGAGTCGGGCAGCGAGCTGACCTGCCGCGACCAGTCGAGCCCCATCTCCAGCGTGCCCCAGCTCGCCGGCGGCGTGGAGCCGTTCAGGTCGCTGGCGATGGCGTTGTCGGTGTCGCCGGGACGCAGGCCCCACGAGGGGTAGAGCACCTGGATCCAGGGCGAGGGGAAGTGGGCGCGGTACGTCGACACCAGCCAGTTGGAGAAGTCGGTGATCGACTGCAGGTAGTAGTTGAGGAACTGCGACGCCTGGGTGGTGCCGGCCTGGCCCGGGATCCAGCCCGGGACGGGCGAGCCCGCCTGGGCGTTGGCGTCGAAGGCCCAGTAGCAGTTGCTGTGGCCGTTGTACGAGGCGTCCGGGTAGCGCAGCTCGTCCTGCAGCAGGCCGCCGGCGCGCACCGCCCAGAAGACGTCGCCGAAGTCGGCGGCCACCTGCGCGATGTAGGCGGCCTCGTAGTTCCGGACGTTCTGGTCAAAAACAGCGTTGGGGATGTCCTGGCTCAGCGAGCTGTGCCAGACGTCGCCGTACTGGTCGACGAAGCGGGTGTTGGCGTCGACGCTGAAGATCCACGAGGGCGGGTACTGCATGCCCACGTCGAGCACCACGTTGAGGCCGGCGGCGCGGAGCTGCTGCAGGCGGGTGCGCATGCTGCTGACGTAGCTGCTGCTCACCTGCCCCGGCGCCGGCTGGTAGGCGCTCCAGTTCAGCTCCAGCGAGGCCACCGAGATGCCGGCGCCGGCCTCGGCCGTGGCGTCGCCGCCGCCGGCGTTGAGGACGCCGAAGAAGGGGGTGCCGGAGGCGCTGGCGGTGAGGCCGGCGGCGGGGCCGAGGGTGGCGACGACGGCGGCGCAGCTCGCCGCAGCCGCCATTGCGACGGATCGCAAGCGGGGCATGGACGGTTTCTCCCGTCGGCCCCGTGGGTGGACTCCTTCGGTAGCCCGGCCATCTCACTCCCCTCGTCCGCTTGAGATCCGTGGCTTTGCGTCCCCACCTCGCGGTGGGTTTGCCGTTTGTCGGGAGCCGACGGGCAGGATCGTAGACCCGATGACGGCCCGTCTCCCGCGGTGTGGCGGGGACACGACCTCGGTGCCAGGCGGCCGTCACAGAGCGTCAGGTGGCCGCGACACGGAGGCGCTGGGAGCCGAGGTCAGGGAGCGTGCGGCCGGCCGAGGAGGGGGAGCAGGTCGCCGCTCTGGGGGTCGGCGGAGGTGCGCAGGTAGGGCACGCCGTAGAGCGCCTCGATGGTCCGCAGCGTGCCCGCGTGGTCGACGGCAGAGCCCAGGCGGGCCCCGGGCTTGACGCTCCTCGAGATCACCAGGGTGGCGATGTGCCCGCCGTGGGCCCCGCCGCCGCAGCAGGCTTCGTTGGAGGTGCCCTCGTCCCAGGTGACGATGACGATGCCGCCGCTGCCGTACCAGCTGGAGGCGAGCACCGCCGGGAGGTTGCTCGACAGCCACTTGTCACTGCTGGGCAGGCCGCAGTCGGTGTTGTGCCCGTCGTCGCAGAGGCTCGGGCTGACCCAGATGAAGGGGGTTGCCCGGCCGCTGCTGAGGTCGCCGTCGAGCCGGCTGAGGGGCACGTCGTCCTGGCAGGCGGTGGGGTCGGTGCGCAGGTGGTCGAAGTAGAGGAAGGGGTTGTGCTTCTTGGCGTAGCCGTTCAGCGTGCCGGGCGGGTAGTCGGCGCCCTGGTAGCACACCGAGGGCATGCCGCCCATGTAGGCCATCCAGTGCACGCCGGCGCGGTTGAGCTCGTCGACGAGGGTGTCGCCGTCGGTGTGGCAATCGGTGCAGTCGCTGCTGATGCTCATCGTCGACCCGGCGATGAGGTCGATGTAGTTGGGCAGGCTGGGATGGGTGCGCGCGTACGACATCGTGGCCAGGCCGTACTGCTTGGCGAGCTGGTTGACGTAGGGCGCGTCGGGGCTGGCGATGACGTCCGCGTACTCCTGGTTCTCCATGACGATGACCATGACGTGCGGGACGCCACTGCTCGCGGCGCTGGACGTGGCGCCGTTCGAGGTCGACGTGGACGTCGTGGTGCCGCCCGACGAGCCACATGCGGTGACCGTGGTAAGCAGTGCCGCGACGACCACGGCGAGCGGTCGTGGGAGGGAGGGGCGCTGCGCCATGCCTCCGCCTACCCTACCGGTCGGGGGGCGCCTGGCGTGCGTCCTCGGGCAGCAGCGCACCGCGCTCGACCAGGCGCCGCACCGCCTGCAGCGCGGCGGGGGCGACGCCGGCGAGGTCGGTGCCCAGCGCCCCGGCCAGGTCGTCGAGCAGCTCGCGCAGGGGCGTGGCGCCGTCGCAGCGCGCCACCACCAGCTCACCGTGCGGGTCGATGCCGCCGCCGTCGCCGACCGCGCCCCCGACGTGCAGCTGCGCCGCCACCTCGACCCACTCACCGCGCACGGCGAGCAGCTCGCGCCGCAGCCGGACGCTTTCGGCCACGCGCAATCGCGCGGCGAGCAGGGCGGCGTCGCCGGTGCGCTCCAGCCAGTCGTGGCGTTCGAAGGCGGCGGCCACCTCGGCGCCGCCGGCCTCGTCCCAGCCGCCGTGGACGTCGTCGCAGCGCAGCCGGCCGGGCGCGGCGTCGCCGCGGCGGCGCATGGTGACCAGGCCATAGTCGACCGCCTCGACGCCGCGGGCGCGGTACCACCGCATCCACTCGTCGAAGCGGCGGGCGTACTCGCCCGGGTCGTCGCGCTCGGTCTCGATCCACAGCGCCGCGTACTCGTCGACCGGCTGGCGCTCGCGGCGGATCACCCAGACGTCGCAGCCGCAGCCCTCGAACCAGTCCGCCATCCGCTCGCGCCAGTCCCCGTCCGCGGCAACCGGCCAGTTGGCGAGGAGCTGGCACCAGCCGCCCTCGGCGAGCCGGCGGGGCGCCGCCCGGACGATGGTGCGGCAGATCCCGCCGTCGCCGCCGCCCCCGCTCATGAAGAGGTGCCGCGTCGGCGGCCCCACCACGAAGGGCGGGTTGGAGACGATGCTGTCAAAAACCTCGCCGCCGGCGAGCGGCGCGAAGAGGTCTCCCTGCCGCGTCTCGATCACGCCGTGCAGCCCGTTGAGTGCGGCGTTGAAGGCGGCCATGCGCACCGCGCGCGGGTTGACGTCGGTGGCCACGACGTGCCGGCTGTGTGCCGCCGCGAGCAGTGCCTGCAGGCCGCTGCCGGTTCCAAGGTCGAGGGTTGACCCCGACGGCCGGCGGACGGTGAGGCGCGCCAGGGTGAGCGTGCTGGGGCTGAAGCCCATCACGTAGTCGGGCGGGGTGGACACGCTGGGGGTGGCCGGCCCCCAGTCGGAGGCGACCAGCAGGTCGCCGTGGCAGCCGAGCTGGACGGTGGCGCGCACCGAGTCGCCGTCGAGGGTGAGCAGGCCCCATCGTGCCCACCCGTCGGTGGCCGCGCCGCCGCCGAGCGCTGCGTCGACGCCCGCGCGCGGCACCGCGACGCCCGCCTGGAAGAGGCGCACCAGGGTGTCCAGTGGCGAGCCACCGGCGGTGCGGCGCACCACGACGGGCACGGCGCGGTGGCCGAGCGGGGTGAGGTCGGCGCCGATCAGCTCGTCGATCCGCTCAGCGCCGTATCCGGCGGCGTCGAGGGTGGCACGGATCCGGGCGGCGGCGTCGGGGTCGGCGGTGGGCAGCACGGCGCCCCATTGTGCGGGGAGACCGCGGTCCATCCGGGCGGCGCGGCGCCCCGGGGCCGTTAGCATCCTCGGGTCATGCACCCAGGGGCCACCGTCCGCCGCCTGTCCGCCGTGCTCGGCCTCGCCGCGATGCTGGCGGGCTGCAGCGGCGCCGCGGCGACACCCGCCTCGACGGCGACGGCGACGCCGAGCCCCACTCCCCCGCCGGTCACCGTCACCCACCCCGGTGCCATGCCCGTCGCCGGCACCCCGCCCACCGACGACCAGCCCTGGTTCCTCACCGTCGGCGACTCGGTCACCTCGGGCTACACCGTCGACCCGGCGCGGGCCGCGGTCAACTCCTCCTGGGCGCTGCAGCTGGAGCCGCTGCTGGCCGTGACCGGCCGCCACTGGTCGCTGTACGACACCGCCTGCCCCGGTGAGCGCACCACCACCTACTTCACCCTCTGCCCGGGACGCGCCGCGGTGCCGTTCCTGGCCAGCACCTCGCAGCACGACGCCGCGCTGGCCGCGGTGACGGCCCACCACGCCTCGCTCAAGGCGATCTTCGTCGAGCTGGGCAGCAACGACGTCCTCGACGCGCGCGGCGCCGCCGCCACCATCACCGCCGTCGAGAGCACCCTGCGCACCAACCTGACCCGCATCGTCACCGAGCTGCAGGCCGCCGCTCCCGGCGTTCCGGTCATCCTCTGCAACTTCTTCAACCCCTTCGCCAACACCGACCCGTCGACGCGCGGCGCTGCCACCACGCTGAACGCCTTTCTGGCGGACCTGGCCCGGTCGCTGAAGACCAAGCTGGCCGACTTCGCCGCGGCGATCGACACCTCGACGGCCGTGCCCGATCCCACGCTCTGCACGTACGTCGACTGCGCCCACGGCGACATCCATCCCACCGTGGCGGGGCACGCCGCCCTGGCCCGCGCCGCGCTGGCGGCGCTGGGTCCTGCCTGACCCTACCCGCGCAGGGCGTCGCGCAGGTTCTCGAAGAACCCCTTGCGGACCTCGGCGGGCTTGCCCTCCCGGCCACCCAGCGCCGCGAGGTCCTCGTACAGCTTGCGCTGCCTGGCGTCGAGGTGGGCGGGCACCACGACGTGCACGACGCAGAGCTGGTCGCCGCGGCGGCCGGTGCGCACGTGCGGCACGCCGATGCCGTTGATCTTGATCACCTTGCCGTGCTGCGTCCCCGCCGGCAGCTCGACGACGTGCTCGCCGTCGACCGTCGGCACGGTAATGCGATCGCCCAGCACGGCCTGCGGGATCGACACGGGCAGCTCGTAGATCACGTCGACGCCGCGCCGCTCCAGGTGGGGATGCGGCTTGACGCGGAAGGCGAGGTACAAATCGCCGGGCGGTCCCCCGCGTGGGCCCGCCTCGCCCTCGCCGGCGACGCGCACCTGCATGTCCTCGTCGACGCCGGCGGGCACCTGCACCTCCAGCGTCTTGCGCGACTCGACACGACCCTGGCCGTGGCAGCGGTGGCAGGGGTTCTCGACGATGCGCCCCTCGCCCTGGCAGCGCGGGCATGCGGAGACGTTGACCACCTGCCCGAAGATCGACTGCACCGCGCGGCGCACCTGCCCCGACCCGTTGCACTGCGGGCAGGTGACCGCCGAGTGCCCCGGCTCGGAGCCGGAGCCGCTGCAGTCGGGACAGGTGTCGGCTCGGGGCACCTCGATGGTGCGCTTGGCGCCGTGCACCGCGTCCTCGAAGGAGATCTCGAGGTTCATGCGCAGGTCCGAGCCGCGCTGCGGGCCGGTGCGCGTCCGCCCGCCGCGACGGCCTCCCCCGCCGAAGAACATGTCGAAGAGGTCGAAGGCCGACTCGAAGGAGAACCCCGCGCCGAAGTCGGGCATCTGGTCGCCGGCGTGGCCGAAGGCGTCGTAGCGCTGCCGCTTCTCGGGGTCGCTGAGCACCGAGTACGCCTCGCCGATCTCCTTGAAGCGCTGCTCCGCCGCCGGGTCCCCCTGGTTGCGGTCGGGGTGGTACTGCATCGCCAGCTTGCGGTACGCCTTCTTCAGCTCCTCGGGCGAGCAGCCGCGGGCGACCCCGAGCACCTCGTAGTAGTCGCGCTTGGTGGTGGCCATCGAGCGGGAAGGCTACCCGGCCACCGGGTGGGCGACGCGCACCAGGGCGGGGCGGAGCACCCGGTCGTGCAGGCGGTAGCCGGGCTGCAGGACTGCGGCCACGGTGTCGCGCTCGACCTCGGGCGACTCCTCGCCGCCGATGGCCTCGTGGAGCGCGGGGTCGAAGGGCTGGCCCTCGGCGTCGATCTCGGTCACCCCCAGGGAGCGCAGGGCCTCCTCGAACTGGCGGGCGACCATGCGCACGCCGTCGACCATGGGGTCGCCCTCGGGCACGTGCTGGATGGCGCGGCGCAGGTTGTCGAGCACGGGCAGCAGCGCCACCGCGGCACCCTCGGCGCCGTAGCGCGAGCGGTCGACGGACTCCTGGGCGCTGCGCCGGCGGAAGTTCTCGAAGTCGGCGGCCAGCCGCAGGTACTGGGCGTCCCGCTCCTCGAGGGCGCGGCGCAGGTCGTCGACCTCGCGCTCGGCGGCCTGCTCGGGTATGGGCATCTCGCCGGCGGCGCCGCCGTCGGGCATGGTCGGAGTGTCGTGGTCGGACATGTCCGTCATGGTGTCAGCCGAGCATGCGCTCGATGGCCTCGCCGACGCGCTGGGAGATGTAGCGCAGCCGGGGGGCCACCTGCGGGTAGCGCATCCGGGTGGGTCCGAGGACGCCGATGCTGCCACGCCGGGTCTCGCCGGCGCGGTAGGTGGTGAGGACGAGCGAGCAGCCGTGCAGCTGCTCCAGGTCGTTCTCGGCGCCGATCACCATCTGCACGGCGCCGCTGCCGCCCGTGCCCAGCTCCATGGAGGCGAGCACCTGGCCGAGCACCCGCTCCTCCTCGACCACGTCGAGCACCTGCTGCAGGTGGATGACGTCGCCGAACTCGGGCTGGCGCAGCAGGTTGCGCACCCCGTCGTGGACGACCATGGTGTCCTGGCGCGTGTCGACCGCGCGCATGAAGGTGAGGATGTGGTCGATCAGCTCGTCGCGCAGCGGATCGGCCAGCGCCGTGGGCAGGGCGCTCCGCTTGGCGGCGATGGCGGCGCTGTCCAGGCCCCTCAGCTCGCCGTTGAGCTGGGCGGCCAGGCTGCTCAGCATCTCCTGGGGCGCCTCCGAGCTGAGCGCGACGGGCTGCTGGCGGATCAGGTTGCCCTCCAGCACCAGGATGAGCAGGGCGTGCCGCTCGTCGAGGGAGACGAAGTCGACGTGCTTGAGCTTGGCCGCCACCGACTGCGGGCCGGTGACGATGCTCACCGCGTCGGTGAGGCGGGCCAGCACCTGGGCGGCCGATTCGAGCAGCTCCTCGACGGCCATGGCGGGCTGGGCGAAGACGGGGTCGGCCTGCCGGCGCACCAGCTGCGGCACCGGCTCCTCCTCCATGAGGAAGTCGACGTAGTAGCGGTAGCCGACGTCGCTGGGGATGCGCCCCGCCGAGGTGTGCGGCTGCAGCAGGTAGCCGATGTCGACGAGGTTGGCCAGCTCGTTGCGGATGGTCGCCGAGGACCAGGCCAGCATGTACTTGCCGGCCAGGGCGTGGGAGCCGACGGGCACGCCGGTCTCCGTGTAGTCGGAGACGACCGCCTTGAGGATCTGCTGCTTTCGCTGGTCGAGGGGGACGGGGGGCTGCTCCATGGCTTTAGCACTCCACAGCACGGAGTGCTAAGAGCTTAGCATGCCCCGGCGACGCCCTTGCCCACTTTCAGCGCGCCCGCGCCCGCGTCCGGCCGGTAGCGCAGCAGCTCCAGCACCTCCTCCGCCTTCCAGCGCTCCATCGCCTGGGCGGTCTCCAGGGACACGCCGGCGCGGACGAGCTCGGCGACGATCGGCGCCGGGGGGGACTTGTGGATGTGGACGCGGGTCATGTGGGCCACATCGTGAGGCGTCCCCTCGGCGGCTTGGGGTCCTGCGAACGGTCTGTCACGCGGCCCTGCCCAGGACCGCGTGGTCGTGCGGGGACGACCATCAAGTCTTCACAGCGGTCCGCGTGGGCGTCGTCGTTTCGTCTCAGGCGGCGGGGACGTCGCAGAGGCGCAGCGCGACGGCGTCGAGAAGCTCCTGGCCGCGCTCGGTGACCCGCGCGACACGGCCGTCCCAGTGGAGCAATCCGGCGTCGCGGAGTTGTACGGCCGTTCGTTGCATCGGAGCCGCCTGCACGGCGACACCTTCGCGGACGAGACGCAGCCCGACGAGGATCGACTCGGCACTGCGCTGCTCCGCGCTGACCGTCTCGTGACGGAGCGGCGCGCCGCTCACGTACTCGGTGATCGACTCGGTGTGCCAGTAGCGCACGGCGACGCCGTCCGGTTGCACGTCGACACCGAGTCGCCGCGCCGTCTCGGGCGGCAGGTGGCCGTGCGCGCCGACGCCGGCGGCGAGGTAGAAGTCGTTGTGCCAGTACGCGAGGTTGTGGCGGCATTCGGCCCCCGGCCTGGCGAAGTTGCTGATCTCGTACTGGCGCAGCCCCGCCGCCTCGGTGGCGTGCACGGTGATCCAGTGCTGGCGAAGCGCGGTGTCGGCGTCGACGGTGGGGACCGCGCCGGCGGCCACGGCGCTGGCCAGCGGCGTCCCCTCCTCGACGGTCAGCTCGTAGCAGGAGAGGTGCTCGCAGCCCAGGGCGAGGACGCGGTCGAGGGTGTCCTGCCAGCGCGCGTCGTCGAGTCCTGGGACCGCGTAGATCAGGTCGGTGTTGACACGAACGAAGCCGGCGGCCTGCACGTCGCGCACCGCCTGCAGCGCGCGCTCGCCGTCGTGGACGCGGTCGAGGAAGTGGAGGACGTCCGCGTGCACGCTCTGCACGCCGAGGCTGATGCGGTTGACGCCGGCACGCAGCCACGCGTCGGCCTTGCGAGGCGTGGTGCTGGAGGGGTTGGCCTCCATGGTCACCTCGGCGTCCGGGGCGACGGCGAAGCAGGCGTGGACCTCGTCGAGGATGCCGTGCAGCAGCGCGGCGTCGACGAGGCTCGGTGTGCCGCCCCCGACGAAGACGGTGTCGAGGCGGATGCTCTCGGGGTCGAGGCGCTCGGCGAGGTGGCGCAGCTCGCGGCGCAGCGCCTCGGCGTACTCGCCCTGGCCGCGCACGCCGCCGACCGAGGTGAAGTCGCAGTAGGCGCACTTGCGCTCGCAGTAGGGGATGTGGAGGTAGAGGGCGCGGATCACGGGCGCGGCCCCCGGGCGCCGGGGAGGCGCGGCATCCAGAGACGGCGGTAGAGCAGCGGGAAGAGCACCGCCCCGATCGCGCCGCCGGCGACCGCGCCCAGGCCCACCTCGGCGACCTGGGCCAGGTTGTCGGAGTGCGGGCCACCGGGGATGAGGTTGGCGACGAGGTTGGCCACGCCGTAGTACAGGAGGTACATCAGCGCGCCGGCGGAGATCGACTCCAGCGGGCGCATGCTGCGCGGCTCCCCGGCCAGGCGGCGGGCGCCGGGCATGGCCAGCAGCGCGTAGAGGAGGAAGAGGAACACGTCGGGCGACACGGCGGCGGTCAGGTAGTTGGGCGCGCCCTCCAGCCTCTGGGCGATGGCCGCGACGGGGAGGTTGAGGACCAGCATCAGCGCGTAGAGCGTCAGCACGCCACGCACCGACCAGGGCGCGGCGTTGCCGTAGCCCGGCGCGTTCTCGATGCGCTCCATCCGTCGCTGCACGAGCGGGCGGCGCTGTGGGCGCGGCTCCTCGGCCGCCGGCGGGGCGGGCGCCACACCGGGTGCGGCCGGGCGCTTGCGCTTGTTGGTCCTCGACATCCGCTCCTGTCCTATTCGTCCAGCGAGAGCACCGCCAGGAAGGCCTCCTGGGGGATCTCGACGTTGCCGATGCGCTTGAGGCGCTTCTTGCCCTCCTTCTGCTTCTCCAGCAGCTTGCGCTTGCGGGTGATGTCACCGCCGTAGCACTTGGCGAGGACGTCCTTGCGCTGCGCGCTCACCGTCTCGCGGGCGATGATCTTGCCGCCGATGGCGGCCTGGATCGGCACCTCGAAGAGCTGGCGCGGGATCAGCGCCTTGAGCCGCTCGGTGAGCTTGCGGCCGTGCTCGCGCGCCTTGTCGCGGTGGACGATCATGCTCAGCGCGTCGACCCGCTGCCCGGCCACCAGGACGTCGAGCTTGACCAGGTGCTCGGCGCGAAAGCCGGTGATCTCGTAGTCGAGGCTGGCGTAGCCGCGGCTGCGCGACTTCAGCTGGTCGTAGAAGTCGTGGATGATCTCGCCGAGCGGCAGGTCGTAGGAGAGCACCACCCGATCGCCCGGCTGGTGGGTCATGTCGAGGAAGTCGCCGCGGCGGTCCTGGCAGAGCTGCATCATGGCGCCGACGAACTCGCTCGGGACCAGAACGGTGGCCCGGACGCGCGGCTCCTCGATCGCCTCGATGTGGGAGGGGTCGGGCAGCAGCTCGGGGTTGTCGACGACGCGCACCGACTGGTCGCGCATGATCACGCGGTACTCGACGCTCGGCGCGGTGCCGATCAGGCTGAGCCCGTGCTCGCGCTCCAGGCGCTCCTGGACGATCTCCATGTGCAGCAGGCCGAGGAAGCCGCAGCGGAAGCCGAAGCCCAGCGCCGCGCTCGACTCGGGCTCGTAGACCAGCGAGGCGTCGTTGAGGTTGAGCTTCTCCAGCGCCTCGCGCAGCGCCGGGAAGTCCTCGCTGTCGACGGGGAAGATACCGGCGAAGACCATCGGGGTGACGTGGCGGTAGCCGGGGAGCGCGTGCGCGGTGGGGTGGTCGGCGTCGGTGACGGTGTCGCCCACCTTGGAGTCGCGCACCTGCTTGATCGAGGCCACGAAGTAGCCGACCTCGCCGGTCTGCAGCGAGCCGGTTGCGGTCATCGCCGGCCGGAACACGCCGACCTCGTCGACGACGAAGTCCTTGCCGCTGGCCATCATGCGCACCCGCATGCCGTCCCTGATGCTGCCGTCCATGACGCGCACGTAGACGACGACGCCGCGGTAGATGTCGTACTTGGAGTCGAAGATGAGCGCCTTGAGCGGCTGGTCGGGGTCGCCCTTGGGGTGGGGGATGCGCCGCACCACCGCTTCGAGGATCTCCTTGGTGCCGATTCCCTCGCGCGCCGACGCGGGGATGCAGTCCTCGCCGGCGAGGCCGATCACCTCCTCGATCTCCTTGCGCACCAGCTCCACATCCGCGGCGGGCAGGTCGATCTTGTTGATGACGGGCACGATCTCCAGGTCGTGGTCGAGCGCCTGGTAGACGTTGGCCAGGGTCTGCGCCTCGATGCCCTGGCTCGCATCCACCACGAGGACGGCGCCGTCGCAGGCGGCCAGGCTGCGGCTCACCTCGTAGGCGAAGTCGACGTGCCCGGGCGTGTCGATGAGGTTGAGCTGGTAGGTCTCACCGTCGTCAGCCGTGTAGCTGAGCCGCACCGCCTGCGCCTTGATGGTGATGCCGCGCTCGCGCTCCAGGTCGAGCTGGTCGAGCACCTGGTCGTGCATGTCGCGCGCCGACACCGCGCCGGTCAGCTCCAGCAGGCGATCCGCCAGCGTCGACTTGCCGTGGTCGATGTGGGCGATGATCGAGAAGTTGCGGATGCGGTCCAGCGGTGCGGTCACGGCGGGCAATCGTACAGGGGGGCCAGCACGCGGCCCGGCCGGTGCATCGCGCGCAGGCTCCGGCGCATCACGCGCGCGTCAGCGTGCGGCATGCGCCGCGGGTGGGGGCGGCGGCGCTCCAGCCGCCGGGGGCGGGATCTGCCCGCCCCCCGTGCGCGGCGCTCAGCCGCGCGAAGAACCAGCGCCCAGCAGCCGGGACGGCCTGCGCCCGTCCACCGTCGGCAGGCCGTGGCCGGGCGCCAGCACGCGCACGGGAATCGCCGCGAGCCGCTCCACCAGCCGCCGGGCGCCCGCGGGATCGGCGCACGACCGGTCCGGCGGCGGGACCAGCCGTCCCCGCACCACCCTGGCGGCGTCGCCGAGCATCAGCGCCCCGGGCCCGTAGCAGTGGAAGACGAGGGCACCCGGGGCCACGGCGGAGGCGTCGATGACCTCGACGCCGCCCGCCACGTCGAGCACCTGTCCCGGCTCCAGCACGTCGTCCACCCGCACCGGCTCGGGCGGCCAGCGCCAGGCGCGGCGCAGCACCCCGCGGCGCAGCACCCGGGCGCGCGCCTCGCGCAGGGTGGCCGCCGTCTCCGCCGAGGCGGCGATGCGCGCCCCGGTCAGCGCCCGCACCGCGGCGGCGTTGCCGGCGTGCTCCGGGTCGCCCGAGGTGAGCAGGAGCGCCCTGACCTCCGACAGCCCGTGCCTGGCCATCTCGATCATGTGGCCCGCCCCCAGCCCGCCGTCGGGCGCCCCGGTGTCGACCAGGGCGCACTCGGCCGGTCCCTCCAGCAGGTAGGCACGCCCACCCTGGGTGACCTCGGAGGCGAAAAGACCGTGGATCACGAGCATCGGCCCGTATGATCTCGCCATGCCGACGCCCTCCACCTCGTCGCTGCATTCCGGCCTCCCCCCCGACCCGACCGGCGGCAAGCGCGCCCTGGTCCTGAGCGGCGGCGGCGTCACCGGCCTCACCTACGAGATCGGCGCCCTGCGCGCCCTCGACGACCTCCTCCTCGGGGCCAGCGTCAACGACTTCGACATCTTCGTCGGCACCAGCGCGGGCTCCATCGTCAGCGCGCTGCTGGCCAACGGCATCTCCCCCACCGCCATGGCGCTGGGGGTGCAGGGCGGCAACGCCGACCTCTCGCCGCCCTCGGCGTGGGCGCTCTACAAGCCCAACCTCGGCGAGTTCCTCCGCCGCCTGATGCGCCTTCCGGGCCTGGCGCGGGAGATCCTCGGCGACCTCCTCCACTCACCGCTCAAGCTGAGCGCCTTCGACCTCATGGGACTGGTGTTCCCCCTCGTGCCGTCGGGCCTCTTCGACCACTCCGAGCTGATCCGCTACATCCACGACGTGCTCACCCTGCCCGGCCTGAGCGACGACTTCCGGGAGCTGGACAAGGAGCTGCACATCGTCACCACGGCGCTCGACTCCAACGAGCGCACGGTGTTCTCCCCCTTCAACAACCCGCACGTGCCGATCTCGCGCGCCGCGGCGGCGTCGAGCGCCATCCCCATGCTCTTCAAGCCGGTGCGCATCGACGGCATCGACTACGTCGACGGCGGCCTCAAGGGCAACGCCGCCATCGACATCGCCGTCGACCGCGGGGCGACGCTGGTGGTGGTGATCAACCCCATCGTGCCGCTCGACTCGCGGCACATGCACGTGCCCTCGTCGATGCGCCAGCAGGTCGGCTCGCGACTCACCGACATGGGCATGCGCGGCGTGTACAACCAGGTCTTCCGCGGCATCCTCCACGACGGCCTCATCGACCACGTGCGCCTGGTGCGCAACCGCCGTCCCGACGTCGACATCTTGCTCATCGAGCCGCGCCCCGACGACGAGAAGATGTTCTTCCACGAGCTGATGTCCTTCAGCGCGCGGCTGATGACCCTGCAGCACGGCTACGAGTCGGTGTCGACCGGGCTCTACGACACCTGGGGCTACCTGCGCCGCATCCTGCCGAAGCACGGCATCCGCATCACCCGCCGGATCATCGACCGCAAGCCGCAGCAGGTTCCCGTCGACACCGTCGAGAGCGCCGGCCGGCTGCAGCGCCTGCTCCGCCAGACGGTCTTCGACCGCCGCTCGCGGGCCCGCCAGCTCGGCGACGACGAGCCACCGTTGCGGGTGCGGGAGCGCGAGGCGGTCTGATCGCCGCAGACGCTGTCGAATTGACAGCGTCGGTATCAGTCTGTTAGACATTCCCCCGCTCGGGCAGGGGCGGTCTTCGCGGGTCGGCCGTGCGCGGCTGCCCGTCGACAGGAAGGAATCGTGAAGTCCAGGGAAAGGAGGATCGACGTGCACCTGAGCTCGTTCCGCAAGAAGTCCGCCTGGGCGGCCATGGCGCTGGCCGCGGGAGGCGGGCTCTTCCTCGCCGGCGCCCGGGTCATGAAGGCCGACGCCGGCCTCCCGGCCGACAAGGTCACCGTCGCCGGCTCGACGACGGACGTCATCGGCGCCGGCCAGACCCAGACGGTCCTCTCGGCCGTGATGAAGACCTCGGCTCCCGAGGACCTCGTCCTCCAGCTCACCTCCGAGTGCTCGATCGTCACCCAGGTGTTCACCTCGGGCACCGCCTCGGCGACCGCCTCGGGCGAGGTGGACATGCAGGTGCTCATCGACGGCACCCCGGTGCCGATCGTCTCGCTCCCCGGGCAGAACGCGCAGAAGCCGCCGTCGTCGCTCGACGACGGCCGCATCGTGTTCTGCGACCGCGTCAACACGCAGAGCTTCACCGACGAGGCGACCAGCAACGCCACCACCGGGCAGGACATGCTGACCGAGTACGAGCGGACCAAGCAGACGGACGCCTTCAACTGGGCGGCGTTCAACGTCGGCGCCGGGACGCACACGATCAGCGTGCAGGCCACCTTCTGCACCTTCACCTCGCCGGACACCACGCAGCCGCCCGCCTGCACCACCGGCCAGGCCTCGCCGACCTCGTGCACCGTGCCGGGTGACATGTCCACCTGCGCGGACGCCATCATCGGCAACCGCACCTTCATCATCGACCCGACCTCGCTGGCGCAGAACCAGACGGGCTAGGCTCGACCTCCCCGCTGCAACAGCAGAGCCCCCGGCCTTCCCGCCGGGGGCTTTGTCGTTCCTGCGGGCGTCTCCCGCCCGCGGACGTAGCCGGCGACGAGGAGCGCGACCAGCAGCAGCGCGAAAGCCACGACGTACACCTTGTCGTGCAGGCGCACGGCGGGCGGGACCTCGGCGTCGAAGGTGGGCACCCACGACGCCGGGATGAAGGGCAGGTGCTGCTGCAGCACGCCGAGCACCGGGTCGTTGCCCCAGGGAAAGCCGTTGGTCCTGTAGTCGATCGCCGTGAAGAGCGCCTGCAGCGCGAACACGCCGGCGGCGGCCGCCCGGGCCACCGGGCGCCGCGCCGCCTCCACCGCCCAGCCGATCGCCGGCGCGAACGCGGGCAGGATGGACAGGGAGAAGCGCCCCGGCGGCGCACCGCCGCCGCGCCAGATGGCGAACGTCGAGATGAGCAGGAAGGTCGGCAGGGTCACCGCCAGCACGCGCAGCAGCTGCGAGCGGCGGCGCGCGAACCACATGCCGGCGCCGGCCGCGGCGAGGATCCAGACGGGGTTGTCGGCGAAGACGCCCTGCGTCCCGCCGAAGAGGAGGCGGGGGATCGTGTGCAGCGGCGACGCCTGCAGGATCGACGGCGATCCCTGGTACATCGCCGTCGGGTTCCACGACCCGAACCACTGGTGCACCTCGATCTCGAAGAGCGCGGCGAGGAGCAGCGGCGGCACCACCAGCGCGGCGGTGTGGACGGCCACGTGGCGGCGGCCGAGCGCGCGGTCGCGCACCAGCACCTGCCACAGCGCGATCAGGCCGACGGCGAGGAACATCAGCACCGTGCGCACGTGCACCCACACGGCGACGCCGAGCATCGTCCCCAGCAGCACCTGGAAGGCGACGTTGCGCGAGCGTTCCAGCAGCAGGAGGCTGCTCACCATCAGCAGCGCGACGACGAGATCGGGGAAGACGTAGCCCTCGAGCCCCAGGAAGGACGACGAGATCAGCAGCCCGGCGACGCTGACCATCGCCAGCGTCCGCGATCCGAGCACGCGGAGCGACCATCGGTAGGTGACGGCCAGCAGGGCCAGCGCGACGAGGATCATCGTCGCCTCCGCGCCCGCCAGGCCCCAGATGGCGAACATCGGCACCAGCAGGATGGGCAGCCCCACCTCGTGGAATGAGTACCAGTGCGGACTTGCGGAGTTGAAGATGGTGAGGTTGACGTGAGGGTCGATGGTGTCGGGGTAGTAGCTGCGGTAGCGGCCCAGCTGGTAGTCGTTCTTCACGTCGACGTCGCCGTCGTGGACGATGCTCCCCGCGATGACCAGGTAGTGCGGCTCGTCCCCGCTCACCACGTACGGCGTGGTGACGCGCGCGCCGATGCACAGGGTCACCGCCAGTGCGGCCAGGAGCCAGGGGAGGAGCCGATGCAACCGGGCCGCGCCGCTTCCCTTCCCCGACACGTCTCCCGTCAGTCGCCGCCGATCGCTGCGCGCAGCAGCTCGCCGATGTTGACCGTCCGCTGCGTCCCCGCCGCCGAGGGCTTGATGCGGTGGGCCAGCACCATCGGCGCGACCATCTCCACCTCGGGCAGCCCCACCCGCGGCCGCCCCTCATAGGCGGCCAGCGCCTGGGCGGCCTTGCGCGTGGTCAAATCGGCGCGGTGGCCGTCGACGTCGAGCTCGACGCCGAGCGCCGCGATCGCCACCAGCATCTCCCGGTCGACCTCGACGCGCGGCAGCGAGGTGATCGCCTGGCTGATGCGATCGGCCTCGGCCTGCTCGGTCGCCTCGTACGAGGCGACGAAGGCGTCGGCGTCCTCCTCGAAGAGCTCGCGCCGCTGCACGATCTCGACGCGCTGCTCGATGTCGCGGATGCCGCTGACGTCGACGCAGAGCCCGAAGCGGTCGAGCAGCTGGGGACGCAGCTCGCCCTCCTCGGGGTTCATGGTGCCGACCAGGATGAAGCGCGCCGGGTGCCAGACGCTGATCCCTTCGCGCTCCACCACGTTGACGCCCATCGCCGCGGCGTCGAGGAGCACGTCGACGAGGTGGTCGTCGAGCAGGTTCACCTCGTCGACGTAGAGGATGTTGCGGTTGGCCTGGGC
>Ga0209810_1002821_pt1 | contig 19703 bp, 19 predicted proteins | sample Coa_R1_7_FD_187159 | JGI IMG/M metagenome (GOLD analysis project Ga0209810, IMG submission 187159) | Surface soil microbial communities from Centralia Pennsylvania, which are recovering from an underground coalmine fire - Coalmine... | ecosystem: Environmental > Terrestrial > Soil > Unclassified... | reverse complement strand
TGGAACCGCTCTCGCTGGCGAAATTCGACGTGCGCGATATCGATGAGCCGGCCTGGCTCTATCCCGAACTCAACTTCATTATCGATCACGTCGGTCTGCCCAGGCTCGACGACTTCTGCTGGATCGCCACCCGCTGCCCGAACGTCTATGGTTCGCTGGCGGTGGCGCTGGCCTTCATCCACAACCGCCCGCGCTATTTCGCGGAGATCATGGCGAACCTGCTGTTCTGGATCGGCCCGGATCGCATTATCTACGGCACCGATTTCCCCATCTGGTATCCGCACTGGCAGCTCGATGAGTTCATGGCTTTCGAATTGCCGGAGGATATTAAAGAGGAGTATAAAGTCGATCTGACCGACGAGATCAAGCAGAAGATCATCGGTGGCAATATCGCACGGCTCTACGGTATCGATATCGAGAGCAAGCTCAAGGCCATCGAAAACGACGAAATCGCGCAGCGCAAGCGCGAGTATCAAGCCAATCGCCCGGCCACCGATACCGGGATAGCGGGGACGACATCACGATGACACCAGATTTTGAAGCCGTGAAGGCTGCTGCTGGATCAACGCGCGATCCCGAAATTCGCCGCTCGCTCGCGGAACTTGGACTCCTGGATGATGTGCAGGTCTCTGGCAGTCAGGTGACGGTGCATTTTCACCTGACCAGCCCGCTCTGCCCGTCCAAATTCGCTACCAGCATCGGTCAGGAGATCAGGCGGCGCGTCGAGGCAGTGCCGGGCGTGACCTCGTGCGAGGTCGTGCTGCGCGACCACTTCCTGCGCGACAAGATCCAGGAGATGATTAACGCCAGAGGTCGGCGATGAATGCAACACGCGTACTGGCGGGCCGGAAAGAGAGCGAACTGCTCGGGTTTCCTTCGGTCCGCAGAATGGTGACGATCCTCGCGCAGCGCTGCCGCGAGGAATCGTGGATACGCACTTCGGTAGCGACGCTGGAACGCTTCCGCGCGCTGACGGGGAACGACGACCTGGAGACGCTGCGCGAGCGGGCGCTGGCGAGGCCGGTGCTGGCCGAAGAGAGCCTCGCCGCTTTTGCCAGGGCGCTGCATGGCTATGCCGATAGCCAGGTCGCCGCTCTGGCGATGGGGGCGAAGCTCTGGTTTCGCTGCAATGGCATCCCCGTGCCCTGGCGCCCGCTGCCGGGCGTCCCCTCACCCGCGCCCCGAAATGCCAGCGCGGCGCAGGAGGTCGAGCAGGTGATCCTGCTCTCGCTCATCGGCAGCGGCCTGCGCCTCGCCGAGTTGCTGCGGCTGCGCGTGAGCGACCTCGGCTCTCTGGATAGCGACGGATATCTCATCCCCGACATCGAGGCCGATCCACTCGCCGTGCAGTATACGCCCAGGCGTGGCAAGCAGCAGGAGCGCATCACGTTCCTGACGTTCCAGGCCCGCCGTGTGCTGCTGGCCTACCTGCGATCACTCCACGGAGATGCTATCGATCCCGGCGCGCCGCTGTTCGCTCTCGATGCGGGTATTCCAGCGATCACCGCTGGCGTGAGGCGCGCGCGCCGTCGCAACCGGGCGCTGATCCAGGCGGGCAACAATGCGAATGTTACACTCTGCCGCGCTACCGGCGATTTCTTCCGCGAGTGGGGTTTGCCAGGCTCACGTTTCGTAGGACCGGAAGAACTTAACATCGAGGATTATGTATGAAAGCTGTACGTCTGCACCATTACGAAGAACAACCGGTGGTCGAGGAGGTCGCCGAGCCGAAGATCACCGGGCCACACGATGTTATCGTGCGCATCGGGGGCGCGGGCCTCTGTCGCACCGATCTGCATATCATCGAGGGACAGTGGAAGGAGAAATCGGGCGTGACGCTGCCCTACATCCTCGGCCACGAGAACGCGGGCTGGGTGCATGAGGTCGGATCAGCGGTGAGCAACGTTGCCCCCGGCGATACCGTCATCGTGCACCCGCTCATCACCTGCGGTCTCTGCCGCGCCTGCCGCGCCGGCGACGATATGCACTGCGCCAACTCGGCCTTCCCCGGCATCTCCGTCGATGGCGGCATGGCCGGCTTCCTCAAGACCAGCGCACGCGCCGTCGTTAAACTGGAGCCGACGCTGGCGCCAAAAGATATCGCGGCGCTGGCCGATGCCGGCCTGACCGCCTACCACGCGGTCAAGAAAGCCGTCCCGCTGCTCTATCCGGGCACGAAGGCAGTAGTTATCGGTGCCGGCGGCCTGGGCCACATCGGCGTGCAGTGCCTCAAAGCGCTGACACCTGCGGAGATCATCGTTGTGGATCGCTCGCGCGAGGCCCTGGAATTGACGCGCAACTGGGGCGCCGATCATACCGTGCTGGTTGATGGCAGCCAGGTCGCGAAGGTCCAGGATATCACCAGCGGTCAGGGAGCCGAGGCGATCATCGATTTCGTTGGCGAGGGCGGCGCCGTCGAAGATGGCGTCAGGATGCTGCGCCGCGCCGGCAGCTACTTCGTCATCGGCTACGGTGGCAGGCTCAACGTCCCGACCATCGATATCATCTCAACTGAGATCAACTTTATCGGCAACCTGGTCGGCACCTACAACGACCTCTCCGAACTGATGACGTTGACGGCGCAGGGCAAGGTGAAATTGCACACGGCCACCTACCCGCTCGACGCGGCCAACGACGCGATCCACGACCTCGACAGCGGCAGGCTGCGTGGTCGCGGCATCCTCGTCCCCTGATCCCCCCTTGACAATCAGCCAGGAAGAGATTTAATATATCAGTGACGGATATATCCGTCACTGATATATTATAATACTGCTTTAAAGAATGCCACCATCGCGTGCTTGCAGGCACTCGTGGACAATCGTGCGGCTCCGCCGCGCAATACCTTGTCGCCAAGAGCGGCACCATCAAGCGCTTGCGGGCAATCGTGCGGCTCCGCCGCGCAATACCTGTATTGTTGCCAACGCTCGCAGGCACTTGCGGGCCGCCGCAAGGCGCAGCCACGCAATACCTGTATTGATGTGGTGTGGGAAAGGCGCGAAGTGCCTTTCCCACACCACATCAATACAGAAAGCGAGCGCCGCAGGTGCGAGCACACAATAGCACAGGAAATCAGGCATTCTCTGAAAGGGAGCGATATTGGTAGCGCTAACTAAACATCTCACACTGGCTCCCGACGCCGCCATCGACCTGCAAATGCATACCATATACAGCGATGGCACCTGGACGCCGGAGCAGTTGATCGACTACCTGCTGAGCGAGCACTTTGGCCTGGCCGCCATCACCGACCATGATCGCGTCGATACCGCAGCCTCGCTGCAACAGCTTGCAACGGAAAAACAGTTCCCACTGCTTGTCGCTGTAGAAATAAGCGCTTCGTGGCGCGGCGAGCCAACCGACGTACTCTGCTATGGGTTCGATCCAGAGCACAGCGCGGCGTTAAATGACCTGGCACAAGACATCGCGCGCAGGCAGAGCGAGAACACCAGGGAAGTCTGTGAGAACCTGCGCCGCAAAGGCTATACCGTCCCGAACGCGCAAGAACTGGAGGATCTCTTAGCGCAGCCGAGCGCGCAGCAGCCTCATGCGCTGGTCGCACTCTTAAAAAAACACGGCATCGGAACAGGAAAGCCATCGGCGGGAGAATTGATAACCGGGGCCGGCTTCGACTGGGCCACAACCGATATTGCTGCTGTCGTCGACGCCGCGCATCGCGGCGGGGGCGTCTGCCTCATTGCCCATCCAGGGCGGGGAGAAGGCTACACATGCTATGATGCATCCCTGCTCGATCAGCTCCGCCAGGAAGTTCCCATCGACGGCTTCGAGGTCTATTATCCCGCTCACACACCTGAGCAGATCGCTATGTACCTTGAGTATGCACAGAAGCATAACCTGCTGACCAGCTCGGGTTCGGACTCACACGGCCCGGAGAAAAAACCGATCAAATACAAAGCCGAGCTGAGCCGCAGCCTCCTGGAACGTCTCGGCATCGAGATTAAATAGCTTTCTGGCATACAGGCGGGCGCCAGGAGCGCCCGCCTGTATGCCAGAAAGCCGATATATCCTCAATCATCGAAGTGAGACATGAGACTCCTCTCTTTCACTGCTGGCTTTATCACGGACATAAATACGTCATGTCATCATGTCTACAGTGTGCCGGATTACGAGGCGATGTATGCTCAACGAGGTTCCGCTTACCATCTCGCCATGCTTTCACTCCAACTATACCTGGAAACCCATCGCGCGGGCGGCCTTTCTGGCAAGCGTTCTGTATAAGTCAGAGCGTAATACTCGACAAGAGGGATCCCCCATTGAGACGGTGTAGCCGATCCGGGAGGGGATGACATCGCGAAAATTATGGATGAAGTAACGCCCCCTTGTACTTTGGTCCCCGGATTCGTATACTTGCTAACGTGGGCATCTTTGCCAGGGCAAATCTCTTACGTTTCCCCTCATCAGTCCATCGTAGAGCAGTCTTCGTAGCGTGACGATGTATTTCCAAAAGCGCAGAAAGGAGTATGCTTTGCCCGAAAGCACAGGCAACGTCACCACAGAACAGGTATTTGAAGCGCTCAAAGCGTGCTACGATCCGTGCTGCAAAGAACGTGCGATCAGCGTTGTTGACATGGGTCTGATTCAAGGCGTACAGATTGCCGAAAATGGACATGATGTGCGCATTGAACTCCTGCTTACCTCTGGATGGTGCCCCTTCTCGACTCACCTGCTCCAGATGATCGACCAGGAGGTCGGCGCGCTCGAAGGAGTGGGCGAGGTAGAGACTGAAATCGTCTGGAACACGGTCTGGACGCCCGAACGCATGTCCGCCAGCGCGCGAGAGAAGCTTACGCTGCCAATGGCCCAACTGCTGCCCCTGCGCCAGCGCCGGCTTGAGAGGGAGGCACAGACTTCCCGATCATCTAATTCATGAGAGGAGCATACTATGCTGGACAATGACGCCTTCGTCTTCGACTGCGTTTGCCATGTGTTCAACTTCGATATGCGCAACGCCTACGGCAAACCAGGCCAGATGTTCATCAATCACCTGTACGCCTTCCACCAGGTATTGACGCCGCCCAACGAGCGCGTCTTGAAGCCGGAAGAGTTTCTGCGCGAATGGGGCATCGACGAGATTGCCCACATGGTCTTCGACGAGTCAGGGACCGATATGATCGTGGCGCAGCCGCTGCCGCTGACCGATCTCTTTCACGATGGCCTCTCGCAGTGGGAGAAATGCGCGGCAATGGCACAGAAGTACCCTGACCGCGCGGTATTCTGGGGTTCGATCAACCCGCTGGAGGGTCGGAAGGCGCTCGACCTGATGGAGCGCCAGGTCAAGGAATACGGAGCCAAAGCCTTCAAGCTCTACAATGTGCGCTACGACTATGGCGAACCCTTCCCCTGGCGCATGGATGATCCCCGCGTCGCCTACCCGGTCTTTGAGAAAGCGCTTGAACTGGGCGTGAAGACCATCGGCGTGCACAAAGGCGTTCCGCTCGGCCCGCAGCCCATCGAGGCCACACAGGCATGGGACATGGACGGGGCTGCCGCGAACTTCCCCGACATCAACTTTGTCATCTTTCACGTCGGCTTGCCCTTCATTGATGAGATCTGCTGGCAACTGGTACGCTACCCTAACCTGTACGCCTCGATTGCCGCAACGCTCAACTTTATCGTGCGCGCACCCCGCCAGTTCGCCGAAAATCTCGGCAAGCTGCTTTTCTGGTGCGGCGAGGATAAGATCCTCTACGGTGGCGAGACGCCCATCTGGCATCCGCGCTGGGCGCTGGACGCCTTCTGGAAATTCGAGCTGCCTGAAGATATGGTCACGGGCTACGGCTATCCGCAGCTTACCAGGGAGGCCAAAAAGAAGATCCTCGGCGGCAACCTTGCGCGCCTGATGGGTATCGATGTCGAGCAGAAGGTAGCGCAACTGCGAGCCTGAAAAGGTAATCAGGCAGACGAGGGCAACCCTCGTCTCTAAATGTAGAGGCGGAGCTTGCCTCCGCCTCGTCCCCCTCTCCTCCGCCTCGTCCCCCTCTCCTCCGCTCGTTCCTCTTACCTCCGCCTCGTTCCTCTGTTGTGTACCGCGTGAGAAAATGTATACGCCCGCTCATTTCACATCGCTTCCTCTTCTGCCACCATGCTTGTCAGGCGGCGCTGCCAGGTCTCTACCGCTTCGATCACCGAATCGCGCTCCTCGTTCTGCGGAAGGTACTCCCATTGAACATGGTGGATAAATCGATCAGCCCTCTCCAAACCGACTTCGGGCTGGATTGTGGCCTTTGAGCTGTCCAGTGGGGCCACCTCTTCCCGAGGCGAGGCTCCATCCGGGTGCTTTTGCTGTCACCTTCCCTGACTGCCTCGCGACAAAACGCGCCAACCGCATCTGGCTTCGGTGGCGCTTAAGCGTAAACCTTTGGCAAGGGGCATGCGAGCACTTCGCGCGCCGTCCATCGTCGAGTGGTTCTGCCAGCCGCCATGGCTGGCGTCCGTTGTCGGTAGCGTTGAGCCGTTAGTTTGCCACCTCGCTCTCGTGGCTGCACGAGCCTCACCCGCAGCGATTGGTGAGGACGCACAAAATGATAGTACGCCCGCCACCACTCCAGATGGGCGAGCAGCTGTGGTGACTGTTGCGCCGTCACCCAGGTACGGCGAGCGAGCGCGGCTACACCATGGCGGACGGTCAAATTCAGCCGCTCGATGAAAGCGGGGTTCAGCCTTCCAGAGAGGCCTAATCTCTGTAAGCTGGCTTTGAGAGCGTCCTCTGTCCCCAGGCGCATGATGTGGGTGACCCGAACCAGCTTGCGCCGCCGGTAGCTCTTTTTCACCTGACCATAGATCAAGCCCGCCGCTACCCGCCACTTACGCACGTTCCTGCCTCGACGACTTCCTACGAACCAGTCTCCAAAATGGGCCGTGAGGGCATAGAAATACAAATTTAAGCCATCACTGGTGAACAGTGGCAGACAGCCAGGGGTCAAGAGCTGTCGCAGGGAGTGGATGACGGTATGCGCGGCGTTTTGTGTGCGGGGACCCAGGTGGAGCACAGGAAGCAGCTTCGTGCAGGGGTCGATGACTAGCCAGAGCCAGAGTACCTGTCTGGCGCAGCGCAGCCTGGTGCGCAGTTCATCCAGCTGGAGGTGCGGGAAGTGGAGATAGGAGAAGAGGTGCTTATGCAGCGTCTGAGCATGCTCTCCAGCGCGAGTCAGCCACGTCGTGATGGAGGCTTGTCGATAGCCGAAGACCCGTTCGGCGGCGGAAACGTCCAGTCCTTCGGCCAGTGCAGCAAGCACCCTTGCGACCTGATAGGAAGGGGGTTTCAGACAGTACAGGGCAGTGTTGCGCCTGGAAGTGAACGGGATACGGCACGCCTGGCAGCGAAACGTCTGAATCCGCTCGGCCCTGCCATGCTTGCCATCGCCAACGAGCGCGTGGATGTGAGCGTCGGTGATTCCGAAGTATACACACTGCGGGTTCGGACAGGCAAAGCCCTCGGTGGGGATCCGCTTGGGTGCTCCCCGCTGGCTTTTCACCTCAGACCAGGGACGTACAGGCTTAGGTGCTGGTCCTCCACCCGACGAGGCAGTGGAGGCGAGACGACAGGCCGGGCAATCATCTGGGCAGCGAGGCTTCAACAGACGGTGGAGTGTGCCACGCCTGGCCCTTCCTCGTAAATGGGAAGGCTGAAGAGAGAACCAGCGAAGACGCCAAAGCAGCGCCAGAGAGAGGAGACAGACCACGAGCAAGAACAGGAACAGATGAAAGGCCATAACAATCCTCGCTGCTTGAAGTGGGTGGCATGGAACGTTTCCGCATCATAACGAGCCTCGGAAGGGGCTGTCAAGCCGGTAGGAGAGAAGGCGGAATTATCCACCACCGAGAGGGGCTGTACCAAACGTTGAGTATGCATCGCCTGGTGCAGATGGTACTCAGACACCACCTGGATGTTCCAACCCGCAGATACCGGGCACGTCAGGCACTGCGCCTCATCAGCGAGTCGGTTCTGTCAACCCGCGTGAGCATGCGGACAACATGTGAGCAACTCCTACCTCATGCGTTGACTGTACTTCACTGTCTGGAGGAGGAGCAGGGAACGGAAGCCTGGGACGCAAGTAGCGCCTCCGAGATGGCTGCGCTCCAGATGAAGCTCGCCGGCTATCTCGCAACTCAGGGGCGCTACAGGCAGGCAGCCGCGCTTTCTGGCCGCTCTCATCGCCTGTACGAACTCTACCCAATCGCCATGCGCCCGCAATGGACACGCTCGCTACTCGACCTGGCCGACTGCTACGCGCAGCAAGGCAAGGACGGCCAGGCCCAGACCTGCTACGAACGCGCCCGCGCGATCCAGGAGCAGGTACTCGGCCCATCTCATCCTGAGGTCATTGCTACCCTGCCTGGTCTGGCGCTCCTGCACAAAAAACAGCAGCGCTACACGCGGGCCATTGCGCTCCTGCTCCCCATTGTCGCAAAACAGCAAAACAGGTCGATTGATCCAACCTTCCAGGTACTCCTGCCGCACTCCCTCGCCGACCTGTATACCAGGCAGAGAGACTATGCAGAGGCCGAGGACTACTTTCAGCGCGCCCTGGCCCTGTGGCAGCAGACCCGGACACCCGTACAAACGGTGACGAAACCCTCCTGAGACCACTATGCTGAACAGGCGCTCGGTGCTCGGTCTGGTGCCGGGTGCCCGTTCCTACTCGCTCTGGTCAGGAAGGCCGGCCCCGTGGATGATGCGCGGCGTGTCTTCTTCTTCACAAAACGAGAGCAGATCCCGCTCCATCGCTGTTCAAGGGTCTCTACCCGTGCCGCGACTGCTTCCAGGCCGCACTGCCCGCTCAGGAGCAAAGTCCAGGCAGAGAGCATATCCAGGCGCGGATTCTCCCCGCACCCGGGTACCGGCAGGCGCTCCATCCAGGTCAGCAGCCTTTTTACCAGACACAAGGGAGCCTTTTTCAGGCGGGCAGGTAGGTGAGGCCGATGGCTCCCAACGCGAAGGTCTTCGCACTCAGCACCTTCAGACTGAGCGAATGAGGCAGATCTTTGAAGAGAGGCTTGCCGCTCCCAAGCACGACAGGATGCACTACCAGATGGTACTCGTCGATGAGACCTGTACGTGCAAGGGACCGGGCAAGCATCGCGCCGCCCCCCACCAGGATATTCTTCCCGGCTTGCTGTTTCAGGTGTGCGATCTCTTCCGCCGCGCTGGCGGTTGCTAAGCGGGAATTTCGCCACTCCAGCGTGGTGAGCCGGGAGGAGAAGACGATCTTGGTGTGGCTATTCAGCAGGGCAGTCATCTCACTGGTCTGTGACGGCCATGGTGCTGCTTGCTGCAAGTAGGTGGTGTGGCCGAGCAGGATGGTATCGACTCCGCGCAGGAGGCCGGTGATCCACTCTCCCATATCGGGACTCATCGTACGAAAAGCCCAGTCGAGTTCTCCGTTTGGCCCGGCCACATACCCGTCCAGGGTGATATTCATACCGAGGCAGACTTTTCTCATGAAGTTCTCCTTTTGTCTTATGCTTCCTCCGTCACATTCGAGCGCAAGCAGAATCACGCTCAAATTGACCACGGCATCGGTTTTCATCGAGCGCCTCGGGACGCATCGACGCTATGAGAAGCATAGACGAGATGTGGTGGTAGTGGGATCTCCCAAAGGTGATAATTTGACTTTGCCGATGGAGGTATTGTTGTTGGGAAAGCAGCGGTGTCTCGTCACAGCAGTTTGAGACGGGCAGCCTGGGCAAGCGCCTGCGTGCGGCTGCTCACGCCCAGCTTGCCGTAGATGTTGCGCGTGTGGACCTTGACGGTGCCCACACTGAGCACCAGGCGCCGGGCAATCTCACGATTGGAAAGGCCCTGAGCAATCAAACCCAGCACCTCTACCTCCCGCGCGCTCAGCGGTTCGAGCAGCGCCTGGTTCGCGCTCGCGCCGGGGGTCTCATCCGCATTACCCAGGATTGACCGGATTGTGGTCTCCAGATCCAGGCCGCTACCGCGTTCCCAGGCGGCCTGATACGCCTCCTCTCCAAGCTGATGCACCAGCTCGGCACGCACACGTTCCACCTTTGACCAGCGATGCAGCCATCCGCTTGCCCAGGTGGGTTGTTGAAACGCCAGGCTCAGCAGTTCGGTAGCCGCTTCTAACATCCCTTCATGGGCGCGTGCGATGGCTTCCAGGGCCAGGCAGATCGTCGCCGGGCCGGGATCGTCGCGTCTCCCCGAAAAGAGCGCCGGGTAACTCCGCCGTGCGGCGTCATACTGACCCAGCCCGCAGTCAGCTATTGCCTGCCCCCAATGCACGTTCAGTTCGTGGTAGCTGCCCAGGAACGGCTCCTGCGAGAGCGCTTGCTGCCTCCTCACCAGTGCTGCGCCTTCAGAATAAGCTTCGTCCTTCACGCAGAGCAAAAACGCCAGCAAACTTGCCGAGAGCAATTTGCTGTCGAGGTTATTGGTTTCTTCGGCCAGGTCGCGCATCTCTTCGGCGAGCATATGTACCTCTTCCAGCTCACCCTTCAACAGCACCACTTCCGCCAGTTCAAACAGAGCATGCAGGATGCCCTTCACGTTGCCGATTTCGCGCATCATCTCAAGCCCCTCCCGCGCGTACCTCTCACATGCGGGGTAATCCAGTTGCGCGAGCGTAACATCGGTCAGACAGAGGGTGATCCAGGCCATGCCGCTGCGATCCCCAATGGTGCGCCGCAGGTCAAGGCTCCGCTGGAACAGCCGCTGCTGTTCCGCGGAGGTCTGCGGGACTCCCAGCGCCAGCCAGGACAGCGTTTCTGCCTGGTAGAAAGGATCTTCCAACGCTTCGAACACCGCCGCGCTTTCCTGAAAAAGCTTCGCCGCCCTGGCGTGGATATGTGGGCGTTTCTCTTCCACCTCCCAGACGGCGAGCAACGCCGAAACGAGGAGGCAGAAACCGATCTCTGCCTGATCCTTTTGTGCGCGTGCCGTCGCCAGGCAGGCGTCTATCTGGGCGCGCAGATCCTCTTCGATGTGCAAACTGCCCAGCAAAATCAGCCGCGCCAGCCGCGCCTGTATGCGGCGGAGTGCGGGAAGGTGCTGCGGCGGAGGAGAGGATGAAAACCGCTGGATCGCGGCCTGAAGCAATGCCGCGATTTCGTGATAGCGTCCGTGCATATCTGCGAACAAGTGCAGGCTTTCGACGGCCCCTGAAAGAGCTTCAACATGTCCCTGCTCGACGGCCAGGTACCAGGCGCGGCGGATGTTCTCAAAGTCCGCTTCTATAGCGTCTAAGGCTGCGATCTGCCGGTACGTTTTGATGTCGCGCTCAAGGCGGTGCAGCAGACCAAGATAGTAGTCGATGTAGGCCTGCTGGACCGCCCCTGCTTCACCAGACGCCTCCAGGTGTTGCTCGCCGTACTGGCGCAGCAGTTCATGGACCTGGTAGCGTCCCGACGCTGCTCTACGCACCAGCGATTGGTCGATCAGCCTGGCGAGTGTCGAAAGGTCTGCCTCGGCCACGACCCGGGCCGCCTCGCGGCTAAATCCGCCGCGAAAAACGGACACGCGCTGAAAGACCGCGCGTTCCTTTTCACCGAGCCGCTGCCAGGAGTGGCTCAACACGGAGCGCATGCTGCGGTGGCGCTCTGGCAGGTTGCGCGAACGAGTCGCCAGCAGATCGAGATTGCGTTGGAGTTCCTGGGCGATGTCGATGGGGCGGAGCGTCGAGAGCCAGCTCACCGCCAGTTCGATGCCCAGTGGCATTCCCTCCACCAGCCGGCAGATGTCCATCACTCCCCGCTCGTCTTCGGCCAGGTCGAAATCACTCCGTATGCGGCGTGCCCGATCCACAAACAACTGCACCGCGCTGTAATCGCCAGGGACTTTGCCCTCTTCTCGTTCGGGATAGCTGAGGCCGGAGATCGGCCTGATCCATTCTTCCTGGAGGTTGAGCGTCTCACGAGAGGTCGCCAGGATTTTCAGGCCAGTAGTGGCGGTCAGGATGTCAGAAACGAGATCAACGCCCTCCAGCAGATGCTCCAGATTATCCAGCACCAGCAGCACACGTTGCTCGTGCTTCTCGCGCAGATACGCCAAAAATTGCTCACGAGGGCTGCGCTGGTCCTGCTGAAAACGAAACGGCATGGCTTCGGCAATGGCTGGCAGCAGGTCGTCGGCCCGTGAGAGTGCGGCGAGCGGCACCCAAAAGACACCGTTGGGGAAGGAAGCGCGATGGAGTGAGGCGACTTCCATTGCCAGCCGGGTCTTGCCGATTCCCCCTGGCCCAACGAGCGTCACCAGGCGGCAGAATGGATTAGAGAGTAGTGCGCTTACCTCAGCCATTTCCCGCGAGCGACCAATCAGTGGCATGAGTTGGGCAGGCAGGTCGTCAGTGTAGCTATCAGGTGTTCTGATCGGCAAATGATGCATAGCGGGCCTCCTTGTCTGCGGGGGAGTCAGATCACCACCCGGGCTCAGTACGATACCGGGCCGTATTCAGGTCCCATCTTAGCTGATTTTTCGTGAAAGAACAAGGAGGAGATTGTTGACCCAGGGCCAGGTCAACAGGCCGTTTTTCCTGTCGGGATGAGACGATCACGGCGCTGCTCGCCGAGTCTTGTGTTATACTTCTGCCTGTGGGAAATTGAAGATGAGATATCCAATGGGAATGAAAGGACGCTATGCCCAGACCATCGCTGCATGTCCTTATCTGGTCTGAAGACGCTCAGCAGTATGAACTGCGGATCCACGGAAAACCCGCTTTTCCCTCTCAAGTGGAGCGCAAAGCTTCAAGCAGGCGAGACGGTGCTGATCAATGGCGCGACAGGCTTTGCCGGGAAACTCGCCGTCCAGGTTGCCAGGCTGCTTGGCGCAAAACGAGTGATTGGTACCGGGCGCGACGCTGTGCAGCTTGCGAAACTTCGTGACCTGGGAGCAGATGCCGTGATTGATCTCAAACAATCCGACGCCAATGTGGTCGAAGCCTTCAAACAGGAAGCAGGAGCGTCAGGATACCAGATCATCCTTGATTTTGTGTGGGGCCATCCAACTGAACTGCTCCTTGAAACGCTTATTCCGCGCGAACTTTCCCTTGCCAGACAGCGCGTTCGTCTGGTGCAGATCGGGGAAATGGCGGGACCAACAATTTCTCTGGCTGCGGCGGCGCTGCGTACCTCCGAGCTGGAGATACTGGGTGCAGGTTCCGGTTCGTCCTCGATGAGCCAGGTACTCCTGGACGCTCTGGCATTCCTGGATCAGCCCGGTTTGCTGCCTTCGGGCTGATGCCTGCTCAAAGTGTGCAGGGCCTCTGCCTCCAATTTGCCTTTTGCAATACGAAATCTCACGATCATACATCCAATTCAGAGCGGCTGACATCAGACCTGTTTCCTTCTGACACTCCCCGGCCTCATCTCCCCTCACCAGAATACTCCCATCGAGACGGCGCGGATTACCACTTTTGGTAGATCACACTACCACCAGATGTCGTCTATGCTTACGGCATCAGCAATGAGCCAGGAGGCTCGTGAGGTCAGAAGTGATATTCGACCAATCAGCATTTTCTCTGCTCGGAAACCAGAAGAGGAGAATATTGTGGGAAAAATGCATGTCCACGAAGTGGACATTGATATCGCGCTCGTGCGCCGGTTACTCGCGGCCCAATTCCCGCAATGGGCGGACCAACCGATTGATCCGGTCCCGTCCGCTGGAACGAATAACGCAATCTATCGACTCGGCCCCGACATGGCTGTGCGCCTCCCCCGCATCGAAGGGGCGACCGGGCCACTAGAAAAAGAGCACCTGTGGGTGCCCAGACTGGCTCCACATCTGCCGCTTGCTATCCCTGTCCCGCTCGCCAAAGGGCGGCCTGGCGAGGGCTATCCCTGGTCCTGGTCGGTCTATCGCTGGCTCGCAGGCGAGAACGCGGAACAGGGATGCGGCATCGATCTCGGCCAGGCGGCGCGTGATCTGGCGCGTTTCATCACTGCGCTGCACCGGATCGATCCTATGAACTGGTCAGCCCCTTCGCCCCCGGCCTCTTCGCGCGGCGTGCCGCTCTCCACGAGAGACGCTCCCGTGCGCGCGGCCATCGCCGAACTTTCCGGCATGGTCGATACCGACGCCGTGACTGCGGCCTGGGAGGCGGCTTTGCAGGCGCCGGCCTGGCACGGCCCGCCCGTCTGGACCCACGGAGACCTGCTCCCAGGGAATCTGCTGGTCCGGCGTGGCAGGATCAGCGCCGTCATCGACTGGGAGGGGCTGGGGGTGGGCGATCCCGCCTGCGACTTGATCGTGGGGTGGAGCTTTCTCTCTTCCCCCACGCGAGAGGTCTTGCGCGCCGCGCTGCCGGTCGATGAGGCGACCTGGGCGCGAGGGCGCGGCTGGGCGCTGTCTATTGGACTGATTGCCCTGCCCTATTATCAGGACACCAATCCCGTGTTCGCCGCCACCGCCCGCCGGATGATTACCGAAGTGCTTGCCGATCATCAAAGATAAGAAAGGAGCATTCCTATGCAATTTGCCCTCGACCTTCCCCCCTTTGGCCCTTTCAGCAATCCACACCTGGTGGCGGGCCTGGCCCATGAAGCCGAGGAGGCAGGGTGGGATGGGTTCTTTGTCTGGGACCACCTCAACTACCATCAGGCGGGATTACCACAACCTGTGGCAATCGCTGATCCCTGGATGCTGCTGGCTGCTGTTGCGCTGCGCACCAGATATATCAAGCTCGGCACGATGGTCACGCCAGTGCCACGCCGTCGTCCCTGGATGCTGGCACGCGAAACTGTCACGCTCGACCATCTCTCAGGAGGGCGCCTGATCCTGGGGGTGGGCCTGGGCACCAACTTCTTTGGAGAGTATCAAAACTTCGGTGAGCCAACCGATGAGCGGGTTCATGGAAAGATGCTCGATGAGGGACTTGCGGTCCTGATGGGCCTGTGGAGCGGGGAAGAGTTCAGTTACCAGGGGCAGTATTATCGACTCAGCCGGGGGCAATTTCTGCCCAAACCGCTGCAACAGCCGCGCATCCCGATCTGGGTCGCGGGCAACTGGCCGCACACAAAGCCGTTTCGTCGCGCGGCTCAGTTCGATGGGGTCTTTCCCCAGAGGCTCTCCCACGCCCTTACTCCAGAGGATTTCCGTGAGATCCTTGCCTCTATCCAGGCCCGGCGGACGGCAGCTACACCTTTTGATGTAGTTGCCTCTGGATCGACCGGCGGGCAAGACCCCGCACAGTATAGAGCGCGGGTGGCTGCATTCGCCCGGGCAGGGGCTACCTGGTGGGTGGAGGGCTTTGATCCCCTGGAGACGTTTGAGCAGGTGCGCCAGCGGATCCACCAGGGGCCACCGCGCTTCTGATGTACATCTCAGAATGGAGTTTCAACATGGACGGTTTGTTGTCTGCAAACTGCTGCGTTTCATCCAGGATGGATGATCCTGTTACCAATGAAAGGAAGAATAGATAATGCAAAAGAGCATGTCAGAAGACCGTACCTCTATTACATTCGTTCAGACGGGGCAAAGCACCGATGCGCGAACCCGGCGTACCAGAGCGCTGCTAGCTTGCGGCATGATCGCCGGTCCGCTCTATATCGCCGTAGGTGTCCTCCAGATCCTCATCCGGCCCGGCTTCGATCCGACGCGCAACGATCTGTCGCAGATGAGCCTGGGAGACCTGGGATGGATTCAGATCACCAATTTCATCGTGACCGGCCTGCTGGTCATCGCCTGCGCGGTGGGGATGCGGCGCGCGCTCCGGGGGAGCACGGGTGGAACCTGGGGACCGCTGCTGCTCATCGTCTACGGCCTGGGTCTGATTGGCGCTGGCTTCTTCACCGCCGATCCCGGCCTCGGCTTCCCGCCGGGAACGCCCATGGACGCTCACATTATAAGCTGGCACGGCATCGTGCATACCATCAGCGGTGGGCTGGGCTTTCTTGGGTTGATCGCAGCGTGTTTCGTGTTTGCCCGTCGCTTTGCTGGCAGGCGGCAATGGGGCTGGGCGGCGTACTCGGTCGCTACCGGCGTGTTCTTCCTGGCGGCTTTCGTCGGTATTGCCACCGGGTTCCAGCAGAACGGGGCTGCCCTGGTCATCCTTACGCTGGCCTTTACGGGCGCGGTAGTAATCGCCTGGACCTGGATTGCTGTGCTGGCGGCACGCTTGAGAGCCGGGTTGGCGTGAGGATCGAGTAAGGACAGGAGCGAAGGCGGCCAGAGGACTCTGGCCGCCTGAAACCAATGGGAAAAGATTGTTCTGAAGAGGAAAGATGGTAAAGAGCAAAGAGTTTCCCTCTTGACTCTCCCATAAGGGGAGGATGTAAGCTCTCTGAGGAGGTAAGCCTTCTAGAACGCTGAAGCGGAGAAAGCGAGAGGATGATGCTCAAGATTGGAGAATTTGCGTGTCTGAGCCAGGTGTCGGTGAAAACCCTGCGGCATTATGATGCGCCTGGGGTGTTGCGCCCGGCACAGGTTGATCCTGAGAGCGGCTATCGCCTCTACGATATCGGACAACTGGTCGAGGTCGTGCGCATTCTGGCGCTCAAAGACTGCGGTTTTGCCCTGGAAGAGATCGCGCGGCTCCTGCGGGCGCATGACGCGCAGACGCTTGAGGCGCTGCTGCACCAGCGCGTCGCGGCTCAGGAGCGCCTGGTCGCTGATGAGCAGGCCCGTCTCCAGCGCATGATCGCGCGCACAAAGCAACTGGCGGAGGCTGATCGCATGCCGCTTTACGATGTGCGGCCAGAAGGCCCCTGGCTTGAGCCACGGGGATGAATGGCCTCGCACCCTTCTGTTAACACATGTTCTAATTTGTGCTAAAATCTGCATATGCGTAAAACATTTCAGTACCGAATCTATCCGACGAAAAAGCAGGTGAAAGCCTTGTATGACACCCTTGAAGCGTGCCGCTGGCTGTATAATCATCTGCTTGAGAAGCGTCGGGACGCCTGGGAGCAAGAGGGGAAATCTCTCTCGCTCTATCAGCAACAAGAAACCTTTTCGGTCCTGAAAACTGAACGCCCCTCGCTCAAAGGAGTCCACTCCCAGGTGCTTCAGAACGTCGCGGTGCGTGTCGATCTGGCCTTCAAAGCCTTCTTCCGCCGCTGGAAGGCCGGTGAGAAACCAGGCTACCCCCGTTTTAAAGGCTCTGGGCGCTACGATAGTTTCACCTTCCCACAATCCGGCTTTTCCATCACGCACGACCAACGGGTATGCCTCTCCAAGATCGGGAGGGTGAAGATGGTCTACCATCGTCCCGTGAAAGGAAAGATCAAGACCTGCACGATAGAGCGCAGCCGCACCGGCAAGTGGTACGTGTGCTTCTCCTGTGAAATGGAACCGGAGCGCTTGCCCCAGAATACGAACAGGTGCGCAGGGAAGCGGGTTTGCTTCCAGCGTGGCTAACCCTTGCTGGCAAGCGGCGATCAACCGCTTGTGCTCTAAGGAGCGGGCCAGGGCCAGGCTGTGTTCGTAGTGCTGGCGCGCCCGGGCCGCATCTCCCTGCAAGGCGTATATTCGTGCCTGCAAGAAAAACGAGCGAGCGAGATGGCGGCGATTGCCCACATCCAGATTGATCTGGTGGCATTCGCTCAGCAGCTCGTGCGCTCTGGCGAGATCTCCCCGGTCCAGGGCATATTGCTCCAGCAGACTCAGCGCATGGCCCAGCGCCCACCGGTTGCCAGCCTGCCGCAAAAGGGTGAGCGCCTCTTCGAGCCGAGACTGTGCCTCTTTCAGTGCTCCCTGGTCAAAGGCATTACGGGCCAGGTAGATGAGCGTTACCGCGACATCCCCCGGATACCCTGGCTTCCTGAAGATAGACAGACTTTCTTCCAGCTATTGCCGCGCTCTCTCATGTTGACCACCAGTAGAGGCGAAGTACCCTGGCTCCCCAAGGGCCATGGCGGTCCTCCAGGAGTCGCCAATGCTTCTGCCGATTCGCAGGGATTCTTCGGCCAGGGCCTGTGCCTGTGCTGTGGCGCCCCGCCGTGAGGCGAGAGCCGCGAGTGCAAAAAGCGCATGCGCCACCCCCGGCTGGTTGCCGTTCTGTTGGAAGATGCGCAATCCCTCCCTGAAAATTTGCTCCGTGCGCGTATAGTCGTAGGCATCGAAGCCCCGATGAAAGATGAGCGATCCCCAGGCCAGCACAGCCGTCGCATACACCATTGGCGCTTCTTGCTCGCTGGCGGCCATCACCTGGTCCATCAACGCGCAGCCTTCCCCTGGCCTGCCACGCACGCTCCAGAAGCGCCAGAGAGCCATCCCCAGGCGCGCCGCTATCTCGATGCGCCGCTCGTCCGCTTCACCGCGTTGTTCCAGTGCCCAGCTAAAGACGGTACGCAGATTATCATACTCCTGGTCGATCAACTCCAGCCAGTGCGTGGCCCGGGCATCGAAGAGATGCTTATATGCTTCCTCGGCAAACTGGAGATAGTACAGCTCATGGATTTTTCGCGCCGTATCTATCTCGCCTTGCTCTCGCAGGCGCTCCCATCCAAATTCGCGGATCGTCTCAAGCAAGACGAAGCGTGGCTCTTCGCTCTCCTGCTCGGTCTGGAGCACCAGGCTCTGGTTCAGCAGCGAGGCAACCCCCTCCAGAACCTCGCTCATCCGCTCACGGTGAGCAGGCGTAGGATCGCCAACCCCTTGCAGCAGAAACGCAATCGCTTCCAGCGTACAGCCTCCCTTAAAGACCGCAAGGTGCCGGAAGAGGCGATGCTCCTCTCGACTGAGCAGGTCGTAAGGTGGGATCGGGAACTCCTGCTCTCCCGAAAGGTGAAGGGGCGTTCGGCTCGTGACCAGAATACGCAGATGATGGCAGGAAGCCAGCAGCGCTTGAGCCGCCGCCAGCGCCAGGCGCGTTTTGCCGACGCCGCCCGGACCGATCAGGGTGAGCAGGCGCACTTCTGGCCGTCGTAGGAGGGCGCAGATCTCCTCTAGCTCCCGCTCGCGCCCGATGAGCGGGCTGAGATAGGCGGGCAGGTCGTTTTGTGCCGGCAAGAGAGGCCCGGTTCTGACTTTATACTGCATAAGCCTTGCTCTGTGATAGCGCCTTCTCCAAAGCTGCGCGTGTGTTTTCCAGTAGACGCTCTTGCTTCGGGGATTTTTCGCAGGAAGTTCCAATCGCACCCTTTCGCCTTTTGAAATCGGGTTACTCTCTTTGACCACTTCTGCCTGAGGACGCAGGTGCATACGTAGCCGCTCGTCCCCTCTGGCGCTCTGCCAGATTGGCGGAGATACGTAGCCAGATAAGTAATCTTACCGATATATGGCGGGACGGTTTCGCGTAGACTCTGAGCCAGGAGACATTTTGATAGAGAACGTCTTTGATGTAATGGAGATACAAGGAGATATACCATGTATTATAGAGTAGCAATGCAAAGGCACCCGGCATCAGCCTGGCGATGGCAATCAACTATATTGAGTTCGCTGCGGGCGCTTGTCCAGTTTCTGCGGCCTTACGGCGCGCTGACGCAAGATCGCCTGCGTGTCTTTTGCGCCCGGTCCCGCGAAGAGATGGATGAACTGCTGGCGCGCGAGAACGATGGCACAGGTTCAGGCTCAGTCATGGCAGCGCAGTTCCTGCACGAGCGTGGGCTAGATTTCTATCACAGAAACGAGACCTCCGCAGCTTCTGGCAGGCTGGAGCGCCAGCGCGGAACCGCCGTTGTGCGTACCGCTCCACGCCTGGAGGAGAGCACGCAGGCAGAGCCGGCGATCATGATGCAGGCATGGAGCGCCAACGCATTGGAGAGGAGAAGGTATGAGCTGGAGCAGGGACCTG
>Ga0209810_1002820_pt1 | contig 19707 bp, 17 predicted proteins | sample Coa_R1_7_FD_187159 | JGI IMG/M metagenome (GOLD analysis project Ga0209810, IMG submission 187159) | Surface soil microbial communities from Centralia Pennsylvania, which are recovering from an underground coalmine fire - Coalmine... | ecosystem: Environmental > Terrestrial > Soil > Unclassified... | reverse complement strand
GTTCTCCCACTCTCGACAGGGTATCCTGGATTTCAGTGAACAACTGTTACGGATTTAGGCGACGACGCCTAGCTGTCGCTGCCACTGCTACCGGTCGCGACCCAACCGCGGCCCGGAAGGCGGAACCATGATTCTCCTGATGGCGGGACTCACCGTGTTCGCCCTGATCATGGGCGCCCTGTCCCTCGTCTCTGGGCCCGTCGCGCTCGCGCTGACGGCGCTCATCGGCGGCTGGCTGCTCCTGTTCGCGGCCCGCACCGCCCTGTCCAACACCAGCCTCTTCCGCAAGGGGGTGCGTCGTGGCTGACCTCATCTCGAACCACGCCGGTTCGTCGAACCGCGCTGTCTCGTCAAACCGCGCTGTCTCGTCGAACCACACAGCCTCGTTGAACCGCACTGTCGCCTCGAACGGCCAGACCCGCGACACGGCCCGCGACAACAGCGGCAAGTCCGTCGTCGCGTTCATCAGCGGGCTCGTCGGGCTGCTGGTCGGCAACCTCGTGCTCGGCCCGCTCGCGATCGGCCTCGGCATCGCCGCGCTGCGCGGCGCCAACCCGCGCCGCGGCCGCGCCGTGCTGGCGATCGTGCTCGGCGTCGCAGACCTTGCCGTCTTCGCGTTCCTCACCCTGCACTCGGAAGCCGGGCACGGCGTGCTGTGGAAGTTCGGGTCCTGAGCTCGACTTTTCCGACGGGTGCGGCGCCGATCCGTGAAAGATTCACGGTCATGCTGGCCGTACTCCGCCCGCAGAGCGCTTCCCGTTGAGTCCCCGCGGCGCCCTTCGTACCTTCTCCCTGGCTGGTCAGACACGAGGTCCGGCCGGCCGTCGAGAAGGGAGGGCGCGCCGCCGTGTCCACGACCGAACGGGTTGCCCACATCACGGCGCGCCGCTGGAACGCGGTACGCGCGCCGCTCGCCGTGTTGCTCGTCGCCAGTGGCTTGACCATCGCCGTGTCGCAGTCGCAATCGGCCTACGCCGCCGGAACCGTGACGATCAACGGGGCGACGACATATCAGAGCATTACCGGATTCGGTGCCTCCGAGGCCTTCGGCGAAGCGTCGACGGTCATGAGCGCCTCCGCAGCGGTCCAGCAGCAGGTGCTCAGCCTGCTCTACAGCCCGACCTCCGGAGCCGGGCTGACCATGCTGCGCAACGAGATCAGCGCCGACTCGGGCAGCACCATCGAGCCGACCTCGCCGGGCAGCCCCACCGCCGCCCCGTCGTACGTGTCGCTGGCCTCGATCAACCAGGACCAGGGCCAGCTGTGGTTCGCCCAGCAGATCAAGAGCCTCTACGGCGTCAACAACGTCTTCGCCGACGCCTGGAGCGCCCCCGCGTTCATGAAGACCAACAACTCCACCAGCAACGGCGGAGCGGTGTGCGGCCTGACCGGTGCCACGTGCGGTAGCGGCAACTGGGTGCAGGCGTACTCCAACTACCTGGTCCAGTACGCCCAGGACTATGCGGCCGCGGGCGTCCCGCTCACCTACATCGGTCCCGAGAACGAGGCCAACCTCTCGACGAGCTACGACAGCATGCAGCTGAGCCCGTCGCAGACCGCGCAGCTGCTCGACACGCTCGGCCCCGCCGTGGCGAATTCCGGCCTGTCCACGCAGGTGGAGTGCTGCGCGACGGAGGGTTGGGACTACGCGAGCCAGTACGCGTCCGCGATCGCGAGTGACTCGACCGCCAACTCGTATACCAAGGTGCTGACCAGCCACGGCTACACCGCGGCGCCGACCTCGCCGCTGTCCGGCTGGAGCAAGCCGACCTGGCAGACCGAGTGGTCCACGTTCGACGGCTTCAACTCGGCCTGGGACGACGGCAGCGACGCCTCCGGCTTCACCTGGGCGCAGCACATCCACCAGGGCCTGACCGGCGCGAACCTGAGCGCCTTCCTGTACTGGTGGGGCAGCACCACCCCGTCCGAGAACGGCGACAACGAGGGCCTGCTGGAGATCAACGGCTCCTCGGTCATCCCGACCGGCCGGCTCTGGGCCTTCGCCAACTACAGCCGCTACATCCACCCCGGCGCGACCCGCATCGCCGCCACCACCGCGGACAGCGGCCTGAACCTCAGCGCGTACAAGAACACCGACGGCACCGTCGCAGTGGTCGTACTCAACACCGCGAACAGCGCCGACACGGTCAGCTACGCGCTGCAGAACGCCGGCATCACCAGCGGAACCGTGACGCCGGTGCTGACCAACGGCTCGAACAACGCGGCCGCGCAGACCGCGATCCCGCTCTCCGGCGGATCGTTCAGCGCCAGCATTCCGGCGCGTTCGCTGGTGACGTACGTGATCTCGGGCAGCGGCAGCTCCGGCAGCCCCTCGGCGAGCCCGAGCACGAGCCCGTCGTCCTCGCCGTCCTCGTCCCCGTCCGCCTCTCCCTCCTCCTCCCCGTCGTCTTCGCCCTCCGCCTCGCCGAGCGCGAGCACCGGCGGCGCGACGTGCAACGTCTCGTACGTGAAGTCCAGCGAGTGGCCCGGCGGCTTCGTCGCGAACCTGACCATCAAGAACACCGGCACATCAACCATCAATGGCTGGACACTCAAGTTCGCCTATCCCGGCGACCAGAAGGTGACCAATGCCTGGAGCACGACGGTGACGCAGAGCGGAACAGCGGTCACCGCCACGAACGTCTCCTACGACGGGACGATCAGTCCAGGCGGAACCGTCTCGGTCGGCTGGCAGGGCACCTGGACAAGCAGCGACGCGACGCCGACGGCCTTCACGCTCAACGGAGCCGCCTGTTCGACGTCGTAACGCAACCACCGCTCGCCTAACCCATTGACCGAATAATCCCGTACTCATGCCGAACGCCACGCGCTACCGTGGCCGGATGACCAAGACCGACGCCGCTCCCCGCGTGGCGTTCGGCATGAGAGCCCTGAGAGAACACCCGCTGCTGCGTGGCCGGATCGCGGTCGCGCTGCTGTTTCTCCTTTACGGCGTCATCCTCGGCTCCTGGACCGCACGGATCCCGGCCGTCAAGCAGCGGCTCGGCGTCAGCGACGGCCAGCTCAGCCTGGCGCTGCTCGCCTTCGCCGCCGGGGCGATCGTCGGCATGCAGGCGGTGGGCCGGCTCGTGGACCGATACGGCAGCAGGCGCGTCATGCTTCCGGCCGCGCTCGTGGACGGCGCGCTGCTGCTCGGCCCGGCGTTCGCGCCGGACCTGCCGCTGCTCGTGCTGGCGCTGTTCGGCTTTGGCGCGGTGCACGGCACGCTCAACGTCGCGATGAACGCGAACGCGGTCGAGGTGCAACGCGCCTGGGGAAGGCCGATCATCTCCTCGTTTCACGCGGTGTACAGCATCGGCGGCTTCATAGGCTCCGCGCTAGGCGGCGTGTACGCGCGCGCCGGGCTTGGCCCGGCGGTGAGCTTCGCGACCGTCACGGGGCTGGTCGTGCTTGGAGTCGGCTGGTCATCGCGATGGGCTCTATCGCAACAGGCGATGACAGCCCTGAACGGAGCCGGTCCCGCTGAGCCGCAGTCACCGCAGCCTGCTGACTCGACGCCACCTTCCACCCGCACCACCTCGTCTCCGGCGCCTTCTTCGTCTCCGTCTCCGCTCACCCGCCTGCGGACTTTCCTCGCTCCGTCCGGCGCGATCCTCTTCCTGGGCGCGCTAGCGTTCTGCTGCCTGGTCGGAGAGGGCGCGGCGGCGGACTGGAGCGCGGTCTATCTGCGCGACAATCTGCACACCAGCGCCGGATTCGCCGCCACCGCCTACGCCGCGTTCGCGATCGCGATGACCGCGGGCCGGCTGGTGGGGGACCGGCTCACCGCGGCACTCGGGCCCGTCCGCCTAGTGCGCGGCTGCGGTGTCCTCGCCTCGGTCGGCCTCGCCGCCGGACTGCTCGTCAACGCGCCGATTGCCGGAGTCATCGGCTTCGCGTGCCTGGGCGCGGGCCTGTCCTGCATCGTTCCGCAGGTGTTCTCCACGGCGGGTAGCCGCGATCCGGCCCGCGCGGGCGAGGCGATCGCGCGCGTTGCCAGCCTCGGCTTCATCGGTTTCGTCGTCGGGCCGATCGTCATCGGCGGCGTCGCGGAACTCGTCGGGCTGCCGGCGGCGCTCGCGATCCCGGTCGTGCTGGTGATGGCGGTCGCGCTGGCGGCCCCGGCGCTGCGCCCGGCCGCTCCGGGCACCGTTACCCTGGACCGATGATCAGAACCGCCACTTCGGACGACGTACCGGCAATCCTCACCATGATCCGCGAGCTCGCCGAATACGAGCGTGCTCCCCACGAGGTGACAGCAACCGAGGAGCATCTGCGTACCGCGCTGTTCGGTGAGAATCCCGCCGTGTACGCGCTCATCGCCGAGAACGACGACACCGGTGAAGCGGTCGGCTTCGCGATGTGGTTCCTGAACTTCTCCACCTGGCTCGGCCGACACGGCGTCTACTTGGAAGACCTGTACGTCAAGCCGCACGCCCGCGGTGAAGGGCACGGCCGTGCGCTGCTCACCCGGCTCGCGCAGATCGCGGTCGAGCGCGGCTGCGGCCGGGTCGAGTGGGCGGTGCTGGACTGGAACGAGCCGTCGATCGGCTTCTACAAGTCGCTCGGCGCGGTGCCGATGGACGAGTGGACGATCTTCCGCCTCACCGGCGACTCCCTCGCCCGCCTGGCCGCGTCCTAGGCCCGGTTTGGAACCTCTCGCCTGGGCCACTCTCCAAACCGGGCCCAGGCCTGGCGGCGCGGTCCGTTTCAGCGGCCGGTCCCGGCGGCCGCCCAGGCTATGCGAGCACCTTGCTCTCCCCTGCTGACCAGCCGCTTTCTTCCTCCGCGAGCGATCTGTCAGTGCCTCGCGGCACCATGGGGACATGCTCTTCGCCGAGGTCGTCCAAGTCTCCGCCGCCGTCGCGGCGACTCGGTCGCGCCTGGCCAAGGTCGACGCGCTGGCCGGCATCCTGCGCGCCGCCGCCTCGAGCGAGCAGGCTCCGGCCGCGGTTCGCGTCGTCGTGGCGTTCCTCGTCGGCGTGCCGCTGCAGGGGCGCTTCGGGACCGGATGGCGCACTTTGGTCCAGCTGGACGCGGCACCTGCCGCCGAGCCCACGCTGACCGTCGGCGAGGTGGACACCGCCCTGGAAAGCCTCGCGGGCACCTCGGGAACCGGCTCGCGCGGGCGTCGCGGCGAGCTGCTCGGCGCACTGCTGCGGGCCGCCACCGCAGAGGAGCAGAACTTCCTGCTGCGGCTGCTTACCGGTGAGCTGCGGCAGGGCGCGCTCGAAGGCGTCATGCTCGACGCGGTCGCCAAGGCTGCGGACGTGCCCGGTGAACAGGTCCGCCGGGCCTTCATGCTCTCCGGCTCGCTGCCCGACACCGCCGCGGCCGCGCTGCACGGCGGCCCGGACGCGCTCGCCGCCTTCGCCCTGCAGATCGGCCGGCCGATACGCCCGATGCTCGCTTCTCCGGCCGAGTCGCTGCCGGACGCGCTCACCGAACTCGGCGAGGTGAGCGTCGAGTACAAGCTGGACGGCGCGCGAATACAGGTGCACCGCCGCGGCCAGCAGGTCAACATCTTCACCAGAACGCTGCGAGAGATCACCACAAGCGTGCCAGAGCTCGTCGAACTGGTCCGCGCGCTGCCCTGCGAGACGCTGGTGCTCGACGGCGAAACCCTGGCGCTGACCGACGAGGGCCGGCCGCGGCCGTTCCAGGAGACGATGAGCCGCTTCGGCGCCACCTCCGAGCGCGATCTGCTGCTGCATCCGTACTTCTTCGACTGCCTGCATCTCGACGGCGTGGACCTGCTCGACGCGCCGCTGACCGAACGCCAGGCCGCCCTGCAGCGCGTCGCCGGGCCATACGTCATCCCCGGCGCGTACCGGCCGAGCCAGGACGAGGCGCAGGATCTGCTCGCGGCGGCGCTCGCCGCGGGACACGAAGGCGTCATGGTCAAGGCGCTCGACGCGCCCTACGCGGCCGGCCGCCGCGGTCGCTCCTGGCAGAAGGTCAAGCCGGTGCACACCCTCGACCTGGTCGTCCTCGCCGCGGAATGGGGCCACGGCCGCCGCACCGGGTACCTGTCCAACCTGCACCTCGGCGCGCGCGACCCGGACGGCGGTCCGCCGATCATGGTCGGCAAGACCTTCAAGGGCCTCACCGACGAGCTGCTGGCCTGGCAGACCGAGCAGTTCCCCAAGATCGAGCAGCGGCGCACCGACTGGACCGTGTACCTGCGGCCTGAACTGGTCGTCGAGATCGAGCTCGACGGGGTGCAGGTCAGCCCGCGCTATCCCGGCGGGGTCGCGCTGCGCTTCGCCCGCGTGCTGCGCTACCGCCCGGACAAGGACGCCGCGGACGCCGACACGATCACCTCTGTGCGCGCCCTGCTCCCGGCGCGCGAGCCGGGCGATTCGGCGCCGGATTCCGGCTCAGCGGCTGGTGAGGCGGCGGATGCCGAAGAGGCTTGAGGGCCGGGCTCAGCGGGCTGAACCACCATACGCCGGAGACCAGAGAAAACCCTGGTACCGATTTTGCCTGAGCTAAACGATGCAGGCCTTCCCCCCACCGGGCGAAGCTGACACACTAGCTCATGATCAGACACCCCACCCCGTCTGATCCATCACCCGGCGTGTGGATTCGTTCCCGCCGGAAGGGTCCCCGGCATCGCATCCCCCCCGTGATGCCGGGGACCGCCCCGTTTCCGGGGCCGAATCCACCGATCAACGAGGTCCGCCCGAACGGGGCGTGCGGTTCAGGCACGCCCCGTCCTCGCGTCGAGCGGGGTAGTCAGCGCGCGGCGGCGGCCGACTCCTGCAGCGCGGCCGCGATGATGGCGCTGCCGGTCATGTCGAGGGCCGGTTCGTCCGTCTGCCAGCTCCTGACGTCGTCGACGAACCGGCTGCCGTGACCGGTGAACGCGGCGAACGGGTCACTGTTCTGGTTCGCCGGGCAGGCGGTCATCCCGCTCTGCAGATCTCCCAGGCCGCCGGTGAACTGATCGGCCCCATTCGGCCCGTTCACGACGGCGCCGACCGCGAGCGGGCCCTTGCCGTCGGTGCTGCCGCTGAGGTTCGCCACCTGGTGTTGCATGCAGCGCGGGAAGAGGTCGCCCTCGCCGACCATGAAGCCGGTGCCCCACGCGTTAGCGCCGAACAGCCAGTCGCGCTGCTCGGTGGCGAAGCCAGCGAAGCTGCGGTCGCCGGTGGCCTGCCGGTAGAGCGCCTCGGTGGCCAGCAGGCCGAAGGTGTGCGAGTCGACGTCGAAGTCCGAGTAGACCCCGCCGGCGTGGAAGACGTCTGATGATGCCCGGGAGGCCGCGGTTTGCAGCTGCCGCTTGAGGTCCGCGACCAGCGCGCTCCTGCCGACTGCGAGCCCTGATCCGCTCGGGTCGCCCGCGGCAGCCATAGCCTTGATCAGGTCGGCGTGCGCGAGGGCGCTGGTGTCGTAGAGGTTGAACGTGTCGCCGGTGTCCGCGCTGAGGTAGTCCTTGGCCCACGTCGCCGCGTCGGCGAGGTAGGGCTTGGCGTTCGCGTCGTGGCCGAGCGCGTGGGCCGCGAGCGCGATCTCGGCGGCGCCGAACTCCATGTCGTCGTGCCAGCTGCTCTCGGGGTAGTACGCGTTCGGCAGCGCGGTCACCAGCGGGTTCGGCGGGCTGGCGGTGTTCGCCTGCGCGTAGAGCGAGGTAGCGGCCTGATACTCGGCGGCCGCGCGGGACGGGTCGCGGGCCGCGTCGACCTGTGCCGCCAGTGCGAAGGCGGCCGATACGCGACCGGCCAGGTTGGGGCTGATCTTCGCGCCTGGGGCGGCCGCGGTGAAGGTCGGGCGGTGCGCTGCGGAGTACCGATCCGCGGCGGCGGTGTCGCCGTCGTCGGCCTGCGGAAGCCGCCACAGGTCGTGGTCGCCGGTGAAGGTGCCCGCGGAGTTGCCGGAGCCGATGCCGACCTGGAGATAGAGCGTCTTCGTGGACTGATCCCACATCTTGCTCAGCCAGGCCTCGCCGTAGTGCGCCTCGGCGTCGAGGCTCGTCGGCGCGGACGCGCCGAGAGCGCGCTCCGAGGCGAACAGGACGGCGTCACCATAGGCGGCGGTGTGCGTGAACTTCAGGAAGTCGCCCGCGTCGAACCAGCCCCCTGACACGTCGTGGCTGCCGCCGGCCTTGGTCAGATCGCCGTCGGTGATGGTGTCGGAGCCGCCGGAGGCGAAGTGCGGCCACTTGTACACTGCCGCGTTCCGGTCGTTGAGGTGCGAGGGCTGACGGTGCAGCGCTCCGCTGATCACGTCCGAGCCGTCGCGCTGCACCTGGTAGAAGGTCACCCCGTCCGCCACCAGCTTGCTGTACATCGATGCCGCCGTGGTGATGGCGAAGGCCGGGGAACTGGCGCTCGCCGCTCCGCTCACGACCAGGTGGTAGCGGCCCGGTTTGGTGAGCGCGGTGAACGTGATCGGATACACGTCGGGGTAAGCGCTGTTCCACTTGCCTCGGCTGGTCGATCCGACGTTGCCGCTCAGAACGCTCCGGCCGGCGGAGTCGACCACGGAGAATCTGGCCCCTGATACGGCCGCGCCGGTCATCAGATAGCCGACCTTCACCTCGGTGGGCAGGTAGCCGATCTGGTCGATGCGGATCTGGCTCGCCGCGGCGGCGTGCGCGCTGCCTTGGCCAACGAGGCTCAGCGAGGCGGCGACGGCGGCCGTGGTGGCCACCGCTGCGAGGCGCGTCGAGCGCGAAGGAGTGCGGGAGCGAGGGCGTGGATGGCGGTGCGGCTTGCGACGGATCGGCACGGCGTCTCCCTTGACTGGTAAATCTCCTTTACTAGAGGCGCACCGTAGCGCCGTCCGGAGCACCGGTCAACGCACTGGCGTGGAAGGAAAGGAATTGAACAGCGTGATGAGGCAGATCGTGTAGAGGATGCGGGCGCGCGGGGGAGGGGTAGGGATGAGGCCGCAGCCGCCGGGTATCCCGAAGCGGCGAACTGGGAGGTCGGACATGCGCGAACTGGAGCCGCTGCGTTCGCGCGTGGACGGCGTGCTGGCGGATTTCCTCGATGCGCGGCTCGGTGAAGTGCCGCCCGGCGAAGCGCGGACGCGAGGTCCGGGCGGGTGGGCGAGCGAGGCGCGGGACGGACATCGGCAGCTCGCGGACGAGGAGTTCGTTTCGGGCATCGCCGACCTGATCACGCGCGGCGGCAAGCGACTGCGCGCGGCCCTCTGCGTGCTCGGCTGGGCCGGAACCGGCCTGGCGGTCGACGACGCGATCGTGCGCGGCGGCGCGTCGCTGGAACTGCTGCATGCCTGCGCCCTGATACACGACGACGTGATGGATGAATCCGAGACTCGCCGCGGCGGTGCCACCGTGCACCGGGCTTTCGCCGCGCGGCATGCCGGGGCCGGCTGGCGCGGCGAAGCCGGGCAGTTCGGCGTCGGCGCGGCGATCGCGGCCGGCGACCTCTGCCTGGTCTGGGCCGACCGGCTGCTGCGGGAGAGCGGGCTGCCGGCCGCCGCGGTCGAGCGCGGCCGGCCCGTGTACGACGCGATGCGCGCCGAGACCATCCGCGGCCAGTACCTTGATTTGGTCGCGCAGGCGAGCGGCTGGTTCGAGCTCGACGACGCGCTGACCGTGGCGCGCGCCAAGACCGCCGCGTGCACGACCACCGGTCCGCTGCGGTTCGGCGGAACGCTGGCCGGCGCGGGCGCGGACCTGCTGGCGGCGTATGAGGCCTACGGCCTGGCCTTGGGCCTGGCGTTCCAACTGCGCGACGATCTGCTCGGCGCCTTCGCCGACCCGGCCGACACCGGAAAGCCGTCGGGCGATGATCTACGGGACGGAAAGTGCACCGTGCTGCTCGCGGAGGCGTATCAGCGGTTGGACTCAGCAGGGCGGCGACGGCTGCGGCTACTCGTCGGAAGCGGGTCACAGTCGGCCGTCGACGAGATCCGCATGCTGATGGAGGAGGCGGGAGCGCGCCAGGCGGTGGAAGAACGTATCAAAGGGCTGGGAAAGCAGGCGGTTGAGGCACTCAGTTCCGGTGTCCACGTGGATGCGGGGGTGCGGGAGTCGTTGGTGGGGCTGGTGGCGGTGGTCACGGAGGGGTGAGCGGCGAGCAGACGGCGCTACCAGTGCGGGACTCGGGAGAGCAGGACGGCGACGGCGATGGCGGGCACCGCGTAAGACAGCAGCTTGAGAGCGCCGTCGAGTGGGTTAAGCAACGCCGCCTTGTCGAGTGGCATCGTGGAGCCATCGGCGAGTTCGACGACACCGGTCACGTTCACCGCTCGTCGGCGCAGCATGCGCGCGGGCGTGCTCAGGCGCCGCTGCGCCGCAGAGAGATCCGTCGCGGCGATAACGGCGACGACAGCGCCGAGAGAGCGCGGCGAATTGAACGCGGGCGCCTGCGCGACGTAGCCGACTGCCGCGGGGAACGCCCCCCACGCGAGGGCGAATCCGAGGTCTGTGTGCAGCGCGCCGCCGAAGAGTTCGAGGTTGTATCCGAGTACGAGAACGACCCCGACCACCACGAACGGGATCAACACCAGTCCGGTACGCGGCAGCACCGCGATCCCGAGCGCCGCCGCGGCCGCGAGCGACACGATCGCCGCCGACCACAGAGCTCTGTCGCTGATGCCGGTGCGCAGCGGCCGGCCGTTCCACTCGTCGAGAGCGTGCGCCGCGATACCCACGGCGAGCGTGAACGCGACCAGTGTCGCGCCGAGAATCAACCAGTCGAGGTGCGGTGCGAGCGCGGCGCCGATCGCGGCATAGGAAAGGTGCCACAGCGTGTACGGCGGATGCAGCACCGTCCACCAGTCCCAGCGCGCGCCACCACGCCGCGCGTAGAAGGCGGGCGAGAGCGAATCGGCTTCGGCCATGTCAGGCGCCGTTCGATTCTGGCTCTGCGGCGAGCGTGGCCGCGGCCTCGGGCGCTGCGGTGGCATCCGGGGCGCCCTGAGCGCTGCGTGCCTTTCTGCCCCACATGACCACTCCGCCGCCGAGACTCATCGTGCGCACCCCGACGTCTTCGATGCCTGCTTCGCGCCAGTGCGCGACGGTCTGCTCGACCGGATGACGCTGGTAGTGCTCGGTGATCGAGGGGCCGAGGAACCGGCCGACCTGCGCCCACTCGCGCCCGCCGGTGGCGAATCCGGCCGCCGGGAGCACCGCGCGCGTGTATCCGCGCCAGGCGATGTGCCACACCGGCTTGCTCGGAACGGCGAACTCGAGGCTCGCGATCGCTCCGCCGGGGCGCACGACCCGGGCCAGCTCGCGCAGCGTCGCGGCCGGATCGGTCACGTATCGCAGCAAGTAGGTGAAGGTCAGGGCGTCGAAGGAGGCGTCCGGGAACGGCAGCTGCTCCGCGCGCCCGACCACGAGCCGGATCTGTCCCTCGGCGTTGTGGCGCGCGACGCGGTCCCGGCCGACGCGCACCATCTCCTCGGTCAGGTCGACGCCGATCACGTCCGCCGGCGTCCGGCGGCTCCAGGCCAGCGCGACCCCGGCGGTTCCGGTCGCGACGTCGAGCACGCGGTGCGCATCGGGGCTCAGCCGCAGCGCGGCGTCGACCATCGCGTGCCGCCAGCGCCGGTTCTGGCCGAACGAAAGCACCTCGGCGAGCAGGTCGTACTTCTCCGGCAGGCCGTCGAAAAGTCCCCGCGTGAACGCGTTGGCCTGCGCGTCTGTGTCCCAATGTGTACGCATTGCGCCTCCTCGGAGGGAGACATACCCCCTGTGGCCCGGGTCACCGGAGGCACGGCTCACTTGGGGACGCGGCTCACTTGCGGGACGCGATGCGGCGTGCGGCGGCGACTCCTGGGATGACCACGATGGCCAGCACCTTGAGCGGCAGCGAGAGCCCGCGCGAGGGGACGAACTGCACGTTCGCCGGCACGAGCGGCTGAACCGGCGTGGGCACCGGGCTGTGCGGCGGACTCGGGCTCGGCGAGGCCGGAGGAGAGGGGGAGGGCGAGGCGGCCGGCAGTCTCGGCGCGGCGGCGGCGCGCGGACTTGGCGGCGGTGCCGGAGACGCGGGCGGGCCCGGGGCCTTGATGCCGTTGTACGCGGCTTCGGCGCTGGCTTGGATCGGGTAGCTGCGCGTCGACTGCGGCCCTTGCGACGTGATCGCCCGATCCCAGAGCCACGTTCCTGCGACGATCAGGCTGTCATCGTGGCGCCCGACCGTGGTCGTCAGCGAACCGGAGCACACGGCAGATGCGCCGGGGGCGAGCGAGCCGACGGAAGGCCCTGCGGAGCAGGCGAGACCGGACAGCGAGGGCGGCGGCACCAAGCGCAGCCCGGTCACCTCGGCGGATCCGGAGTTCACGATCCGCACCGTCGCACTGACGGTGGTGTCAGCGGGCAGACCGCCGCCGGGCGGCACGCCGTTCGCGAAGGCGAGGCTCGCGGACAGGCCAGGGGCGATGGCTGTGTAACCGGCGTCGGCCGACGCGGACACTGTGCGGTTGAGGAGAGGGGAGAGAGCGCTGGCGGCAACGCGGCCGTCGTGCTCGCCGACCGCGGCGTTGAAGGTCGCGAAGCAGGTCAGCTCGCTCAGCGGGCCGAGATCCGCGCCATCACCGTCGTCCGAGTCGTCGTCACCGTCGTGCGTGCAACGGATCGCGGCTGACGAGACGTCAGGGTCGTGCACTGATACGCCGGTCAGTGGCAGCAGGCCGTCGTTGCGCACAACGTAGACACGCCGAACCGTGTCACCGGCAAGCGCGTGGAACGCGGTCGCTTCGGTGCCGGGCAGCGTGTCAGTGAACGTGGAAAGGTGTAGCGCCTCGAGGTCAAGACCGAGAGCCGTGTCAGCCGCCTGATGCTGGCCGGGTGACGCCGCGAAGGCCGACGGCCCCATCGTGAGAACGAAACCGGTCGCCAGCAGCGCGCCGAAGCGAGAGATAAGCATCAGTGGCCTGCTACGCATTCGCCGCCAGCACGTCTCGCAACGGTTGCGGGCTGGCGTGGATGAGCCCGTGGAAGGGCGACTGGAGCTCCACGACGAACCAGAACGCCAGGCACACCAGCGCCGTCGTGACCACGAACCCAGCGAACGCGAGCGCGTCGGCGCGCAGCCCGAGCGCGAGCGGAGTGGCGATCGTGATCAGGCTGAGCACGGCGAGCGCGATCAACAGCACGTCGGGGACGCCGGCGCCGGACTTCGCCAGCCGGTCGTCGCGCGCGTCGGCCACGGTGTTGATCTCCGCGATGGCCTGGTCCTCGATCGTTCCGGCCGTGGCGCCAGACGCCACCGGATGCGTCACGGCCGCCCGGGCCTCGGCCAGAACGCGCGCGGCCGGCGCGTTCTCGCCTGCGCCGTTGTCCGTGCCCGGCTTCGGCGGCCACTCGCTGTTCAGCACGGCAGCCGCGTACTCGTGGGCCGCCTTGAGCAGCGGTTCCCCCTCGCTCGCCGGCAAGCGCTGCGCCGTCTGCACCAACGCCTGAAGCCCGGACGCCTCCGTGCGCACATCCCCGCTGACGTCCGAGACGTTCTGCCACAGCAGCACGACGATCAGCGACAACAGCACCATGTACAGCGTACCGATGAACAGGTTGATGTACTCGACGGCCGAGGCGTCTTCGCGCTCGACCTTCATCTCCTTGCGGCGCCGGTCGAGCAGCACCAGCACAGCCACCGCTAATACGACAAGAGCGATCAGAATCGCGAGCCCCATGTGGCCCGGCCCTCCCCTTGACTGACGGATCGCGATCACGCCACGTCATGGCGTCCGCACGGTCAGCATTCCCCGGGGGTGGCCGAATCAGGGTCGCTCGTTCGGGTGATGGGGGAGTGCGAGGCCTTACTCGTGCGCTCGATACTCGGGCGTAGCGTCTGATCCGCCGCTTCCCGGATGGAGACGTACGGCCAGATAGGCGCACAGCGCCGCGATCGGAAGTTCCGCGCCGGCCGCCATCGCGATCGCGACCGCCCGGTCGGCGCCCGGCGCCGAGGTGAGCACGTCGAACCAGGCGTCCATGGCGAGCAGCGTCGCGGTCGCCGCGGCGGTCAGCCCGGCCCGCGAGTCCTGGCGGCGCAGCAGCAGCCCGGTCGAGGCCAGGCCCAGCGCTTCGAGGCTGTCGAGGCCGACCCAGACCGTGTTCCAGTGCACCGCGGTGGTCTGCGCGGGCAGCTCGGCGGCCAGCACGAACAGCCACGGGATCATCGCCGCGCCGGCCCCGGTGAGCGCCCAGCCAAGGCGGCGCTGCCACGGTCTGGCGCCGTCACGGGTGCGGCGGTACGCAAGGTCATGGCTGCCCGCGCGACCGGAGAACCTGCCCTCGGCGAGCTCGAAGAATGAGACTGACATGGCGCCGGGTTTCCTTTCCCCCGTTCGGACTTCCATGCCCTCCAGCCTGCTCGGCCCGCGGGTCCCGGTCAGTAGCGCCCGATACCGAGTCGGGGGTATGGCTAGCCCCACCCCGAGTACGGAGCCCCACCTCATGGTCGGGTGCGCCGGCGTTGCATAGGCTTCCAGCCATGACTTGGTTCCGATCATGACGGCCGCCACGGGGGTGCCCTCCGGCGCCGCGGCCGCCGGCTCGGCAGGCGGCGCCGGGCCGTCGCGGCACGCGCCCTTGCTGCGCGGGCCGTTCTCCCGCCTCGTGTGGCGCGACGCCGCGTTCGTCGCCGCCGGAAGCAGCTGGACAGTGGTGTTCGTGCTGGCGGTCCTTGTGGACTCGAAGCTGCTGTGGTCGATCTCCATGCTCGAGTTCGTGCTCGTCACGATCCTGCTGCCGCGCGTGCTGCGGTTCGCGACGACCATGCAGCGCAGCCGGTTCGGCGCGCTGCTCGGTGTCGAGCTGCGCACCGAGGGCGCCCCTGACGCGCAGCCGGCCAGCTGGCGCGCCTTCCTGGTGACGCTGCGCACCGGCGACGCCTGGCGGCAGCTGGGCTACCACTTCGTCGCGGCCCCGGCGTTCGCGGCCGCCGGACTCGGCATGATCCTGCTCGGCGGCGCCGGTTTCGTGCTGCTGGCGCTTCCGGCGATCGCCCCGGCGCTCCCGCCGCACTCGCCGCTGCGCGCGTCCGGCATGGTCTCCCGCGACATACTGCTGTGCGCGGCCGGGATGGGCGCACTCTGGGTTTCCGCATGGCTGGCCGGAATCATCGCCGCGCTCGACGAGCGCGCCGCCATGGCGCTGCTCGGACCGGACCGCGCGGTACAGCTGGAACAGCGGGTCGCCGGCCTGACGGAGAGCCGGTCCGCGCTGGTGCAGGCCGTGGACGCCGAGCGCCGCCGCATCGAGCGCGATCTGCACGACGGCGTACAGCAGCGACTGGTCTCGCTCGCGATCAACCTCGGCATGGCCCGCTCGCAGCTCGAAGGTCTGCCCCCGGAGGCCGGCGCCGTCATCGGTTCCGCGCACGAGGAGGCGAAGGCCGCGATGGCGGAACTGCGCGATCTGGTGCGCGGCCTGCACCCCGCGGTGCTCGACGATCGCGGCCTCGACGCGGCCCTCTCCGGCATCGCCGCGCGCGCTCCGTTCCCGGTCCGGCTGAGCGTGGAGGTGCCCGAGCGGGCGGCTCCCGCGGTCGAGGCGGTCGCCTATTTCGTGGTCTCCGAGGCGCTGACCAACATCGCCAAGCACGCCGAGGCGACCCAGGCCGACGTCGAGGTCGTGCAGGCGCGCGGCCGGCTGCGGCTGCGCATCGTGGACGACGGGGTCGGCGGCGCGGACCCGGCCCGCGGCTCCGGCCTGGCCGGCCTGGCCCGCCGCGCGGCCTCGGTCGACGGCACCTTCGCTCTGACCAGCCCGGTCGGCGGCCCGACCGTCATCACCGTGGAGCTGCCGTGCGCGCTGTGATCGCCGAGGACTCCGTGCTGCTGCGCGCGGGATTGACCCGGGTGCTCGAGGGCTCCGGCATCGACGTCGTGGCCGCGGTAGGCGACGCCGAGGCGCTGCTGGCCGCGGTGGAGGAACACCGGCCCGATGTCGCCGTAGTGGACGTGCGCATGCCTCCGGGACACTCCGACGAGGGAGTGCGCGCGGCCATGGTGATCCGCCGCGCCTGGCCCGAGGTCGCGGTCCTGATGCTGTCTCAGTACGTGGAGGAGCGTTACGCCGCGGACCTGCTGGCCACGAACACGGCCGCGGTCGGCTACCTGCTCAAGGACCGCGTCGCCGACGTGACGGACTTCATCGACGCCCTTGAGCGGGTCGCGGCCGGCGGCACCGCGCTCGATCCCGAGGTCGTCTCGCAGCTGCTGCTGCGGCGGCACAACGATCCGCTGGACCGGCTCACGCCGCGCGAGCGCGAGGTGCTGGCGCTGATGGCGGAGGGCCGCTCGAACGCCCGGATCGCGCAGATCCTGGTGATCACGGAGAGCGCGGTCGGCAAGCACATCAACAACATCTTCACGAAGCTCGACCTGCCGCCAGACGAGGGCGACCATCGCAGGGTCCTGGCAGTCCTGCGCTTCTTGGGCAGCGGTTCTTGACCGTGCTCTCCGAACTACTCACGGGGCAACGGAGGTTACCGGGGTGAATGAGTCCTTTGAGTTTGAAGACGCCAGGCCGCCGCACGCGGACGGTCCGACGCGGGTAGACGGTCCGGCTCGCAAAGGCCAGCGCGCGCTGTGGTACGGCATCGCGGGGATGACGGCCGTCGTCACCATCGGGGCGGTCGGCCTGCCACAGGTCGGCTGGCTCGCGGCGCAGACCACCACGACCACATGGACCACACGGCACCCGATCACGGCAGTCGAGATCGACGTCACCGGCGGTGATCTGACCGTCCAGCCGTCCGCCGGCGGCGACGAGGTCTCGCTGCGCCAGACCCTGACCTGGACCATCAACAAGCCGCAGATCACCGAGACCTGGCAGGGCGGCACGCTGCTGATCACCGAGGACTGCGCGGCGCCTTCGTTCACCGTGGTCAATCCGTGCGGCGCGAGTCTGGTGCTTACGGTGCCCGCGACGGTATCCGTGCAGTCCACCCTCGACTCGGGCTCAGTGCAGGTCAGAGGCATGACCGGGAGCGTGAACGCCCGAGCGCGGTCCGGCGACATCGATCTTGAAGACGACAGCGGCACGCTCCTGGCGCGGGCGGATTCCGGGGAGATCCACGGCGCCGGGCTGGCTTCGCAGCAAACCAGCGCTCAGACGCTTTCCGGAGATATCGATCTCGCGTTCACGAGCGCACCGATGTCGGTCTCCGCGTCGGTCGCCTCTGGCAACGTGATCGTCACCGTCCCGCACGGCGCAACGTACCGCGTCTCCGGCCAGACCTCCTCCGGCAGCCGCAACATCGAGCAGAACATCGAGGACGATTCGTCGCCGCGCACCATCACGATCAGTTCGCTGTCCGGCGACGCCTTACTTAGTTACGCGGGCGATAACTGATGCTGTGACCGCTTTGCGGTTAACCTGGTCACCGTGGGTGCCGCGGGCGTCACACACGCGTCCGCCGCGCCACGCCCTGATCGAGCAGGCGAAAGTCGCGGCGACGAGGAGAACCGATGCCAGCGTCCGAACCAATCGTCATCGTCGGAGCGAGCCTGAGCGGCGCCAAGGCCGCCGAGGCGCTGCGCGCGAAGGGCTACGACGGCCGGATCGTGCTGATCGGCGAAGAGGAGCACCTGCCGTACGAGCGCCCGCCGCTGTCGAAGGACTATCTGATCGGCAAGAGCGAGCGCGAGAAGGCGTTCGTACACCCGGAGCCCTGGTATGCCGAGCACGAGGTCGAGCTACGGCTCGGCAGCCACGTCTCCTCGATCGAGCGCACGGCGCATCAGGTCCGGCTGGCCGACGCCTCGCGGCTCGGCTACAGCAAGCTGCTGCTCGCCACCGGCGCCAGCCCGCGTCACCTTCCCGTGCTCGGCGGAAACGCGGACCGCGTCCTCTACCTGCGCACCATCGACGACTCGGAGCGGCTGAAGGCGCTGTTCGGCCAGATCCAGCGGCTCGTCGTAGTCGGCGCCGGCTGGATCGGGCTTGAGGCCGCGGCCGCGGCGCGGGGTGCGGGAGTCGAGGTCACCGTCGTGGAGACGGCGGAACTGCCGCTGCTGCGCGTGCTCGGCCCGGAGATGGGCCGGCACTTCGCCGACCTGCACCGCCGCAACGGGGTCGAGTTCCGCTTCGGCGAGGTGGTGAACGAGATCACCACCGAGGGCGGCTACGCGACCGGCGTGCGGCTGCGCGACGGCTCGGTCCTGCCGACGGACGCCGTCCTGGTCGCGGTCGGCGTGGCGCCGAACACCCAGCTGGCCGAGGACGCCGACCTGGCCGTGGACGACGGCGTGCTCGTCGACGCCTCGCTGCGTACCGAGGACCCGGACATCTTCGCGGTCGGCGACGTGGCCCGCGCGCACCACCCGAGATACGACAAGCGCATCCGGGTCGAGCACTGGGCCAACGCGCTCAACCAGCCCGAGGTGGCCGCGGCGGCGATGCTGGGCGAGCAGGCCCAGTACGACCGGCTGCCGTACTTCTTCACCGACCAGTACGACCTCGGCATGGAATACCTCGGTTACGTCGAGCCCGGCGGCTACGACCGGCTGGTCACCCGCGGCGACCCGGCCGGCGGCGAGTTCATCGCCTTCTGGCTCTCCGCAGGCCGGGTGCTGGCCGGGATGAACGTCAACGTCTGGGACGTCGGCGACCAGATCCGTGCCCTGATCGAGTCAGGGCTGTCAGGGCACAGCGTCGACCCGGAGCGGCTGGCCGACCCGGACACGCCGCTGGAGTCGCTGGTCTCCGGCTGATCGGGTCGTCGGCCCGGTCAGGTGGCCAGGGCCGTGAAGTTGCGCCCGGCCGACTCCCAGCTCGCTTCGAGCCGGAAACCGAGCGGCCGGGCCAGCGCGAGCAGCGCGCTCGCGCCGACGCTGGCCCACGGCACCGGCGCACCGTGCTCGCCGAGACGCAGCTCGTGCCGTTCATCCAGCTCGCCGGCCGCCGTCTCGACCAGCAGCCGGCCGCCGCGCGGGCGCAGCAGGGCCTTGATGCGGGCGAGCAGCGCCTGCGGATCGCCGCCGATCCCGATATTGCCGTCGATCAGCAGCGCGTACGGCCAACGGCCCTCGCCCGGCAGCCGGTCGAACACTGAGCGCCGCAGCGCGGTTGCCCCGGCGGCGCGTGCGATGAGCAGCGCGACCGGCGTCACATCCACGCCCAGCGACGGGATACCGCGCCGGGCCAGCTCGGCGGCGAGCCGGCCCGGTCCGCAGCCGATGTCGAGAGTCGGCCCGGTACATCGGTCCAGCAGGGAACTGTCGGTCTCGTCCGGAGCCGCCGCGTACTTCGCCACGTCGAGATGGAAGACCGCTCCGCTTTCGCAGCGCAGCAGGATCGGCTCGTGCTCCTGCGGCGAGGTCCGGGAGGAATGCGACGCGTGCCGTGGGCCGCGGTCGATCGTCTGCCACAACGCGCGTTCGTACCCTGACGAGACCGGCCCGCTCCAGCTCGCGGCCGCCGTGTGCGCGTCGTCGTGAGTGTCAGCACTCGGCGGTGCGATCTCGACCGTGGCGTCCGGTTCGTCCCGGCCCGGCACGATGCCGCCGAGCAACGCGGCGAATCGAGAATCAGGGGCTTGCTGCGCGGCGGCCCGCGCATCCGCCTCGTGGTCGACGTCCCGCAGCGTCGGCAGGACGCTGATGCGCAGGTCGGCGGCGACGAGTCGGTCATGCTGGTGCTTACCGGTGTCGTCGCGCGACATGGGCACGCCGACGAGCAGGTCGTTCACGCGCGGGTGACCCGGCTCGCGCAGCCCCAGCGCCCAGAAACCGCCGTCCTCCGCCGGGCCGAAGACCGCGTCCGCGTCGGCG
>Ga0209810_1002819_pt1 | contig 19707 bp, 14 predicted proteins | sample Coa_R1_7_FD_187159 | JGI IMG/M metagenome (GOLD analysis project Ga0209810, IMG submission 187159) | Surface soil microbial communities from Centralia Pennsylvania, which are recovering from an underground coalmine fire - Coalmine... | ecosystem: Environmental > Terrestrial > Soil > Unclassified... | reverse complement strand
TAGGGCGGGATCGGGCCACCAGCGGTAGCGCGCCAGGTCCAGGCTGAGGGCGTCGTCCACCTCGACGCCCTCGGCGCGCAGGCGCTCGGCCTGGCGCCACATCGAGTGCTCGGGGCAGCGCGTGCTGATGCGGCCATGGCGGTTCACCACGCGGTGCCAGGGCACGTCCGAGTCCGCCGCTAGCACGTGCAGCGCGCCGCCGACCATCCGCGCCGTGCGCGGGAACCCCGCCACCAGCGCCACCTGGCCGTAGGTCATCACGCGGCCGGGCGGGATCGCGCTCACCACCGCGTACACCGCCTCGCGGTAGCGCGTGCCGACGCGATCGGCCGGGCGCATCAGCCGCGCGCCTCGCGCGGCCGGGCCGCGGGCGGCGCCCCCTCGTGCCAGACGTGCCGCTCCGGACTGCCGCCCGGCAGCAGGAAGGCGGCGAGACAGCCCAGCAGCCCCACCGCGCTGAGCAGCCAGAACGTCTGCCGCAGCGAGACCTCCAGCGCCGCGCGCACCTGCTCCAGCATGGCCGGCGTCAGACTCGCCCGCAGCTCCGGCGCGAGGAGGGCGTTGGCCAGCCCCATGCCCGCCAGGCCGGCGTCCGCGACGCGGTCGAGGCCGGCGCTCCGCGCCGCCAGCTCGGTCGCCACCCGGGCGTTGAGGACCGCCTGCAGCGCGCTGATCACCAGCGCCGGGCCGAAGGAGCGGAAGAACGTCGCGGCGGCCGTCGCCGCGCCCCGCTCGCCCCAGGGCACCGCGTTCTGGACGGCCACGACCACGACCGTGTTGGCGAAGCCCAGCCCGAGCCCCTGCACGAGCATGGCCACCAGCACTAGCGCATAGGCCAGCGGGACCGCCGTCCCGGTCTGCGCGAGCAGAGCAAAGCCGGCCGCGAGCGCCGCCATGCCGCCGACGCTCGCCGCCCGATACCCGCAGCGCCAGAGCAGCGGCACGACCAGGATGTTCGTCCCCAGCCAGCCCAGGTTGATCGGCAGCGACACCAGTCCGGCCTGCAGGGGCGAGTCGCCAAGCGCTCCCTGCACGAACAGCGGCACGAACGCGCTGTAGGCCCAGACGCAGCCGCCGAGCGCCAGGGTGACCAGGCAGGACCCGACCATCACCCGCTGCCGAAACAGGCCGAGCGGCACCAGCGGCTCGGGCGCGCGCCGCTCGATCCAGACGAACGCCCCCGTTCCCAGCGCGGCCAGGGCGTAGAGGACGACCTGCGGCGGCGCCAGCCAGGTGCCCTGGGCGCTGGCGAGGGCCAGCGCCAGCATCAGGGCGCCGGCCGCGACCATCAGCGCCGCCGCGCCGGCCAGGTCGAGGCGGTGCGGCCGCTTCTCGACGCGCTCGCGGAGGGTGAGCACGATCGCCAGCGCGGCGGCAGCGGCGACCGCGGCGTCGACTAGAAAGATCGCACGCCAGCTCACGGTAAGGACCAGAAAGGCGCCCAGCGGCGGCCCGGCGACGGCGGCCAGCAGGTAGACGCTCGAGAACACCACCTGCGCCTTGGCACGCTCGGCAGGCGGAAAGAGATCGCCCGCCGCCGTGTAGGCCACGGGCGCGATCGCGCCGCCGCCGACACCCTGGATCAGGCGGCAGGCGATGACCTGCTCCATCGACCCGGCCAGGGCGGCCAGTACCGCGCCCACGGCGAAGATCGCCAGCCCGAGGAGGAGGATCGGCCGCCGGCCGTGCAGGTCGGACAGCTTGCCGAACAGGGGGCCCGTCACCGTCCACATCAGGAGGAAGGCCGTGAACAGCCAGCCCACCAGCTCGACGCCGCGCAGCTCTCCCGCCAGCGTGGGCCCGCCTGCCGTCAGCACCAGGCCGTCGAGGGCGAGGGCGAAGAAGGCCAGCCCGATCGCGGCCAGGGTCAGCGCGCGGGGCACGGCGCGCGCCGCCAGGGCGGCCGGCGGCCTCATCGGGGGTCCTGCACGGGAATACTCCGGGCCACGCCTTGACCAGGGGCGCGAGGTCGGTTCATGATACCTGAGCGCTGTCCTGGAGGGTGAGGTGGGTTACGTCGGCGCGCCGCTGCGGCGGAAAGAGGACGCGAAGCTGCTGCGCGGCGAGGGGCGCTACGCGGCCGACGTGCGCCTGCCCGGCCTGCTCCAGGCCGCGATCGTCCGCAGCCCGCACGCCCACGCTCGCCTGCTCGGCGTCGACGCCAGCGCGGCCCTCGCCCTACCGGGCGTCGTCGCCGTCCTGACCGCCGCCGACCTGCCCGCCGACGTCCAGCCGATCCCCCTGCGCCTGACCTCCTATCCGGGCCTGACCGACGCGCTGCAGTACCCCCTGGCCCGCGACCGGGTGCGCTACGTCGGCGACCCGGTGGCGGTGGTCGTGGCCGAGGACCGCTACCGCGCCGAGGACGGCGCCGAGGCGGTCGCCGTCCGCTACGAGCCGCTGCCGCCGCTGCCGTCGGTGGCCGCGGCCCTGGCCGACGGCGCGCCGGTCCTGCACGAGCGGCTCGGCCACAACGTCGCCTGCCGCTTCGAGCAGCGCGTCGGCGACGTGGAGGCCGCCCTGCGCGCGGCCGACCTGGTGATCGAGGAGCGCTTCGCCACCAACCGCCAGGCGGGCATCCCGCTGGAGTGCCGCGGCCTGGCCGCCGAGTACGACCCGGCCACGGAGCGCCTGACCGTCTGGGGGGCGGCGAAGGTGCCGCACTTCAACCGCGCCACGCTGGCGAAGCTGCTTGGCCTGCCGGAGAGCCGCCTGCGCCTGGTGGAGAACGACGTCGGCGGCGGGTTCGGCGCCCGCGGCGAGTTCTACCCGGAGGACTACCTGATCCCGTACCTGGCGATGCGTCTCGGCCGGCCCGTGGGCTGGGTCGAGGACCGCCGCGAGCACCTGATGGCGATCAACCACTCCCGCCAGCAGGAGTTCCAGGTGCGGGTCGGCGTGCGCCGCGATGGCACGATCCTCGGTCTGCACGCGCGGATCGACAACGACCACGGCGGTTACGTGCGTACCCACGGCGCCACAGTGCCGGAGATCGGCTCGGCGCTGCTGCCGGGTCCCTACCGCATCCCGAACTACCTGGCCGAGGTCCGCTGCGTCCTGACGAACAAGACCCCGACCGGCACCTACCGCGGCCCGGGCCGCTACGAGGGGACGTTCGTCCGCGAGCGGCTGATCGACATCATCGCCCGCCGCCTGGACCTGGACCCGGCCGAGGTGCGCCGCCGCAACCTGATCACGCCGGCCGAGATGCCCTACGACGTCGGCACCGGCGGCCTGGCCGTCCACACCGTCTACGACACCGGCGACTACCCGGCCCTGCTCGACGCCGCCCTGGCCGCGATCGACTACGCTGGCTTCCGCCGCCAGCAGGCGGCCGAGCGGGCGAACGACCGCCTTGCCCGCGGCGCCCTGGACGGCCCACGGCAGGGTTCCATGCCCCGTCCGGGGGACGAGAGCCGCCTGGCTTCGCCGGCGGACGCCGCGCGGCCCACCCGCGTGCTGCGCGGGATCGGGATCGGCGCCTACGTCGAGAAGTCCGGGCTCGGCCCCTGGGAGTACGCCTGCGTCGAGGTCATGCCCGACGGGCGGGTGCTGCTCTACACCGGCGGCTCGTCGGTCGGCCAGGGCCTGGTAACGATCCTGGCCCAGGTCGTCGCCGACGGGCTGGGCGTCAGCCCCGACCAGGTCGACGTCGTCTACGGCGACACCGACCGCGTGCGCTACGGCGCCGGCGCCTTCGCCAGCCGCGTCACCGTCGTCGGCGGCGCCGCGGCGCACCAGGCAGCGCTGGCGGTGCGCGAGAAGGCGCTCGCTGTTGCCGCCGGTCTGCTCGAGGTCGCTGCCGACGACCTGGAGGTCGTGGACGGCCAGGTGCGGGCCAGGGGGGCGCCCAGCCGCGCCGTGCCCCTGGCCGAGGTGGCGCAGGCCTGCCTGCCTGCCTCCGTGCCCGCGGGCGTCGAGCCCGGCCTGCGCGCCGAGCGCTTCTTCAAGACCGACCACATGACCTACCCCGGCGGCGTCCACGCCTGCACCGTCGCGGTCGACGCCGAGACCGGCCAGGTGCGCCTCGAGCGCTACGCCATCGCCTACGACGTCGGCCGCGCCGTGAACCCGCTGCTGGTCGCCGGCCAGCTCGAGGGCGGGCTGGCCCAGGGCGTTGGCGGTGCCCTGCTCGAGAGCCTGGTCTACGGCGACGACGGCCAGCTCCTGAGCGGCACGTTCCTGGACTACCTGCTGCCGACGGCCCAGGACGTGCCCACGCCGGCGCTGGCAATCCTGGAGACGACGCCCACGCCGCTCACGCCGCTCGGCACGAAGGGCGCCGGCGAGGGCGGCACCACCGGGGCCGGCGGCTGCATCGCCAACGCCGTGGCCGACGCGCTGGCGCCCCTCGGCGTCGAGATCACCCGCCTGCCCCTCTCGCCCGACGCCATCCGCCGCCTGATCGACGAGGCCAGCCCAAGCCCAGCCCCAGGTCACGACCTATGAGTGGCGAACCCCGTACCGCTCCGTACTCAGTACTCAGCACTCAGCCCTACACCGGCCAGGCGCTGCGCCGCCGCGAGGACCCCAACCTGCTGCGGGGCGCCGGGCGCTACGTCGGCGACGTCGAGCCGCCGGGCACGCTGCACGTCGCCATCCTGCGCAGCCCGCACGCGCACGCGCGGATCGAGCGCGTCGACGCCGACGCGGCGCGGGGCCTGCCGGGCGTGGTCGCCGTCCTCAGCGCGGCCGACCTCGGCGCCGCCAACCGGCCGATCCCCAACCGCTTTCCGCACCCGGCCCTGCGCTACTACCCGCAGCACCCGCTGGCGCGGGACCGGGTGCGCTACGCTGGCGAGCCGGTCGCGGTCGTGGTCGCTGAGAGCCGCTACCTCGCCGAGGATGCCCTCGAGCAGATCGTCGTCGAGTACACACGGCTCGCGCCGCTGGTGGACCCCGTCGCGGCGCTGGCCGCCAGTAGCCCGGACGCCATCGTCCACGACGACCAGGGCGCTGCCGACAACCTGGCCGGGCGGTTCGCCCAGGAGTACGGCGACGTGGAGGCCGCCTTCGGGCGCGCGGCGGCGATCGTGCGCGGCCACTTCATCGTCGGCAAGTGCGCCGGCATCCCCATGGAGTGCCGCGGCCTGGTCGCCGCCGTGAGCGAGACCGGCCAGCTCACGGTCTGGAACGCCACTCAGACGCCACACATGATCCGCGACATCCTGGCCGCGCTGCTCGACCTGCCCCAACAGGCCGTCCGGATCATCACGCCCGAGGTCGGCGGCGCCTTCGGCGTCAAGGAGCCGTTCTACCCCGAGGACTTCCTGATTCCGTATCTCGCGCTGCACCTGCGCCGCCCGGTGAAGTGGCTCGAGGACCGCCGCGAGAACCTGCTCGCCAGCATCCAGGAGCGGGCCCAGGTCCACGAGGCCGAGCTGGCCGTCGCCGCCGACGGCCGCATCCTCGGCCTGCGCGACCGCTTCGTGGCCGACACGGGCGCCTACTGTCCCTGGGGCATTGTCGTGCCGGTCATCACCTCCACGGTGCTGCCGGGGCCCTATAAGGTGCCCGCCTTCCGCTGCGACGTCGAGGTAGCCTACACCACCACCTGTCCGCTGGCGCCTTACCGCGGCGCGGGCCGCCCGCCGGCGGTGTTCGTCACCGAGCGCCTGCTGGACGAGGCGGCGCGCGTGCTGGGCCTCGATCGCGCCGAGATCCGCCGCCGCAACTTCGTCCAGCCCGAGGAGTTCCCCTACGCCGTCGGCCTGCAGGCCCGTGACGGCTCATCCCTGGTCTACGACTCCGGCAACTATCCCGCCTGCCTGGCCCAGGTGCTCGAGCTGATCGACTACGCCGGCTTCGCCGCCCAGCGCGCGGCGGCCCAGGCGGAGGGGCGCCACCTGGGGCTGGGCCTGGCCTTCGCCGTGGAGAACAACGGCATCGGACCGTTCGAGGGCGCACGCGTGCGCGTCGAGCCGAGCGGTCGCGTGCTGATCGCCACCGGCGCCTGCTCGCAGGGCCAGGGGCACCTGACCACTCTGGCCCAGGTCGCCGCTGACGAGCTGGGGGTGGCGCCCGAGCAGGTAGCGATCCTCGGCGGCGACACGGATGGCATCCCCTACGGCACCGGCACCTTCGCCAGCCGCACGGCCGTCGCCGCCGGCAACGCGGTCTTGCTCGCCGCGCGGAAGGTGCGCGAGCAGGCGCTGCAGGTGGCGGCGCACCTGCTCGAGGCGAGCGCCGCCGATCTGGAGCTGGCCGATGGCGCGGTGCGCGTCCGCGGCGCGCCGGACCGGGCGGTGACGCTGGGCGCGCTGGCCGAGTTCGCCGCCGCGCCGTTCCCCGGCCGCACCTTCCCGGCCGGGCTGCCCGTGGGCCTGGAGGCGACGGAGTACTTCGCGCCGACGGCGGCGACCTACTCCAGCGGCGTCCACGCCGCGATCGTGGAAGTGGACCCGGCCACCGGCACGGTGGCGATCCTGCGGTACGCGATGGTCCACGACTGCGGGAACGTCATCAACCCGCTGGTGATCGAGGGACAGCTCCAGGGTGGCCTCGTCGCCGGGATCGGCAACGCCCTGCTCGAGGAGGTCGTCTACGACTCAAATGGCCAGCTCCTCACCGGCACCTTCCTCGACTACCTGATCCCCACGGCGCCGGACGCTCCGGCCATCGGCCTCGGCCACGTCTGCACGCCCTCGCCACTCAACCCGCTGGGCGTGAAGGGTATCGGCGAGAGCGCGATCATCGCCGTGCCGGCCTGCATCAACAACGCCGTGGCCGACGCCCTCGGCGTCCACGCCGATGAGACGCCCCTCTCGCCGGCGAAGGTACTCGCCCTGCTGCAAGCGGCCGACGACAACCGCTAACACCCCGCGGTCGCGGGTAGAATGCGATATCCTACTTATTGTCGGATCAACGATGGGCAGGGAGAGTCGCATGGCGACTAGCAGGACGATCGAGCGGCCGGGGCCAGGGAAGCGGGTCACGGTCAGCGTTACCGTGGCCCCGGATCTCCTCGCGGAGGTCGATCGCTACGCGGCATCGCATCCGGGTACGGACCGGAGCAAAGTCTTCGACGAAGCGCTCTGGCTCTGGTACGCGCGTGAGCAGGAGCGGCAGATGGAGGAGCAGTTCGCCGAGCCGGAGCCTCCCGAGGTGCAGGCTGAACTCGCCTCCTGGCGTCAGATCCAGCGAGCGGCGGCCGAGCGGCTTTTTTCTCGGCACCCTGACGACTAGAGGGAGCGTGTGCTGAGCCGAAAGCCCCGTCGAGGGGAGATCTGGCTCGTGTACCTACCCGGCCAACCCAGGGACCCGCACCAGCCTCGACCGGCGGTGGTCGTCTCTGCCGACGGCAGAAACCAGCGTCGCGACGACTACATCGTGATCCCTTTCTTCTCCAGTGGTCGCGCCGGGCCCACTCGCATTCCGGTCTCTGCTGGTAGCGGGGGCTTGCCGCACGACAGCGTACTCTTCTGCGAGCAGCTCACCACGGTCGTGGAAGACTTCCTGGCAGACGGTCCGCTGGGCCCACCCGTCGCCGACGAGCTGCTCGAGCGGGCTGTTCGCGCTGTGCGGCGCGCCCTCGGCGAGACCGTGCCCGAGTCATAGCGAATAGCGGACCGCCCTGCCGGTGCTCGTCCTCAGCTCTGCCCGAAGCCAGGGGAGGGTTGTCCCGTATGCCTTTCCCGCCCCTCGGGTTAGTGCTATCCTGGCGTCACTAGCCAGGAAGGAGGCCCGACGATGTACTCGGTGCCCAGCGACGACATGGCGCAGTTCTTTCTTCAGCGCGGCTTCGGGGGGCGAGTCGGCTTCGGCGAGCGGCCCGCGGTGCTCGTGATCGACTACTTCCGGGCCTTCACCGATCCCTCCCTGCCGCTCGGCGCCAACCTCGACCGCGAGATCGAGGCGACCCGCGCCCTGCTCGCGACGGCCCGCGCGGCCGCGGTGCCGATCATCTACACCGTCGTCTACTATGAGGAGAAGGACCTGGGTGACGCCGGCCTCTGGGTGCGCAAGATGGCCGGCAGCGCCACGCTGCTGCCCGGCACGCCGCAGGTCGAGCTGGACCCGCGCCTGGAGCGGCGGCCCGACGAGATCGTCCTGCTCAAGAAGTACGCCTCGGCCTTCTTCGGCACCGACCTGGTCTCGCGCCTGAACACCCGCGGCGTGGACACGCTGCTCCTGGCCGGCTGCACCACCAGCGGCTGCGTCCGCGCCACGGCGGTCGACGGCCTGCAGTACGGCTACCACGTGATCGTGGTCGAGGAGGCGGTCGGCGACCGCGCCGAGCTGGCCCACCAGCAGAGCCTGTTCGACCTGGACGCCAAGTACGCCGACGTGGTGAGCCTCGCCGACACCGTCGGCTACCTGGAGCGCCTGCGCGCACCGGCCGCTGCGCCGGCCTGAGAGATGGCGACCGGGAGATCCAGGGGATAGTGGGTTAGTCGGTCCACAGGGAGGGCCCACATGCGTGCACGCGGAACGCTTCTCAGCCTTGCCAGCGCGGTCGCGCTGCTCGTCATGGCCTGTGCCCCACAGGCGAAGCCGACGCCTAGCGCGGGCGCGCAGAGCGCGCCCGCCGCGCAGTCCGGCGCCGCGTCCGCCCCGGCCGCGAGCTCGGGCGGCCCGACCCGTGTCACCGTCGGCGTCACCGAGACGATCGAGTCACAGAACCCCTACGCCGACAGCGTCGCCCTCGGCTACGCCGTCTGGTGCGAGATACTGGGCTGCCTGGTGTCGCTGGTGCCAGGGACGAGCGACTACGCGCCCGGGCTGGCCGAGAGCTGGGAGGTCGAGAACCCCACCACCTGGGTGTTCCACCTGCGGCCGAACGCCAGGTGGAGCGACGGCTCGCCGTTCACCTCGGCGGACGTGGTCCATTCGATCAACCGCATCCGAAACGACCGCGACAGCAAGCAGAAGCAGAACATCGCCCCCGTCTCTGACGTGCAGGCGGTCGACGAGCACACGGTCAAGATCATGACCAAGGAGCCGACGGCGAACCTGCTCAGCTACTTCGCCGACCTGTTGATCATCACCAGCAAGGCTCAGTACGACCAGTACGGCCCGGACGGTATCAACAACGTGGCGCCCGTCGGCACGGGGCCCTACACGTTCAAGGAGCTGGTCCCGAACCAGCGCTTCGTCATCGCCAAGACGCCCAACTGGTGGGGCGGCGCGGTGAACGGCCCGGACGAGGTCGTCTACCAGATCATGCGCGAGGCCGAGGTGCGGGTCACGGCGCTGCTCAACGGCGAGATCCAGATCGCCCAGTTCATCCCGCCCCATATGATCGATCGCCTCAACAGCTCGCCCAACGTCAAGGTCGTCACCACCGACTCGGTCGAGCTGATGTTCCTGGCCATGCAGCCCAAGGTGAAGCCGTTCGACAACAAGCTGGTGCGGCAGGCGGTGGCCTACGCCATCGACCGCGACGCGATCATCCAGGGCGTTCTCATGGGCCAAGCCAAGCGACTGGACGGCCCGATCGGCCCCGCGACCTACGGCTACAACCCGGACCTGCAGCCGAAGTACACCTACGATCCGCAGAAGGCCAAGCAGCTCCTGGCGCAGGCCGGCTACCCCAACGGCGTCGACGTCGAGCTGGTCACGCCGGTCGGTCGCTACATCCAGGACAAGCAGGTGTCCGAGGCGATGGCCCAGATGCTCACGCAGGTGGGCATCCGCACCAAGCTGCTGACGCCCGAGTGGCCGACGATGTGGGCCGACGTCCAGGCCGGCCGCACGGCCTTCTACTACATGGGCCGCGGCTCGGTGCTCGATCCGGAGCCGGCGCTCTCCCAGTACTTCGAGACCGGCATCTCGCCGCGCATCGGCTACTCCAACCCGCAGCTCGACGCCCTGTTCGCCAAGTCGCGCGCCACCTTCAACGAAGCCGAGCGCAAGAAGGTGCTCTCGGACCTGATGAGCCTGATTACCGAGGAGGCGCCCGCGCACTTCCTCTGGACGCACAACATGGTCTGGGGCATGGCGAAGAACATCGATTACACGCCACGCCCCGATACCCGCATCTTCGCCAACGAGATGCGGGTGAAGTAAACGGTCAGCCGCCAGCTCCCAGCCTCTGGGAGCTGGCGGCTGGTAGGAGGCGCTTCATGGTTCTGGTTGGACAACGTGCCGTGCGCACCGACGCCTTTGAGAAGGTGACCGGCGCGGCCCTGTACGTAGCCGATCTGCGCCTGCCCGGGTTACTCACGGGCAAGGTGCTGCGCAGCCCGCTGCCGCACGCCCGCATCCGCGCCATCGACACCTCGCGTGCGGCGCGCCTGCCCGGCGTGCGGGCGGTCATCACCGCCGACGACACGCCGAAGCTCGGCTGGGGCCCGTTCCTGCCGGACCAGTGGCCGCTCGCCATCGACAAGGTCCGCTTCGTCGGCGAGGAGGTGGCCGCCGTCGCCGCCATCGACGAGGAGACGGCCGAGGAGGCCCTCGAGCTGATCGAGGTGGACTACGAGGAGCTGCCGGCCGTGTTCGACCCCGAGGCGGCGCTGGCCGAGGGCGCGCCGCTGATCCACGCGGACCATCCGGGCAACATTGCGTTCCAGTTCAAGGTCGAGCGCGGCGACGTCGACGCGGGCTTCCGCGAGAGCGCCGTCGTCGTCGAGGACACTTTCCAGACCACGATGCAGTTCCACGCCTACATCGAGCCCATCGGCTCGATCGCCCAGTGGGAGCCGGGCGGCAAGCTGACGGTCTGGATGAACTCCTGGAGCGCCTTCATGTCGCGCGAGTCGCTGGCGCAGGCGCTCGGCATGCGCCAGGGCGACATCCGCGTGATCCAGCCCTGGGTCGGCGGCAGCTTCGGCGGCAAGGTCTGCGACGACAACAACGCGATGGTCTGCGCCCTGCTGGCGAAGAAGGCCCGCCGCCCGGTCCGCCTGCTGAACACGCGCGAGGAGGAGTACCTGGCCAGCCGGCCGCGCGTTCCCGCCCACCTGTGGGTGCGCCTCGGCTTCCGCCGCGACGGCACGATGGCGGCCAAGCAGATGCGGGTGGTGATGGACAACGGCGCCGCCTCCGGCAAGTCGCCGGCGGTGCTCGGCGTCACCTGCCAGCGCTCCGACCACCTCTACCGCCTGCACAACATCCGCACCGAAGGCTACCTGGCCTACACGAACAAGATCCCCACCGGCTCGATGCGTGGCTTTGGCAACCCCAAGTCCCACTTCGCCATCGAGTCGCTGATCGACATGGCCGCCGCCGAGCTCGGGATGGACCCAGCCGAAGTGCGCCTGCGCAACGCCGCCCAGCGGGGCGACACGTCGGCGCACGGCGCGGTGTTCCAGAGCTGTGGCCTGAGCGAGAGCATCCGCCAGGCCAGCGCCATGTCCGGCTGGGCCGAGAAGCGCCGGACGCTCGGCCAGGCGGCGGAGCCGGCGCGCTCGCCATCCGGGCCGGGACAGCCCCAGCAGGCGCGCGGCGGCAACGGCACGGCAGCCGGCGCTCGCCAGCCCTACCGCGGGATCGGCATGGCCAGCATGGTCCACGTCAGCGGCAAGCGGCACTTCGAGGACTGGGACGGCTCGTCGTCGGTAATCAAGGTGTCCGACGACGGCAAGGTGACGATCCTCTGCGGCGAGGGCGAGACCGGCTCCGGCGCGGCCACCGTCCTCGCCCAGATCGCCGCCGACGAGCTTGGCGTGCCGCTCGCGGACGTCGAGGTGTCGCAAGCCGACACCGAGAGCACCCCCTTCGCCCACGGGACCCACGCCAGCCGCGTCACCTACATCGGCGGCAACGCGGTGAAGCTGGCGGCGCGCGCGGCCAAGGAGCAGCTCCTGCAGGCCGCCGCGCGTTCGCTCGAGGTGTCGGCGGATGACCTCGACATCCAGAACGGCCGCATCGAGGTGCGCGGCACGCCCGAGCGCGGCATGAGCGTCGCGGAGGCCGCCCGCGCCCACCTCTACCGGCCCGGCGGCCAGCCGGTCATCGGCATCGGCACCTGGGACCCACCGTCCCAGGTCAGCGACCCCAAGACGAAGTACGGCAACGAGTCCGGCGCCTACACCTTCGGCACGGAAGTGGCCGAGGTGGAGATCGATCCGGACACCGGCCAGGTCACGGTGAAGGGAGTCTGGGCGGCGATCGACTGCGGCACGGTCGTGAACCCGATGCTCGCCGAGGGCCAGGTCGAAGGGGCGCTGCAGCAGGGCATCGGCTTCGCCCTGTCGGAGCTGCTCCTCTACGAGGACGGCCGGCCCGTGAACCCGAACTTCGGCGACTACAAGATCCCAACCGTGGCGGAGATGCCCCACCTGGAGATCGCCTGGGTGCAGGACGCGGAGCCGACCGGGCCGTTCGGCGCCAAGGGCCTCGGCGAGCCGGTGATGGTGCCCGTGGCCCCCGCGATCGGCAACGCCATCTACCACGCCACCGGCGTGCGCCTGACCCAGCTCCCCTTCACCGCCGAGCGCGTGCTAGCCGCCCTGCGCGCGAAGGGACGTTGACCCCTCTCTCTCCCCCAGCCCCCTCTCCCCGATACGGCGAAAGGGGAAGTAAGGTGGGGGACGGAACGCGGAATACCGCGAGCGTTCCGCCCACACTCTCGCTTCCTCTCCCCTCCCCGGCGCGGGGAGGGGCCGGGGGAGGGGTTAGCTCTCCTCTCCGCGCCGCAGAGAGGAGTTGTTAGGAGTGCGCATGGCAGACACGGACTGGGACGTCATCGTCGTCGGCGCGGGCAGCAACGGGCTGGTGCTGGCCGGCGAGCTGGCGGCGCGCGGCGTCCGCGTGCTCGCGCTCGAGGCGGGGCCCGAGGTGGGGGGGCGCCTCACCGCCGAGCAGCGCACCCTGCCCGGCTACTGGCACACCCTGCTCGGCGCCGTGCTCAATCCCTTCGACCGCACGCCGCCTTACCGCGCGCTCGAGCTGGCGCAGGAGGGGGCCCAGTACGTCGTGCCGCCGGTCCAGGTCGCGCTGCCCACCCGCGACCAGCGGGCGGTGGTCTTCGCCGACGACGTCGAGCTGAGCCGCCGCTCGATCGCAGCGTTCTCCGAGCTGGACGGCCAGACGTACCGCGAGCTGCGGGCCGACCTGTCCCCGCTGTTCAGGGACAGCGTGATCCCGCAAATGTACGCGCCGCCGTCGCCGCTCGGCGGGCCCATCCACCCGGACTTTCAGCGCTACGGGCCGCAAAGCCCGCGCGACGTCGCGGACGGCTTCTTCGAGAGCTTGCCGCTCCAGGCCGCCGTGCTCCACCAGCTCCTCGTCCCCTGGGGCATCCTGCCCGACTACCGTGGGCACGGCGTCACGACCCTGCGGGCGCTGAGCGGCGCGGCGCCGTTCGCCGTGGCGCTCGGCAGCGGCCAGCAGACCGCCCAGGCCCTGGCCCGCGCCCTGACCGCGCGCGGCGGCCAGTACCGCGTGGGGCAGACCGTCCGCCGCGTCCTCGTCGAGCCGGGCGCTGGCGGATCGGCCACCACCTGGCGGGTCGTCGGCGTCGAGCTAGCGGACGGCAGCCAGCTCCGATCGCGGGTCGTAGCGAGCAGCGGCGGCCTAGCGCAGACCCTCCTCGAGATGGTCGGCGCGGAGGCACTCGGCCCGGACCTGACGGCGGAGGTGAGGGGCTTCCACCTCGACGAGTACGCCCTGTTCGTCGTCCACGTCGCCCTGGCCCAGCCGCCGCACTATCCATGCGAGGACGAGCAGACAGTGGGCGCCGCGGTCGACCACGCCCTGCGGGTGCTGATCGGCGTCGAGTCGCCGGACGAGATCGACGCGCTCTGGCGCGAGATCCGCGCGGGCACGCTGCCCGAGCCGCGCGGCCTGGTCGTCACCGTGCCCACCCTGTTCGACCCGCGCCAGGCGCCGCCGGACCATCACACTGCCGTGCTCCTGCAGCCCGTGCCCTACGCGCCCGGCGGCTCTCCCGACCGCTGGGAGGCCCTCCGCGACGACTACGCCGCGCGCTGCCTGGCCGCCTGGCGCCGCTACGCCTCGCACCTGCGCGACGAGGACATCCTGGCCACGAGCGCGCTCACGCCCCAGGATATTGCCTTGCGCTACCCGAACTATGCGCGAGGGGCGCTCGGCATGGGCGCCATGAGCGTCAACCAGGCCGGCCCGAATCGCCCGCTGCCCGAGCTGAGCCAGTACCGCACCCCCGTCGAGGGGCTCTACCTCTGCGGCTACGCCATGCACCCCGGCCCCGGCTGGCTGGGCGCGCCGGGTCACAACGCAGCGCAGGTCATCGCCCAGGACCTCGGACTGAGCTAGCACATCACGGGAGGACATATGGCTGAGCCGCGCGTCGACGCGATGCGGAACCTGGTGCCGCGGTTCGTGGCCGCCGGGGTGGACTACAACGACACGCAGCGCCTGTTTGCGCGTCTCGAGCGCTGGGACGACTGGTGCCGTGAGTGGTCGGCGCTGGCCGGCGAGCACGAGGCACTGGCGAAGGACGCCGCGATGGCCGGGCACTGGATCAGCGCCGGCGAGGCCTGGCTGCGCGCGGCCGTGATGTACCACTTCGGCAAGTACCTGTTCTACGATCATCCCGAGGAGTACCGCGCCGCCCACGACGCCGTCCAGCGCTGCTACCGCGCGGCGATGCCCCACCTCGCCTGGCCCGTCGAGCGCGTCGAGGCGCCCTACGCGGGCACGGTCATTCCCGGCACGCTGCGCCGGCCGCACGGCGTGGCGCGACCACCCCTCGTCCTGCTCAGCCACGGCCTCGACGCCACCAAGGAGGAGTACCACGTCTTCGGCGAGGCGTTCCTGCGCCGCGGCATGGCGACGCTCGGCTTCGACGGCCCGGGCCAGGGAGAAATGGGCTTCGAGCGGAAGATCGAGCCGGCCTACGAGAAGGTCGTCGGCGCCCTGCTCGACCATCTCGCGCCGCGCGGCGATCTGGACCTCGGCCGCGTCGGCATCGTCGGTGTGAGCCTGGGTGGCTACTACGCGCCGCGCGTGGCGGCTTTCGAGCCGCGCATCACTGCCATCGCCACGGTGGGCGGACCGTACGACTTCGGCGATTGCTGGGACCACCTGCCGCCGGGCTCGCGCCTGGCGCTGATGCACAACTCGGGCGCGCCCGACGCGGCGGCCGCCGAAGCCTTCGCCCACCAGCTCACGCTGGCCGGCATCGCTCCCCGGGTCACCTGTCCGGTGCTGCTCGTCCACGGCGAGCGCGATGCCCTCGTGCCGCCCAGCGAGGTGCGGCGGCTGGCCCGCGAGCTGGGCGGCCCCGTCGAGCTCCTGCTCTATCCCGAGGGTGACCACGTCTGCCACAACATCACTTATAAGTACCGTCCCCGTGTCGCCGACTGGATGGCAGGACAATTGCAGGCGTAGTCGTTCAGGCGGGCCCCTCGCTAACATAGGGAAGGGACTGGCGGCGGCGTCCCTCATGCGCTACAACGCCCCCGGGACCGAGAGCCGAACGCTGACAATTACATAAAGTGACTGGCGGACTTGTCTGCCGAGCAGCGTGCTGGGACTCAACGAGGGAGGCAGTCCATGCTAGAGCACGAGGCAGCGGTTCCGATGCCCGGCGCCCCGCCCACGCGGGCGCCGGCAGAGCAGGAGGCGGGGCTGGCCCGCGTCGGCCTGTGGCTCGCCGATTGGAGCGAGCGCTGGTTCCCCGACGCCTTCGTCTTCGCCCTGGCCGGCGTCGTCATCGTCGCCCTCGGCGCCCTCGCCATCGGCGCTCCCCCGCAGGCGGTAGCGCTCCAGTTCGGCAGGGGCTTCTGGGATCTAATCACCTTCACCATGCAGATGGCCCTGATCATTGTCGGCGGCTACGTCGTCGCCAGCTCCCCGCCGGTCGCGCGGCTGATCGCCTGGCTGGCCACCCTGCCGCGCAGCGGACGGTCCGCGGTCGCCTACGTCGCGGCCCTGAGCATGCTCACCTCGCTCATTAGCTGGGGCCTGAGCTTGATCTTCAGCGGGCTGTACGTCCGCGAGCTGGTCCGCCGCCAGCCGCGGATGGACTACCGCGCCGCCGGGGCGGCAGCGTACCTCGGCGCGAGCAGCATCTGGGCTCTCGGACTGTCCTCGTCGGCCGCGCAGCTCCAGGCCAACCCCGGCAGCATCCCGCCGGCGCTGCTGCAGATCACGGGCGTCATCCCCTTCAGCGAGACGATCTTCCTCTGGCAGTCGGCGGCCACCGCGCTGGTCCTCCTCGTCGCCTCGGTGGCGACGGCCTACTGGTCGGCGCCGTCCGACGCGGCCGCCCGGCCGGCCGAGGCCTTCGGCCAGCCCGCGGAGCCCAGCAGAGACACCCTCGAGCCGCGCCAGCGGCCCGGCGAATGGCTGGAGTACAGCCCGCTCCTGACCGTCCTGATCGTGCTCCTGGCGCTGGGATGGCTGCTGGACGCCTTCGGCAGCCAGGGGCCGATGGCGGCGATCTCGAACCTGAACACCTACAACTTCCTGTTCATCATGGTCGGCCTCCTCTTCCACTGGCGGCCGACGCGCTTCGTCCAGTCCGTCGCCAGGGCCGTGCCGGCCACCGCCGGGGTGCTGATCCAGTTCCCGTTCTACGCCGCGATCGCGGCGATCCTTACCGGCGCCAAGAACCCGGCCGGCACGGCGCTCTCGGACGTGCTGGCCAACGCCTTCGTCTCGATCTCCAACCAGCACACCTTTCCCCTGCTGGTGTCCGCCTACTCGGCGGTCCTGGGACTGTTCGTCCCGTCGGGTGGCGGCAAGTGGGTGATCGAGGCGCCGTACGTGATGCAGGCGGCCAACACGCTGCAGGTGAACCTCGGCTGGGTGGTCCAGATCTACAACACCGCCGAGGCGCTGCCCAACCTGGTCAATCCCTTCTGGATGCTGCCGCTGATGGGCGTGCTCGGCGTCCGCGCGCGCGAGCTGGTCGGCTACTCGATCCTGCAGCTCCTGGTGCATCTGCCGATCGTCTTCTTCCTGATGTGGCTGTTCGCGCAGACGCTGCCCTACCACCCGCCCGTCGCGCCGTGAGGAGCCTTCAGCCATGAGCCGGCCGGCCGGCGCGGTCCGTCCGGGAGCGAGACCGGTGACGCTAGAGCTGGCGACGTTCACTGTCGACGAGGTGGTGGTCGGGAACACCGACTGCTACCGCGACGGCCGACTGGAGGTGGATGCCCGCGCGCTGCGGGCGCTGGTCCGCGACGTGAGCGACGCGTTCGAGGACGTGGCCGTCAACGTCGTGCGCCCGGGCGACGACGCGCGGATCATCCATGCCATCGACGTGGTCGAGCCGCGGGCCCGCCTCGCGGAGCCGGGCAGCGACTTCCCCGGCCTGCTCGGTCGGCAGGCCACGGTCGGGAGCGGGCGCACGCACCGCCTCGGTGGGCTGGTGGTCACGACGGCCGGCGAGCCGGCGCCGGGCGAGCCGACCTACTGGCGCGAGGCGGTCGTCGACGCCAGTGGTCCGGGCGCCATCTACTCCCCGCTGTCGTCGCTGACCCACCTGGTGGTGACCCTGAAACCGGACCCGCGCGCCTTCCCCGATCACGACCCGGCCGAGAGCCTCGACGTCTTCCAGGGGACCGCGGCGGCGATCGCCTACAATCGGGCGGCGCGGATCGCTGGCCTGCGCGTCGCGACCTACCTCGCCGCCCTGACCCGCGACCAGCAGCCGGACGCGGTCGCCTGCTACGAGCTGTCGCCGGTTGCTTCGCGGCGCGATCTCCCGCGTGTAGTCTACCTCTTCCAGATGACCTGCCCCTACTTCTACGGACAGCTCTGGCCGCGTGAGGGCTCGGTCGGCGGGACCGCCCCGCCCCCGACGCTGATCCACCCGAACGAGGTCCTCGACGGCGCGCTGGTCAACGCCTACGCCATGATCGCCTGCATCCGCGACTGCACCTACTTCCTGCAGACCCACGCCGTGATCGAGGAGCTGTACCGCCGCCACGGCACGGAGCTGGACTTCCGCGGCGTGGTCATCTACACCAACGGCGACAGCATCGCGTCGAAAGGGCGCATCGTCAACCACGCGGTGAGCCTGGCGCACTTGCTCGGCGCCGAGGGAGCGGTCCTGAACTACCAGGGCGGCGGCAACCCGGAGGTCGACGTGATGCTGGCCTGCCAGCAGCTCGAAGCACGGGGGATCCGCACCGCGCTGCTCCTGCCCGAGCTAGGCGGCGGCCAGGGCGACTCGCCCTTCATCCACTTCGTGCCGGAGGCGGATGCGATCGTCAGCCTGGGCAGCTACGAGCAGACGGTGCAGCTCGGCCCGGTGGCGCGCGTGGTCGGCGGCGCGCGCTTGCTGGAGGGCGACGAGGACGCCTCGGGGCCGCTGCAGCTCAGCCTGCGCTACCTGCTGGGGGCGACGATCCCCTACGGCCAGCACGTCCTGAGGGGAGTGGAGTACTGATGAGCGGGCTGGCTGCGCACGACGGCAGAGAGGAGACCCCCGCGACGCCCATCCGGGTGGCGTGCTACCTCAACCAGTTCTTCGCGGGCATCGGCGGCGAGGAGGCGGCCGGGGTCGGCCCCGGCTGCCGCGACGGCGCCGCCGGGGCAGCGCTCGGACTGCAGCGGTGCCTGGGCAACGCGGGGCAGGTGGTCGGGACGGTCTACTGCGGCGACGATTACCTGGCCGCGCAGCCGGCGACGGCGGTCGCCGCGGTCACGCGGCTGCTCGCGCGCTACGCTCCCGACGTGGTCGTGGCCGGCCCGGCCTTCGGCTCGGGCCGCTACGGGCTGGCCTGCGGCCAGGTCTGCGCCGCGGTGCAGGAGCAGCTCGGCGTGCCAGCGGTGACGGCGATGCACCCGGACAACCCGGCTGTCGAATCGTTCCGCGGCCGGGTCGTCGTCGTGCCGACGCAGAGCACGGCGGCGGGCATGCCGCTGGCGCTGCCGGCGCTGGCGCGGCTAGCGCTCAAGCTGGGCCGTGGCGAGCCACTGGACCCTCCTGGCGCCGAAGGCTACCTGCCCAGCGGGTGCCGGCGCAACGAGCGGGCCGACGCCCCGGGCGCGGCGCGGGCAGTGGATATGCTCCTGCGCAAGCTCCGCGGCGAGCCGTTTGCCACCGAGCTGCCGCTGCCGCGCTACGACCGCGTGCCGCCCCTCCCGCCGCTGTCGACCACCGACGGGCTACGCGTCGCCCTGGTCGCGGAGGGCGGCGTGGTGCCGCGGGGCAACCCGGACCGGCTGCCGTCGGCCTGGGCGACGCGCTGGGCTCGCTACGACCTGGCCGGTGTGGACGACCTCACCGCCGACGCCTTCGAGACGGTGCACGGCGGCTTCAACACCAGCGCGGCAAACCGCGATCCGGACCGCCTGATCCCCGTCGACGCCCTGCGCGCCCTGGAGGCGCAGGGCCGCCTGACCTTGCACCCCCGGCTGTACTCCACGGTCGGCAACCAGGGCTCGGTGGCCGTCATGCGCCGCCTTGGCGCCGAGATCGCCGCCGACCTGGCGGCGGCCGGCGTCGAGGCCGTCGTCGTCGGCGCCACGTGAGGCACGGGCACGCGTAGCGGCGCTACGCTGGCCAAGGAGCTCGAGCGAGCCGGGCTGCCCACCGTGTTGGTGACGGCGATAGCGCCGATCGCGCTGGAGGTCGGCGCGAACCGGATCGTCCGCGGTCAGGCCCTCGCCCATCCCTTCGGCGACCCCTCCCTGGCGCCGGCCGCCGAACGCGCCTACCGCGCGCGCCTCGTCGCCACGGCCCTGCGCGCGCTGACCGAGCCCGTCACGGGGCCAACGGTGTTCGAGAGCTAACTGCTGCGGAAATGAGGCCGTCCGTTTGCAGCGGGGCTACAGGCGATGGTAGCATCACGCACCCGACACGGACGGCATCCGCTGGACTGT
>Ga0209810_1002817_pt1 | contig 19734 bp, 20 predicted proteins | sample Coa_R1_7_FD_187159 | JGI IMG/M metagenome (GOLD analysis project Ga0209810, IMG submission 187159) | Surface soil microbial communities from Centralia Pennsylvania, which are recovering from an underground coalmine fire - Coalmine... | ecosystem: Environmental > Terrestrial > Soil > Unclassified... | reverse complement strand
AACGCCTCGCCGCGGACATGCGGCGCGTCATGCGCGGCCGGTTCTCCCCATGTCCGCATCGCATCGAAGGCGCGGATGGCTTCCCGCCCCGGTCGGACGCGCATCGATCATGCCCCGGTCGGGCCGACTGCCCGGACAGGCTGCGTCCCATCGCGCGATGTCAACGCCGCGATGCGGGCCGCATCCCATCCCGCGCGTGGTCGTCGCAACCCTTGCGCTGGAGAAAAACGTCGTGCCGCGCTAAAGCATCACCATGGGAGCGCACATCATCGATGGCAAGGCCGTCGCGGCGGATCTGCGCACGAGGGTCGCGGAGGCGGTCAACGCGCTGCGCCGCGAGCACGCTCTGGTGCCCGGCATCGCGGTGGTGCTCGTCGGCGACGATCCGGCGTCGGGCGTCTATGTCCGCGCCAAATCGAAGGCGGTGGGCGAAGCCGGCATGCGCGCGATGGACCGCAAGCTGCCGGCTTCGACCACCGAAGCCGAACTCCTCGCGCTCATTGAATCGCTCAATGTCGACCCCGCCGTGAACGGGATCCTGGTGCAGTTGCCGCTGCCCAAACAGATCGACGCTCAGAAGGTCATCGCGGCGATCGACCCGGAAAAGGATGTCGACGGATTCCATCCGATCAATGTCGGACGCCTGGCGAGCGGCCTGCCGGCGCTCGTCCCCTGCACCCCCATGGGTTGCGTGCGGCTCGCTCGCACGGTGCACGCCTCGCTTGCCGGCATGGACGCGGTGGTCATCGGCCGCTCCAACATCGTCGGCAAGCCGGCCGCACAATTGCTGCTGGCGGAAAACGCAACCGTCACGGTCGCTCATTCCAAGACGCGCGATCTGCCGGCGTTGTGCCGGCGTGCCGACATTCTGGTGGCCGCGATCGGTCGTCCCGAGATGGTACGCGGCGAATGGATCAAGCCGGGAGCAACCGTGATCGACGTGGGAATCAATCGCGTCACCGACCCGGGCGGGAAACCGCGCATCGTCGGCGACGTCGCCTATGCGGAAGCCGTGCAGCGTGCCGGCGCGATCACGCCCGTGCCGGGCGGCGTGGGCCCGATGACGATTGCCTGCCTGCTGCTGAACACGCTGCGCGCAACCTGCGCCCAGAAGGGATTGGCCGCGCCTGCGATCTGACCGGCCCGACGCGGCCCGCCTCGCGCGCAATCGGCTCGCAATGACGGGTCATGATCGCCGAAATCCGCTCGAGCATGATACCAGCGCGTGATCCCGCAAGGCCGGTCGCGGCTTAATCGGGTTCACGCTCCGGTCAGCCCTGCCAGGCGTAAGCGATCTTATCGAGGACCTTGGCGCCGAAACGCTCGGACGAGCGGGCGACCGCGCGGCCGCCCAGCGCACGATAAAACTGAATCGCCGGTTCGTTGTCGCAGAGCGCCCATACCACGAGGCTCTTCAGGCCGCTCTGCATCAGGTCCTTGCGCGCGGCATTGAACAGCCGCCGGCCAAATCCCAGTCCCTGGAATTCGGGACGCAGGTAAAGCTCGTAGACCTCGCCGTCATAGAACAGGCTGCGTGCGCGATTCCGACCGTAATTGGCGTAGCCGACGACGCGCTCGCCGAACTGCAGCAGCGTGATGCGACTGCCCTTGCGAATGGCGGCCTCCCACCAATCGGGACCGCGTCGGTTGATCAGTTTTTCAAGCTCGGTGCCGGGAATGATGCCCTGGTAGGCGGCGCGCCAAGCCTCGTCGTGCGTCGCCGCCACCTCGATGGCGTCGGACGTCTTGGCCCGGCGAATCTCTATCAGGGTCGTGTTCATGTGCGAATAGAAGCAATGAACCCCCCGCGCTTCAAGCCCTATGATTAATGATTGGCTAACGGTGTGGATTACCGGCCACAGGCTGTCCAAGAATGGGACATGCCTTCGCCGCCGCAGTTCCCGTTCGGTGCGAGCACGCTGGCTTCTCTGCGGCCGGGGCCGGCGGTGCGACGGCGTTTTTCGCCGCCGCGCGGGCCTGCGACCTTACACCGCCTCCGTTTCGCGCGCGCGTTCGGTCTTCCTGCGCTCGTTCTCGTCGAGCAGCTTTTTGCGCAGGCGAATCGATTTCGGGGTGACTTCGACGAGTTCGTCGTCCTCGATATAGGCGAGCGCTTTTTCCAGAGTCATGCGCATCGGCGGGGTCAGACGGATCGCCTCGTCCTTGGCGGTGGTGCGGATATTCGTCAGTTTCTTTCCCTTGAGCACGTTGACGACGAGATCGTTGCCCCGGCTGTGCTCGCCGACGATCATGCCTTTGTAGACCTTGCAACCCGGCTCGATCATCATGGCGCCCCGGTCCTCGAGGTTCCACAAGGCATAGGCCACCGCTTCACCCTGGTCATTGGCGATCAGCACGCCGTTGCGACGGCGCGGGATCGGACCCTTGAACGGCGCATAACCGTGAAACAGTCGATTGATCACCGCGGTGCCGTGCGTGTCGGTGAGCAGCTCGCCGCGATAGCCGATCAAGCCGCGCGTCGGCGCAAGGAAGACGAGCCGCAGCCGGCCTCCGCCCGAAGGGCGCAGATCCAGCAGTTCGGCCTTCCGCTCGGTCATTTTCCGTACCACGACACCGGAAAACTCCTCGTCGACGTCGATCACGACCTCCTCGACCGGCTCAAGGACGCCGCCGGAAGAGGGGTCGTCCTTGAACAGCACGCGCGGACGCGAAACGGACAATTCGAATCCTTCCCGCCGCATGGTTTCGATCAAAACGCCGAGCTGCAATTCGCCGCGGCCCGCCACCTCGATCGAATCCTTCTCCTCGGTCTCGCGAACCTGCAGCGCCACGTTGCCTTCCGCCTCGCGCAGCAGCCGATCGCGAATCATGCGCCCCGTCACCTTTTCCCCCTCGGTGCCGGCAAGCGGAGAATCATTGACGCGGAACACCATCGCGATGGTCGGCGGATCGATCGGCTGCGCGGGCAGGGGTGCCTCGACGTCCGGGGCGCAGATCGTATGTGACACCGTCGCTTGCGCCAAGCCGGCCACGGCGACGATATCGCCGGCCTCGGCCTCCTCGATGGCGGTACGTTCCAGTCCGCGGAACGCGAGAAGCTTGATGATGCGCCCCTGCTCGACCAATTTGCCGGTGCGATCGAGCACCTTGACCATCTGATTCGGCTTCACCGAGCCGGAGGTTATGCGTCCGGTCACGAGCCGTCCGAGGTAGGGGTCGGCTTCCAGGATCGTGCCGAGCATACGGAACGGCCCCTGCTCCACCTTCGGCGGCGGCACGCGCTCGAGTACAAGGTCGAGCAGCGGTGCGGTCGATTGCTTCGGTCCGCCGAGGCTCCTCGCCATCCAGCCTTCCTTGGCCGAACCGTAAATGACCGGGAAGTCGAGCTGCTCGTCGGTTGCTTCGAGTGCGACGAACAGATCGAACACCTCATCGAGCACCTGCATCGCGCGCGCGTCAGGGCGATCGACCTTGTTGATGACCACGATGGGTCTGAGGCCTGTTTTCAGCGCCTTGGAGACCACGAACTTCGTCTGTGGCAGCGGTCCTTCGGCGGCATCGACCAGGACGATTGCGCCGTCCACCATGTTGAGGATGCGCTCGACTTCGCCGCCGAAATCGGCATGTCCGGGCGTGTCGACGATGTTGATGCGCGTTCCTTTCCAGACGACCGATGTGACCTTGGCCAGGATCGTGATGCCGCGCTCGCGTTCCAGCTCATTGAAGTCGAGGGCGCGTTCGGCAACCCGCTGGTTATCGCGAAATGCGCCCGACTGCTGCAGCAGCCGGTCCACCAGCGTGGTCTTGCCGTGGTCGACGTGGGCGATGATGGCGATGTTGCGAACGTTCATGGCTTGTCGGGACCCGCGCAGCCCGCGACGTGGCTGCGCCGCGCCGCACTATAGCCGCATGCGGCGGCAGGGCAATGAACAAACGGCCGGCGCCGGCTTCAAGCGCCTGCCGGTCGACTCCAGGGCCCGAGTCGCGCGCCGCGCGGCAAGGCTTGTTGCACCATCATCATCTCGGCAACGGTTTCGCTGGTGACGAGGCCCACGAGCCGGCCCGCCAGGTCGACGACGCCGACGGCCGGCACCGACTTCTGCTGCAACAGTTTGAAGGCCTGTTCCAGCGTCACGCGATTGCTGATCGTGGGAAATTCCGTCGTCATCGCATCGGCGACCCGCGCATCCGGCCCGAGCGTCTTGAGCGCGCGGATCAGTGCGGCGCGGTCGAGGACGCCGATCGGCTTGCCGGCCGCGTCGATCACCGGAAATTCGCCTTGGCTTGTGGCGAGAAGCGTCTGCACCGCCTCGTCGACATGCGCCTGCGGCGCGAGCGTCGCAAATTGCGTCATCATCGCGTAGCTTACCGGCACACCGCGCGATACCGCCCGCAGCGCCACCATGTGCGCCTCCGATGCGGCGGCAAGATAAACGAAGATCGCGATGAAGATCAGGATCGGGTTGTAGAGCAGCCCGACGAAACCGAGTGCGAAGGCGACGAACTGGCCGATCGCGGCGGCGATCTCGGTGGCGCGCACGTAACCGAGGCGCGTCGCAAGCAGGGCGCGCAGCACCCGTCCGCCATCCATGGGAAAAGCCGGGATCAGATTGAAAAGCGCGAGGAAAAGGTTGACCGCCGCCAGCCGGTCGATCATCGCGATCCGTGTGCTGTCGACCGCGCTCGCGGCGCTTGCCTGCAATTCAGCACCCGCCCCGTAGACCAGCACCAACGTGATGACGACGTTGACGAGCGGCCCGGCGATGGCCACGAGGAATTCCTCCCATGGCTGCTCCGGGATACGCTCGAGCTGCGCCACGCCGCCGATCGGCAACAGCGTCACGTAGGGCGTGGTCACGCCGAAGGCGCGGGCGGTGAAGATATGACCGAACTCGTGCAGCAGCACACACAGAAACAGGAGCAGCATGTAGAGCAGGCTGTCCCAGGCGCTGGCCGCGCCGGCCTGCGCATAGCTGGCGGCGAAGATCCAGGCCAGAAACAAGAGGAAGGTCAGGTGGACGCGCACCACGGTGCCGGCCACCCTGCCGATATTCAATGACCAGGACATGTGAGCCTCGCAAGATCGGAGCCTCGCGCTAAGCTAATATCGGCGCCGACCCATTGCGAGGGCCGCGCCCTCCGTCGCATGAGGCATGCCCATGGTGGAAAAACTCACCCCCGAAGCCAAACAGGCGGCGCTGGCAAGACTTGCCGGCTGGTCGGAAGCTGCCGGCCGCGATGCCATCGCCAAGACCTTTGTGTTCAAGGATTTCAACGCCGCCTTCGGTTTCATGACGCGGGCGGCGCTGATCGCCGAGAAAATGGATCACCACCCCGAATGGCGCAACGTCTACCGGACAGTGGAGGTGACGCTCTCCACCCATGACGCCGGCGGCGTCACCTCGCGCGACATTGCGTTGGCCGAAGCGATGAACCGGCTCGCGGAGTGACGTCGGGCGCCCGCGGGGCGGGCGTGCGCAAGGCGGCCGCCGGTCACGGCCGCAGGATCACCTTGCCCATGGGCTTGCGCGCCGCGATCGCCTTGAGCGCATCGGCCCCCTGCGCAAGCGGATAGATCGCGTGCACGTGCGACGACAGTCGCCCCTCCGCGCACCATCGCAGCAGCGCGTTGGTATTCGCGCGGTGGCCTTCCGCGTCGCGCTCGATCCAGGCGCCCCAAAAGACGCCGAGCACGTCGCAGCTTTTGAGCAGCACAAGATTGAGCGGCAAGCGGGGAATGTCGCCGGCGGCAAAGCCCACCACGAGAAATCTTCCGTACCAGGCGATCGCGCGCAACGCCGCTTCCGCATAGGGACCGCCGACGGGATCATAGATGACGTCGGCGCCGCGCCCGTCCGTCAGACGCCGCAATGCTTCCCTCAGGTCCTCCCTGCTGTAGTCGACGCCGGCGTCCGCGCCGTGCCTCAGGGCGAAGTCGAGCTTGTCGGCGGAGGAGGCGCAGGCAATGATACGCGCGCCCAGGATGCGGCCGAGTTCGATCGCGGCAAGTCCGGTACCGCCGGAGGCGCCGAGCACGACGAGCGTCTCGCCTGCCTTGAGCCGCGCCCGGTCCTTCAGCGCGTAATAGCTCGTACCGTAGGTGACGGTCAGTCCGGCTGCCCGATCGAAATCGAGGCCGTCGGGAATCCGCACGAGGCGCTCGGCTTTGACGGCGACGCGTTCGCGCGCGGCGCCCCAGCCGATATTGGCCATGACACGGTCACCCACCTTGAGACCGGACGTGCCGGCGCCGAGGCTCTCGACGATACCGGCGAATTCGGCCGCCGGCGAGAAGGGGAAGGTCGGCTTGTACTGATACTTGCCGGCGATGATCAGCGTGTCGAAGAAGTTGAGCGCCGCGGCAACGACCTTGACGACGGCTTCGCCGGCTCCCGGTTCGGGGTCGGGAATGTCGACGAATTCGAGGTCGTCGGGCGTGCCGTAGCGGGTGCAGAGCAGGGCTTTCATGACTTTCCAAGGACCGAGAGGGAGAGCGACATGGCGGAAGGGGCTCGCCGCAATGCGCCGCCGCACGCGGCGCATTGCCGCCTTCACATTGCCGATTTTGCCACCTAATGGGTCGGTACGACAGATGCGTGTCCGGGGGCGGTTTCAAGAACCTCGTTCGAACCGAACGGCAGGGCCCAATGCACAAGATACTGTTGCTTTGCGGCGCTCTTCCCGCATCCTTCGTCCTGCTGACTGGCGCGGCGCGTGCCGCGCCGGCCAAGAAATCGCCCGAGGAGCAGGCCGTGTTGCTTGGCCAGTTCGGCGATTGGGGAGCCTACAAGGCCACGCCCAACGGCAAGACCGTCTGCTTCGCGCTGTCGAAGCCGATTTCCGCGGTGACGGATCCGCCCGGGCGCAACCGCGACCCTTCCTACGCATTCGTCTCCACGCGTCCGGCCGAAAAAGTGAAGAACGAGGTCTCGGTCATCGTCGGCTATCCGCAGAAGGCGGGCGTCGACGCGACCGCGACGATCGACGGCACGGCCAAATACGCCCTGTATACGCAGGACGATGGCGCCTGGGTCAAGAACGCGGCCGAGGAGGCGCAGATGGTGGAGGCCATGCGCAAGGGCAGCCGTCTCGTCATCACGAGCGAGTCGACGCGCGGCACCAAGACGACCGACACCTATTCTCTCAAGGGCGTTTCCGACGCGCTCGACAAGGTCGCAGCCGAGTGCAAGTAGCGTGCCCGCGGCCTATATTGGAGGCGGTGATCCCATGACCCCCGCCCGCCTCGCCGCCGCTACACCCGTTCTCGAGAAGGTCCCGCTCGAAGGCTATGTCGCGCCGGCGAGGCCGTCCCTGATCGGATTGTCGCGCGGTGAGCTCGCAAGGCTGCTTGCGGGACTCGGCGTGCCCGAATCACAGCGCAGGATGCGCGTGCAGCAGCTCTGGCACTGGCTTTATGTCCGCGGGGCCTGCAGCTTCGACGCGATGACCGACGTGTCCAAGGAGTTGCGGACGGCGCTTGCAACGCATTACACGCTCGACCGTCCCAAGGTCGTTGCCGAGCAGGTTTCGACGGACGGCACCCGCAAGTGGCTGTTGGGGCTACCGGGCGAACCGCAAAGCGGACGTCCGCACGAGATCGAATGCGTCTATATTCCCGATGCCGAGCGCGGGACGCTGTGTGTGTCGAGCCAAGTCGGTTGCACGCTCAACTGCTCCTTCTGTCATACCGGAACGCAGCGCCTGGTCCGCAACCTGACCGCCGGCGAGATCGTCGGGCAGGTGATGGTGGCGCGCGACCGCCTCGGCGACTGGCCGGGCGGCGTGCGCCCGCGTGACGGCATCGTTCCGTCGGGCGCTCGCTGCGTCACCAATATCGTGGTGATGGGCATGGGAGAACCGCTCTATAATTTCGAAGCCGTCCGCGACGCGCTCTTGATCGTGGCCGACAGCGGCGGGATTGCGATCTCCAAACGCCGAATCACCCTGTCGACATCGGGAGTGGCGCCGCTCATCGCGCGCGTGGGCACCGAGATCGGCTGCATGCTCGCAGTCTCACTGCACGCGGTCCGCGACGAACTGCGTAACGAACTCGTGCCGATCAACCGCAAATATCCGATCGCGCGATTGCTCGAAGCCTGCCGCAACTATCCGGGTCTCTCCAACGCCCGGCGCATCACGTTCGAATACGTGATGCTCAAAGGGGTCAACGACTCGCTGGCCGACGCCAAGGCGCTCGTGCGGCTGCTGCAGGGCATTCCCGCGAAGATCAACCTCATTCCGTTCAATCCCTGGCCCGGGACCAGCTATGCCTGCTCCGACTGGGAGCAGATCGAGCGATTCTCGCAGGTGGTGTTCGACGCCGGCTACGCTTCGCCGGTGCGCACGCCGCGCGGCCGCGACATCCTTGCGGCCTGCGGCCAACTCAAGAGCGCGACGGAGAAGCTTTCCGCGCGCGAACGCATGGCGCTGCGAGCGATGGCGCTGACGGATTGAGACTTGTCGCTGATAGGCCACTTCTTTGCGATCCTTTTGGGGGTCATGGCTGCGAGTCTGGCGGCCGGCATCGTCGTCGCCACGGCCCTCTGGGGACCGGGTTGGCACGAGGCGTCCGGCGAGGCGGGCGCGCCGGTCGTCTTCTTCTTTTGGATGACGGTCGCGGCGACGACGGGATTTACAAGCGCTGCGGGCCTCCTGCCGCTGGTCGTGATGATCGGGCTCGCGGAAGTTTTCAAGGTACGTTCGCTGCTTGCGCACGTGGCGGCCGGCGCGGCATTCCTGTTGCTGCTTTATTACGGAACCGGCGCGATTCCCGCCTCCTACGAGGAATCGATCGATCATCCCCCGCCGCCGATCTCGCGCGCCGCAGAAGTTGCGGTCGCCGCCGGGGCGGCCTTCGGGCTCACCTACTGGCTGATCGCCGGCCGCACGGCAGGACGCTGGCGGGAACGCGGCGGCTGACGCCCGTGGCCGCAGGAATTGCCGCGATGCCCGCCTCCGAAGCCGCTGCCGGCGAAGCATGGGCGTTCGATCTTGATCGAGGATGGCTCGCCCCCGGGCGTCGGCTCATGTATGGCCACCGGTCCACTGCAGCGCGGTCTCCAGCCGGTCATTGCCCCAGAACAATTCGCCATCGGCGGTGACGAAGCTCGGCGCGCCGAAAATGCCCAGCCGCTGGGCCTCGGCGACCTGCTCCCTGAGCGCGAGCTTGATGCGCTCGCTTCCCGCTTCCGCCAGGACGGACTCGGCATCCTTGCCCTGCGCGGCAATCACCGCGGCGACGGCTTCGGCGAGGCCGATATTGCAGCCGTCCACGAACTCGGCCGTATAGATGGCCCGGCAGTAGTCCTCGCCCCACCCCTGGTCAAGGGCGACCAGCGCCACCCGCGCGGCGAGCAGCGTGTTCTGCGGAAATATTGCCGGCCGCTTGAAAGGCAGACCCTGCGCCGCGCAAATGCGGGCGACATCCCGCCACATGTAGCGGCCCTTCGCCGGATAGAGGTTGAACGGCGAATCGTTCCAGCCCTGCGCCTTGAAGATCGGGCCGAGCAGGAATGGTCGCCAGCGCAAGGCGACCCCTGCGCGCTCCGCGAGCGAGGCGGCACGCATCGCCGCAGGGTAGGAATAGGTTGAAGCGAATTCGAACCAGAAATCGAGCGTGGGAGGCGACATGTGCCCATTATAGCCGGATGGCGCGACCCGACCCTTCCCTTTCGGATGCGCCTCCGCTAGTACCCGCTTCGGCCAAACGGCCGCTCGCGTGCCCCCGACCCTTCTTCCTCTTGCAAGGGCGGACGCGCAGGCTGCAAGGGGCGTGACGCGCTCGAGGCGCAGGCATGCGTTGCACGATTCCGTCCCTCGGAGAGGGGAAACGACACGCAGACCATGGATCGTCGATCCATGATGCGAGACCAAGCCGGCGGCGACATGGATAGAACGGGTCTCATGGTTGCACTCGCCGTCGCGGCCGCGGTCGGCGTTCCGTTGGCGTTATTCCCGCAGATCGATCTGGCGCTGTCGGCGCCGTTCTATGCAGTCAGCGACAGCCAGCACAACATGTTCGCATGGCGATTGTCGCCGTTCGTCCAGACCTTGCGCGACCTCGGTCTGTGGGCGAGCGCGGCGCTGCTGGCGCCGGCGATCGCGGCCGTGCTGATGAAATTGATCGTGCCGCGACGCAAGATGCTCGTTTCGGGCAGCGCAGCATTGTTCCTGATCGTGACCATGGCGCTCGGACCCGGTCTGCTGGCCAACGTCATCCTCAAGGATCACTGGGGGCGGCCGCGCCCGATCGACGTGACACAGTTCGGCGGCGATCAGCATTTCGTCGCATGGTGGGACCCGCGGGGCGACTGTCCGGCAAATTGCTCCTTCGTTTCGGGAGACGTGACGGGAGCATTCTGGGCGCTGGCGCCGGCGGCGCTCACGCCCCCGCCTTGGCGCCCGCTCGCCTATGCGGCCGCGCTCGCCTTCGGTGTCGGGATGTCGGTGCTGCGGATCATAACGGGCGCCCATTTTCTCACCGACACGGTGTTTGCCGGAGTCTTCACGTTTCTGATCATTTGGCTGGCGCACGGCGTGATCTTCCGCTGGCCGCGAACGCGGTTGGCGGCGGACGCGGTCGAGCGCGCGCTCGCGCGCATCGCGTTGCCGACGGTGCTCGCCGGCCTTTTCGGCGGCAAGAGACCGAGGCCGGGCTGTGATGGGCCATGAGGGCGCGGGCATGACAGGGTCCGAGGACGTCAGGAGGGTGCTGCAAATCCGCCTGCGCGCCCTGGGCGATCCGGCGCAGCTGCTGGCACTGATCCGCAGCTCGGCGCCCTTCTACCGCGCGATGGGCGGCACCGGCTTCCGCATCCTGCAAAACGTCGACGAGCCGGCACAGCTGCTGATCGAAATCGACTACGCGGCCAACGCCGCGCTCGAGCTCAGCCGGCAGAAGCTCGCCGCCGATCCCATGGTGCGGACCTTCCTGCAGGGCTGGCGCGCCATCCTGCAGGGCAGTGCCGACATGGAGGTCTTCGAGGACGTGACCGAGGAGACGCGGTAACGGGATGACCGTGTACACAATTTGACAAGCCGGTCGACGAAGGGTTCAACAAGGCTTGGCAAGCTCACAACCGTGTCCCGCCCCGCAATCGACCGAGGTGCCATGGCCGCGACCGCGAAGAAGCAACCCAGGAAAGTCGTGCTCGCTTATTCGGGGGGGCTCGACACCTCGATCATTCTCAAATGGCTGCAGGCCACCTACGGCTGCGAGGTCGTCACCTTCACCGCCGATCTCGGCCAGGGCGAGGAGCTCGAACCGGCGCGGCAGAAGGCGCTCCTGCTCGGAATCAAGCCGCAGAACATATTCGTCGAGGATCTGCGCGAGGAATTCGTGCGCGATTACGTGTTTCCAATGTTCCGGGCAAACGCGCTCTATGAAGGCCAGTACATGCTCGGCACGTCGATCGCCCGGCCGCTGATCGCGCGCAAGCAGATTGAGATCGCGGAAAAGGTGGGGGCGGACGCGGTCGCCCACGGCGCAACCGGCAAGGGCAACGACCAGGTCCGATTCGAATTGACCTACTACGCGCTCAAGCCGGACATTACGGTGATCGCGCCTTGGCGCGAGTGGGACCTCGTCTCGCGCACCAAGCTCCTCGAATTTGCCGAAAAACACCAGATTCCCATCGCCAAGGACAAGCGCGGCGAGGCGCCGTTCTCCGTCGACGCCAATCTCCTGCATTCGTCGTCCGAAGGCAAAGTGCTGGAAGATCCGGCCCGGGAAGCACCGGATTACGTCTATTCGCGAACGCTCTCGCCCGAGCAGGCGCCCGACGAGGCGACCGTCATCACGATCGATTTCGAGCGCGGCGACCCGATTGCGCTGAACGGAAAGAAGATGTCGCCGGCAAATCTGCTCCAGGCGCTCAACGAGCTCGGTCACGACAACGGGATCGGCCGGCTCGATCTCGTCGAGAATCGATTCGTGGGCATGAAGTCGCGCGGTATTTACGAAACCCCGGGGGGTACCATTCTCCATGCCGCGCACCGCGGAATCGAGCAGATCACGCTTGACCGGGGCGCTGCGCACCTGAAGGACGAGCTGATGCCGAAATACGCCGAGCTCGTCTATTACGGTTTCTGGTTTTCGCCGGAGCGGGAAATGCTTCAGGCGGCGATCGATCGGTCGCAGGCCTATGTCACCGGCCGCGTCAGGCTGAAGCTCTACAAGGGTAACGTGACCGTCGTCGGTCGAGAGAGCGACTATTCGCTCTACGACCAGGATCTGGTGACCTTCGAGGAAGGCGCCGTCGCCTATGATCATCGCGACGCGGAGGGCTTCATCAAGCTCAATGCCCTGCGGTTGCGCACATTGGGGCGCAGGCGGCGCAAGCTCAATCTCGGCTGAATCAATCCCGCGATGACGCCAGGATCCACGACTTGTCGCCTCCTGTCATTGGCGCTGGGCCTTGCGCTCGCCGCCTGCTCGTCCACGCCGGAGTGGCTCGGCGGCGGCAAGCAGGAGGCGCCGGTCGATCCGAATCTGTTTCCGTCGGATTATCGCAAGGAAATTCTCGACACCATGCAGGCGCTGCTCGCCGACCCGTCGGGCATACGCGATGCCGGAATCACGGATCCCGAGCTGCGCGTTGCCGGCACCGCGCAGCGCTATGCCGTCTGCGTGCGCGCGAACGTGCGGGACGCGAGCGGACTCTATACCGGGCCGAAGGATCGCATCGCATTCTTCTATGGCGGCCACCTCAATCAGCTGGTCGACGCGACGCCCGAGCAGTGCGGCAAGGCGGCCTACAAGCCTTTCCCCGAACTCGAACGTCTCTGTGCCGGAAAGAGCTGCGAGAATCGGCGTTGACGGGTCAGTTCGGCGAGGCACCCGGCGGTTCGGGCGGCGCCGCGATCGACTCGAGATCAGGTTCGAGCGGCAGGCCGCGACGCTGCTTGTCCTTGATCTCGGCGATCGTCTTTTGCATGTGCACGAAACGCGCCGGCGTGGTCGGATGGCTGTCGTTGACGCGCAGCTCGCCGGGGCTTTCCAAGGCGAGGGCCCGCCAGACGCGCGGGACGGCGGAAATGTCGTAGCCGGCGCGGGCCGCGTAATAGGCGCCGACATAATCCGCCTCGCGCTCGAACTCGATGCTGTAGGCGAGTGCGCCGGCGCGCTCGAAGTATTTCTCGAACATGCCGTGCGTCTGAATTTGCGCGGTCATCAGCCCGTGATCCAGGAGCATGCCGCCGAGCTTGCCGAGCAGAGCATTGTGCCGTCGCTTGCCGAGATGACCGAGGGTCAGATGAGCGAGTTCATGGCCGACGATCACCGCAAGCTCGGCGTCGGTTTTCGCCAGCCGCAGGATGCCGGAGTAGATGACGATCCGCTCGTCATCGGCGAAGGCGTTCGGCAGGGGATCCACGGCAAGCTCGACCGGGACGGCGCAACCGGTCAGGGGACGAAGCGTATGCGGCGCGTCCCTGCCGCCGCGTCGTATCATGAGCGTGACGGGTGCTTCCCCGCGGGACGCGAGGCGATTATCGATCCAGCGCGCGGTGTGCCGGGCCGGGACGACGTCATTGTCAAGCGCGAGGATCTCGTCGCCGCTGCGGATGTCCGCGAGCGCCGCGGGCGAATTGTCCACGACGGAAAGCACGGTCGGGTGTGTCCAGCCCGTGCCCAGGGTCTCTGCGGAAAATTCACGGAATCGCCGCGGCAGGCTCTGCGCGGAGGCCGCACGGAGGCCGAGCTGCGGCGCGACGTTCCTGCAATAGCGGCGATTGGCGATGCGGAGGCGGAAAGCCACCGCGTCAAGCCGCGCCAGGGCACGGTAGTAATCGCGAATCTGCGCCGTCTCCTGGAAGCGCCGCTCGGCGGCCACCTCGTCGTCGGGAAGCTCAGGAAGCCGGGCAGTCGGCCCTGCGCAGCCGGCGCACAGCCCGACCGCTGCGAGCACCGCGGACCAGCGACACACACCCACCCGAGCCCCCTGAGCCCACCCCGATCCTCGCACGGCGGCAGGAAGGAATCAAGTAAAGGTTGTAACGGTCGCCCGATACAATTTATGGAGGCTCTGATCGGATTGAGGCGCTGCGGCGACCGGCGCCACGCGAGCGAGGCTCGGCACCGCTGCGGGCAGCGGGCGTGCCGCTCAAAGCTGACGCTCCACCAGGGCCTTCTTCAGGGCCGCGATCTCTTTTGCGGGGTTGAGCCCCTTCGGGCAGGCTTTGGAGCAGTTCAGGATCGTATGGCAGCGATACAGGCGGAACGGGTCCTCGAGCTTGTCCAGCCGTTCGCCGGTCGCTTCGTCACGGCTGTCCTGCACCCAGCGGTTGGCATGCAATAGCGCCGCCGGGCCGAGGTAGCGGTCCGAATTCCACCAATAGCTCGGACACGAGGTCGAGCAGCAGGCGCACAGAATGCATTCATACAGGCCGTCGAGCTTGGCGCGGTCCTCGTGGCTCTGCTTCCATTCCTTTTCCGGCGTAGGCGAAACGGTATGCAGCCAAGGCTCGATCGACGCGTACTGCGCATAGAAATTCGTGAGATCCGGCACCAGATCCTTGATCACCGGTTGATGCGGCAGCGGGTAGACACGCACCGGCGCCTTCACGTCGTCGATCGCTTTGGTGCACGCGAGCGTGTTGAGGCCGTCGATGTTCATGGCGCAGGAGCCGCACACGCCTTCTCGGCAGGAGCGGCGGAAAGTCAAGGTCGGATCGACCTTGTTCTTGATCCAGATCAGGGCGTCGAGCACCATCGGGCCGCAGTCCTCGCGGTCGACATAATAGGTGTCGATGCGGGGATTGCCGCCCTCGTCGGGATTCCAGCGGTAGATGCGGAATTCCGTCTCCACGTTCGCCTTGGAAGAACCGGGCCAGGTCTTGCCCGGGACGACCTTGGAATTTTTCGGCAGCGCAAATTCGACCATCGTGGCTTTCCATGCGATATCAGTAGACGCGCGCCATCGGTTCGATATAGGCGACGTCGTTGGTCAGCGTGTAGGTGTGCACGGGGCGGTAGTCGATCGTAACCTCGCCGGCATCGTTCATCCACGCGAGCGTGTGCTTCATCCAGTTCTTGTCGTCGCGCTCCGGGAAGTCCTCGCGCGCATGTGCGCCGCGGCTCTCGGTACGATTGAGCGCGGAATCCATGGTCACCACCGCCTGCGCGATCAGATTGTCGAGCTCCAGCGTCTCAATGAGATCGGAATTCCAGATCATGGAGCGGTCGGTCACGCGGATATCGCTCATCCCGGCATGGACCTCATGGATGAGCTTGTGGCCCTCCTCGAGCACTTCGCCCGTGCGGAAGACCGCACAATTGTTCTGCATGATCTTCTGCATCTTCAGGCGCAGCTCGGCCGTGGGCGTCCCACCCGAGGCATGACGGAATTTGTCGAGACGAGCGAGCGCGTAATCGGCCGAATCCCTGGGCAATTCCGGCTGCTTCTCACCCGGCGTGAGCAGTTCGGCACAGCGGTGCGCCGCGGCGCGGCCGAAGACCACGAGATCGATTAAGGAGTTGGAGCCGAGCCGGTTGGCCCCGTGGACGGAGACGCAGGCGGCTTCGCCAAGCGCCATGAGACCCGGAATGACGGCGTCGGGATCGCCGTTCTTCTTGGTCAGCGCCTCGCCGTGATAATTGGTGGCGATGCCGCCCATATTGTAGTGCACGGTGGGCAGCACGGGAATCGGTTCGCGCGTCACGTCGACGCCGGCGAAGATGCGCGCCGACTCCGAAATACCGGGCAGCCGCTCGCGGATCACCTTGGGATCAAGGTGATCCATATGCAGATAGATGTGGTCCTTTTCCTTGCCCACACCGCGTCCCTCGCGGATCTCGATGGTCATGGCGCGCGAGACGACGTCGCGCGAGGCCAGATCCTTGGCCGACGGCGCATAGCGCTCCATGAAGCGCTCACCCTCCGAGTTGACCAGATAGCCGCCTTCGCCGCGCACGCCTTCGGTGATCAGACAACCGGCCCCGTAAATACCGGTGGGATGGAACTGGACGAATTCCATGTCCTGCAACGGCAGGCCGGCGCGCAGGACCATCGCATTGCCGTCCCCCGTCTGGGTATGCGCACCCGTGCACGTGAAGTAGGCACGACCGTAGCCGCCGGTGGCGATGATGGTCATGTTGGCACGGAAGCGATGAATCGAGCCGTCCTCCATGTTGAGCGCGATCACGCCGCGGCAGCGCTCCTCGTCCATGATGAGATCGATGGCGAAATATTCGATGTAGAACTCGGCCGAGTGCCGGAGCGCCTGCCCGTAGAGCGTATGCAGCATGGCGTGCCCCGTGCGATCGGCGGCCGCGCAGGTCCGTTGCGCGGTCCCCTTTCCGTAATGGGTCGTCATGCCGCCGAAGGGGCGCTGATAGATTTTTCCGTCCTCCTCGCGGCGCGAGAACGGCATGCCCCAATGCTCGAGCTCGTAGACGGCTTCCGGGGCGTTGCGACACAGATATTCGATGGCATCCTGGTCGCCGAGCCAGTCGGCACCCTTGACCGTGTCGTACATGTGCCAGCGCCAGTCATCCTCGCCCATGTTGCCCAAGGCGGCGGCAATGCCGCCCTGCGCGGCAACGGTGTGCGAGCGCGTCGGAAAGACCTTGGTAATGCAGGCGGTGCGCAGGCCGGCCTGGCTGCAGCCGACCACCGCGCGCAGCCCTGAACCGCCGGCACCGATGACGACGACGTCGTAGGTGTGATCTTCGATCGGGTAGGCGCGGCCGGTGATCGCCGGGGCGCCGTTGCCTTTTCCATTCTCCGCCATGCCTATACTCCGAAGGAAAGCTTGAGAACGGCAAACGCCGACGCGAATGCCACGGCAAAGACGAAAAACGTGTTGGCCATCAGACTCGGCAGCTTGAGTCGGTCGTCGTGGACGTAGTCGAGGATGATCTCCTGCATGCCGATCCACATGTGGTAGGCGGTGTTGGCGATGAACAGCAGCATGACGACGGCCACGAGCGGCGAACCGAGAATCTGCGCGACCGCCGCGTGTCCACGACCCATCAGCGCAATCACGATGACCATGAACGCAATGGTGAGCGGAATGCCGGCCACCGATGTGACGCGCTGGCGCCAGAAATCACGCGTGCCGGAGCGGGCGGCGCCGAGCCCGCGCACGCTGCGCATCGGCGTGACGATGCGGCGCGGCGCGCTCATCGCGAACCTCCCATGACGAGATAGCCGATACCCCAGACGGCGATCGTAAGCCCGATCGAACCGATCAGCGTCGCCGCCGCCAGCCGCTCGCGTTCGACCGGCTCCAAGCCATGCAGCGTGTCCCAGATCAGGTGTCGGATACCACCGAGCAGATGATGAATCAGGGCCCAAGTATAGCCGAACAGGATGAGGCGGCCGAGCAGGCTGCCCATGAACCAGGCAAGGCCCGCATAGGCGTTCGGGCCGGCAGCGACGGCGATCAACCACCATGCAACCAGCAGCATGCCGAAATAGAGCGCCGCCCCGGTCAGGCGATGCGCGATCGACATGGTCATCGTCAGCGTCGGCCGGTAGATCTGCAGGTGCGGCGACAACGGGCGCGACGTGCCGTCGATCGTGTGCGCCTCTCGCTCAGCCATCTGCCGTCCTCCTCATTGCCGTGACGCGGACGCCGCGCAGGCGCCCGAGTCGCCCGACTTTACTTCTTCAAATACGAAAGTTGAAGCTGTATATTGCTCACAGCTATATGCATTTTGCGTAGACAGCCTTCGTTAAATAAGAAGGCAGAGGCGGATGCGGTTCGATTTCACCGATCTCAATCTGTTTCGCCACGTGGTCGAGGCGGGCAGCATCACGCGCGGCGCCGAGCGCTCCAACCTCGCCCTGGCGGCCGCCTCGACCCGCATCCGCAAGATGGAGCTCGCCTTCGGCGCGGCGCTTCTCGTGCGCGGCCGGCAGGGGGTCACCCCCACGCCGGCGGGGCGGACGCTGCTGCAGCACGCGCGCGCCATTCTGGCGCAGACCGAGCGGCTCAACGAGGATCTCACGCCCTATGCGCGCGGGCTGGCCGGGCAAGTGCGCGTGCTCTCCAATACCAACGCGCTGACGGAGTTTCTGCCCGAGACGCTGAGTTCCTTCCTGGCCGCCTATCCCGACATCAGTATCGATCTCGAGGAGCGTCTGTCAGACGAGATCGTCGGCCTCATCGCCGACGGAACGGGCGACATCGGCATCGTTGCCGGCACGGTCGATTTCGGTCGGCTCCAGACCTTTCCTTTCCGTAGTGACCGCTTCGTCCTCGTGGTGCCCAAAGGGCATCCACTCGCCAGCCGTCCGCATATCGGCTTCAGCGAGGTGCTCGACTACGACATGGTGGGGCTCGACCGCGCAAGCGCGATCCAGCGCTTCCTCGCCGCCAAGGCAAGCCGCATCGGTCGGCCGCTGCGGCTGAGGGTGCAGCTACGCAGCTTCGACGCCATCTGCCGGCTGGTCGAGTGCAATGTGGGCGTCGGCATCGTGCCCGAGACGACCGTACGCCGCACCGCGCGCACCATGGCGATTGCCGCGGTGCGGCTCACCGATCCCTGGGCCCTGCGCGAGCTCACCATATGCGTGCGCGACGCGCAGTCGCTCCCGCCCTATGCGCGACAGTTGGTGGATCATCTGCGCGCAAGCGCGTGAGCGGTTGGGGCAGGTTTTGATCGACCGGCACGACCCCATCATGGCAGCGCGCCCCACTCTCGCAGGGGCGACGCAGCAATCCACGTGAGGCCATCCAAGTGAGCAGGGTCGATCCCGGATCGACCCGCCGCGCCCGCAACGAAAGGGCAAGGCGGCCGACATCGGCCCCGTCGGCTCCTAACGCGGCAGGACCACCCAGTAATCGAGCTCGAGGATGACCGCGGGGTCATATTTGTCGCCGCTGCGGAAGGGGAAATCCCCGCATGGCCGATCCTTCGTCGCCACCGTGCGGACGCGCAGCGCGCCGATATCGCCACGGCCGGGAATATCGGCGGCGTCGAGCACCTGCGACCACGCGAAGACGGTGTCACCGGCAAACAGCGGTGCAACGTGGCGCCCGCCATTGATCGCCGTGATATGGAATGCGTTGCCGAGCCCGTTGAACGACAGCGCGCGTGCCAGCGATATCGCATGGCCGCCATAGATCAGCCGCTTGCCGAAACGGCCCGTGCGCTCGCTGAAATGGTCAAAATGAATGCGGGCGTTGTTTTGATAGAGGCGCGTGGCGATCATGTGTTCGGCCTCTTCGACCGTGACGCCGGCGACGTGATCGATCCTCTCGCCGATCCGATAATCGCGGAACCGACGAGCGCTGCCCGCAAGCCCGGTGTCGTAGGCGGCGAGATCGATCTCGGGACAGGCGCTGCCGAGCTCGGAGGGTGCCACCGTCTCGGGGAGCTCGGGAATGCTTGCTGCTGGCGTCGGCGCCGTGCGGTCGCGTTTGCGCACCATGACCCAGCGTACATAGTCGAGCACGACGGCTCCGCTCTCATCCGACCCGCGCGAGCGCACATAGACGATGCCCGTCTTGCCGTCCGAATTCTCCTTCAGCCCGATCACTTCCGACTGCGCACTGAGCGTGGTCCCGGGATATACCGGCTTGAGAAAGCGGCAATCGGCATAGCCGAGATTGGCAACCGCATTCAGCGAAATGTCGGGTACGGTCTTCCCGAATACGACGTGAAACACGAGCAGATCGTCGACCGGCGCGCGCGGATAGCCGATCGCTCGTGCGAAGGCGTCGGATGACTGCACGGCAAAGCGCGGCCCGAACAGGCCGTTGTACAGGGCGACGTCGCCCACCGTGATGGTGCGCGGCGTGGCGTGGCGGATGCGTTCACCCTGC
>Ga0209810_1002810_pt1 | contig 19760 bp, 18 predicted proteins | sample Coa_R1_7_FD_187159 | JGI IMG/M metagenome (GOLD analysis project Ga0209810, IMG submission 187159) | Surface soil microbial communities from Centralia Pennsylvania, which are recovering from an underground coalmine fire - Coalmine... | ecosystem: Environmental > Terrestrial > Soil > Unclassified... | reverse complement strand
TCAAAAGATTTCCCTGCAACCGTATTAAGCCATGTCGTACAGTCAATGTTGAAATGTCGGCGACAACGCACCAGTCAACCAAGCTTGAAAATACCACATTTAACATTATCAGCCAGCTGGACAAGGATGCAACGTTTCTCTACCGCACTGCCGATACGTATATTGAGGATGCACAAAGAGATGGCAGACAGGATGTTGTAAACATCTGGAATACAATCAAGGAAGACAAGATGAAGCATATGCAAATGCTAAGAGAAGCATTGGCAAACGAGGCAAAGCGGGGCAAGCTGCGCGAATAAACGGCAACAACGGCTAGGCGTTAGTAAACAGAAGGGCAGGAGAATAGGCAAAAGAATCTACCCCTTTCTATTTATTTGACTCCAAATATTGCGCAAAGCAGATTGGTTGTTTCCTTTTACCAATTATTGATTGGCCGTCTGCCGTCATGTTTTGAGATCCGATTGGCTATCGATTATCAGGCATCCGTTGACTGAGCAGAGATAAGACAGGTGATGTCACTGCTCCTTCTGCTGCAGAGGCCACAAGCGATGCGTACTTGGCAAATACTCCTGTCTTGTAATGGGGCTTTATAGGCCTCCACTTCTTCATCCGCCTTTTGATCTCCGCAGCAGAAACATCCAAGTTCAGCTTGCCAGATACTGCGTCAATTTCGATTTCATCACCATCCTTTACGATAGCTATCGGCCCGCCTACCATTGCCTCCGGTGCAACATGGCCTATCATCAAGCCTCTTGTAGCACCTGAAAATCTTCCATCAGTTACGAGAGCGACCTTGTCCCCTATTCCTTGTCCTATCAGAGCTGCCGTTACGGACAGCATCTCGCGCATTCCAGGGCCTCCTTTTGGGCCCTCATACCTGATGACTATGACACTGCCTTCAGAAACCTTGCCTTCCGATATCGAGCTAAACGCTTGCTCCTCCGAATCAAAGACTCTTGCCTTTCCCTTAAAGCGCATATTCTTTATGCTGGCGATCTTGACCACTGCTCCATCAGGAGCCAGGGAGCCTCTGAGAATCTTGAGCGTGCCTTCCTTGCTTATCGGGTTACCTACAGGCCTGATAACTGGTTTGTCACCATGAGGCTGCACGTTGGCACCGGCGGCATTTCCATCGGTACTGGTTCCGGAGCTGAAATTGAAATCCTGGCTGCTGCCCTCGATATATCCACCTGCAGCATTAGCACCAAGGTTATCAAGCGACTCCAGATTCTCTGCCATTGTGCGTCCTGTAACGGTCAGGGTGTCACCATTTATCAGGCCGTTTTTTAGCATGCTTTTCAGTACAACAGGCACGCCGCCTATTCTATCTAGGTCAAGCATCACATACAGTCCGCCGGGCTTCATATCCACTATATGGGGAGTTCGCCTGCGTATCCTTTCAAATTCTTTCAGATCAAGCTTGATCCCAGCTTCCTTGGCTATTGCAATCAAATGCAGCACAGCGTTGGTTGAGCCACCGACAGCATTTACCAGAGCTATTGCATTTTCAAATGCTTCAAACGTCATGATATCCCTTGGCCTGATATTGTTCTCTATCAGGCTCATCAGCTGGCTGCCAGTAGCATAGCTGACCTGTTCTCTCTTTTTGCTCTCAGCTGGAGGAGAGGCGCTGCCAGGCAATGCCATACCTATTGCTTCGCTAATTGATGCCATTGTATTGGCAGTATACATGCCAGCACATGAGCCAGAAGATGGACATGCTACATTCTCTAGGCTGACAAGCTCTTGCAGTGACATCTGGCCCGCTTCATACGAGCCGACCCCTTCAAAGACATCAGCTACAGTTACATCCCTGCCATTCCAGTGGCCGGGGAGAATGGTGCCGCCATACATAAAGATGGCAGGCATGTTCAGCCTTGCCATTGCCATAAGCGTTCCTGGCAGGCTTTTGTCACAGCCAGAAATGCCAACAAGCCCATCGTATTGGTGTGCTCGCATCATTACTTCTATAGAGTCGGCAATTACTTCTCTGCTGACAAGTGAAGCTTTCATGCCTTCATGGCCCATGGCTATAACATCTGAAACCGAGATGGCCGTAAACTCCCTCGGTGTACATCCAGCATCTTTAGCCCCTGCCTTGGCATGCTGTGCCAATGCTCCCAGGTGAATGTTGCAAGGTGTTGCTTCATTGCAGGTTGAAGATATGCCTACAATGGGTTTGGACAGGTCTGTATCTGTCAGACCCATAGCTTTGTACATTGCTCTATGGGGGGCTCTGGAAGGGCCCTCGATGGATATCCTGCTTTTGAGGACGGAATGGTGACCAGCCTCAGATTCAGGTTCAAATTCAGTTTTAGATTTGGATCTTACCACAGTATGTAATATCGTTTTATTTTATATTAACAGGTGAAGGAGAAAGTGAGTTGTACTGGTTAAAATCATATAAAGCACAATTGTACTTGTGTCCAAGTCCAAATCTAAAACCAAAACTAAAACCAAAGCAAAGACAAGGCACAACAGCTCTCCTGCGAAAGAGCAGGTTATGACCGGCTCCACTTCAATCCACGATATCACCCAGATCATCCGGCCTGAAATGCCTGTATATCCCGGAGAACCTGCACCCGAATTCCAGCCATACTTTAGGATAGGAAAAGACAAGGTAAATGTCACAAAGCTTGTCCTGAGCTCACATACTGGCACACATGTGGATGCTCCCGTGCATTTCATACCTGGAGCCAATGGGATAGATGCTGTTCCGCTCGACAGGTACATCGGTGAAGCCCTGACAATAGATGTATCTGACAGAGGGCCGGGAATCTCCGCATCTGACCTTGAGCAGCGTTCATCAGAAGTGAAGGCTGGCGATATAGTGCTGCTATATACAGGAACAAGCAACAAGCAGAGCTCCACTACTCAAGTGCAGACTGATTTTTCTTATCTGGAGCCATCAGGTGCCCAATGGATAGTTGATCAGGGTGTCAAATGCGTAGGGATTGACTCGTTTAGCATGGAAAATTATGGATTCAAGAAAGGCCTGTCGCATGAAAAGTTGCTATCAAATGGAGTAGGGATAATCGAGGGGCTCAATTCAGAATTGCAGCAGTTTATCGGCAAGAGGGCCTTTCTGGTCTGCCTTCCGCTGCCGCTAAACGGCATAGATGGCTCGCCAGCCAGGGCTGTACTTTTTGATGGTGCGATTCCCGTGGGGACATAAAATAGATATGACTTATCTCATAAATGCCAGAACAATGCATCAGCTGGATGGATGATGACTGATAGGTAATAATAATTCAATTCAGTTTAGATAAGACGAGTACCATCATCTGATTTTTCTTGGTTGTAACAATTTATCAGCTATCGTCTGTAATAGTGTAATAGTAACCAGCAGGGATAATTCCTTCGAGTATCTATAATAATATTATGCAGATTTGTTCTTTCCTGTCTTACTCCTTTTTTGAACAAACACATCCTTGGGCACCTGGTGCCTTTCTTTGCAATTCTAATCTTTATCCGTCTGATACAGGGAACTATAAAATTTCTGTTCGGTTATTATATATCGCAAAAAATGTAGAAAAAAGAAATTTCAGATGCATCTTCCTATCGTGCCTAAACCACATACGGTACTAACGCCTTGACTTTCTTTCTATAATTAGCATATTTTCTCCCGAATGTTGAAGTCAGCGCCTGCTCTTCCTGTGGTATCTTGACCATCAATGCTGCTAGCAGAAAGCCAATCGCAAGTATTGCTCTAACTTCACCAACTGCAATTGCAGTGCCGATCATGCCGACAAGTATGCCAGTGTAGATTGGATGCCTTACAAATCTGTATGGGCCAGTCTGTATGAGTTTGTGATCCTCCTTGATTGAAACATTACCGCTCCAGTATCTGCCAAGGTGCAATCTTGCCCATACAGCAAATGCTAGGCCAGAAACTGTCAATGCAAAGCCACAGGCCATGAGATAGGACGAATTGGGGAATATACGCCAGCCAAGCGCTCCTTGTTGCGACCATGACATCAAAAGCAGCGCAAATGATACAGCAAATAATGCTGTGTGAAGCTTGCTTGTTCTGCCGGGTTCATTGTAAGTTGAAGTTGTTGCACTTTTGGCCGAATTTCCCCTTGCTGCAAAGCTCCAATAGATCCAAAATGCTGCCCAGATGTAGGTAAGTCCGACAGTAAGGGAGGAAGCGCCATCAAGCTGAGCAGAAAATATTTCAAGTATTCTATCAAACATGGCCAGCACGCACCTCCTTTATTGCCACAGCACTGGATTCCTGGAGTTTAGAAATCCAGTCAATTTCTATCTTGATTTTCTGCTTCAGCATATTTACAAGTTTTGCACTGTATGACTTTATGTTACCTTCGCTTTCTAATTGCTCAATATGTGCAATGCGCTCTTCCAATGCTCTCCTTCGACTATCCAATATTGCATTTCTTGTATTTGCGTCCAAAAGCTCAAAGAATGCAATTCTCACATAGAATTCAGGGTCATCTGATGCCTGTTTTTCGGAGAACTGGCCCAGCGCCACCCTTAGCCTTTCGCTCCCTTCTTTGGTTATAGAGTAAATGTTTCTGTCCGGTTTTCCTCCTTCATTGCTTCTGGCTACTTCCTTGGAAATCAAACCGCATTTTAGAAGTCTCTTCAGTGATGGGTATAGCGCATTATTATTCAACTCCCCTTTGCCAAGAATCCTGCCCATCCTTTTCTTTATCTCGTATCCGTGAGCTGGCTTTTTTATCAGCGCAGCCAGGATGATTATGTCGGTGTGCGAGTAGTTCATGAATATGTTAAACTAACATAGGTTATATTAACTTATTGTTGAAGGCAATTCCAAGAGTAAGTCTAATTATCTGCATTCCTGGGCGTTTCCAGATATAGAGTAAATTGGAATCAAAAACCAAAGAATGTGTCGTGGTTGATTTGCGCTGGCCTTTGCTTGACCCCCGCCAAAACCGCCAGGCCAGAAAAGAAAAATATCCTTACGCCAGGCTGGTCCCGAATGCTGCCAGATTTAGCCGGCGGCCACAAAGTTATTGATCAGGGCATTTTGGGATTCTCTATAGTTAGATACTGGTCGATAGGCAAATCTCAGGCGGCGAGTATCCTGCCAGCCCGTCTTTCACTTTTCTCTGTACCTTTACCTTTACCTTTACCTTTATCTTTATGACCTTGTACTCCCTCTGCCTGTGCAGGGCCTGTCTGGGTGTTCATGTTCATAATCAGGTCAATTGTCAGGGCTGCAGTCCATGAAAAATCCTGCCCTCCAAGGCCGCGCCCTGTAAAGGGATTGTAATACTCCCTGAATCCGTGATTTGATGCAAGCTCAAATATTGCCTGCCTTATCTGCTCTGCCCTTTCAGAAAAGCCATAATGCTGCAATCCCCAGTATATCATCCAGTTTATATTCACCCAGACTGGTCCTCGCCAGTAGTTTTTAGGCCTGAAGTACGACTCGTGCAAGTCAGTGCTTGGGAGTGCAGGAACATGGCAGTTACCTGCACCACAATAGTGCGCATGATTTATCCATCTGACAAGTATTCCAATCCTGTCTTTTGGAATTATCTGGGTGTAGATAGGGATCAGAGACTCTATAGTCCTCTTCCTTATCCAGTCGTCCCGCGCCAAGTCATAGTCATAGAGGTCGTCTGCTTCAATCCTCTGCAGGCTCCTGGTAGGGGTAAAATATCGGAAAAAATTCTGCTCGGTCCTTGATATCCACTGTTTTATGATGGATATATCGCGCTGTCTCTTCAATGCACGTGCTATTTCAAGCAAATAGCAGTTGGCAACATACAAAATGCTGCTAAAGACAATGTCTTTCACTCTGAACGGAAACTCACGTGACATCCTGCCTTCGTCATAGCAGTACTTTTCTTTCATCAGCTGCACCAGGTAGATAAGCTTGCCGTATGTCTCGTTGTCAGTTCTTGTGTCCTTTGCGCCGTGAACTGCAACTATGTCAAGCCTTTTGAATTCTGGCATACTGCCGGGAGGAATTCTTATCATTGACAGCGGCTTATCCCAGACCGGCAGGTTGTCCAAGCCCGACTCCCACGGGTGAAAAATTGTGACAAGACCGGACCGCTCAGGATCACGCCGGGTCAAAAGGTATCTGTGAAAATCATAAACCTTTGGGTAAATCCGCTCGAGAAATTCAAGCTCTTCTGAGCCTGAATTTTTCCAGATGTAGTAGCATGCTATGGCATGCACAGGCGGCTGCGTAATGCCCGAGGTCTTTGCCTTGACAGGAGCATTCTCTGAAATAGAGACATCATAAAATTCAGCAGAAGGAAAATAGGTTGTTTTCTTTTTGCTGAGGTGAGTATTAAACACAATGTGCGGAACCATGCCGTTATGCCACTGTGCACTGAACAGTGAATCAAGTTCTGTCTTGGCGCGCTCCGGGCAAAAGTATGAATTGCCAATGGCCACAAACCCGGAATCCCAGCTCCACTGGTGAGGATAGAGCACAGGTGATGGAATGGTAAACCTGCCTGTCCAGTTCTTGTCCAGTATTTTTTTTGCACTTTGGAGGAGCATCTGGTTGTCTATATGATGCAAAGCCCCCTTTCCAGTCGGAGGATAGATCTTCATCAATTCTATATGGGCAGCATATACTATGAAGCTGCTAGAGTATTACAGGCTCCCAGAATGGCTGGGGATGTTGTTTGCCAATTTCGTACAAATAAGTATATCTTGAATCTGCCGGCAGTAGTTATATATGGAGTTGTTAGATATATCTAATAGGGTTAGCGGATTTGATTGAGGCACCCAGACCTGATAGGAACCGTTTCTCTGCCGTGTTTGACAAGAAAAGTGTTGTTGTAGCATCTTTCTTTTTGCTTCTGGCACTTGTGGTAGTTTCGCAGTACATGAGCGAGAAGGCGTATGCAGACGGGCTCACACAGGAGAACCTTCCGCCTGCGACCCTTGGCAACAGACAGGCGGCTCTTTTCGTCAAAGTAAACCCGCCTATCCTGACAAGTGAAAGCCGGCAGAATGCCTATATGCAGTTTCGGCTGTTTGATGCCAACACAAATAGCACAATAAACTATACCACCTATCACATTACCGTAACAAAGGGAATAGCCAGTGGCGGCACACCTTTGCTGGATGACTTTTTCCAGGCACCAAACGGGCTGCTTACACTCAAGATAGAACCGTCCAATCAGACAGTACAGGTGCAGGGAAACCAGGAGCCATTTCTGAATGCATGGGTAGCAGACCCGGGAGGCAACATAAATGTGTCAGGCCCTATCTTTTTGACAGGCGGCCTGTATCACTTCCATATAGAGATATTTACGGTTGATAATCCAAGAAACATTTTCACTGTAGCCCAGGCCCCCAAATTCGACTCATGGCTGTCTGTCGGTGATGTCACCACCCATGACCTTCAGTACAATGGACAGACATACAACTCAACACTGATCTCATACTATGACCAGACAAACAACTTCAACTTCAACCCTGCAACCAAAACTATATCATGGACAATGCCATTTGACTGGAACACCACCAGGCTGCAGTCTGTTAATGTATTTGTACATGAAGAACTCAGGCTGCCAAAGGCATTATCCGCTCTGACAGCTACAAACAACTTCAATGCCACCACCAATGGCTTTTCCATCACAGGCAGGCAGCTGGCTATAGACCCATATTCATTCCCTGATGCTTTAACCTTACACTACCTGCTGAACAAAAATGACATCATTGCAATGAGCAGACAGGTACCTCCAGGCACCAAAGACATGGCCTTCTCCTTGTCGCCAGGCACCAGTGGAGCTGTACAGACTTCAAGCGACCTGACTACAGACACAGGAGGCATCCATGTAACTGTCAACTGGTCGCCTTCGCAGCTGGCAGCTAACTCACAATCTACAGTCAAGGTTAATTTCTCAGATGCATTTACCGGCGGGCCTTTGAATGCAGACGTCAAATATGACCTGGCAATACTGGACGATAAAGGCAACCAGGTATACTCCAAATCTGACCTTGTAGCCAGAGGTGGTACAGATACTCAAACTATCACATTCCCAAAAGACGATACATACCATATACAGGTCAAGATAAAAGAGCTGGACAGGCAGGGACAGTCGCCTGACATGACAAGAAATGGTGTAGCAAGGGGGATTGTAGTGGTGCCAGAGTTTCCAGCTGGAGCGGTATTTCTTACTCTGGCAATGGCAGGATTATTTGCTGCAGTAGTTGCATTCAATAGAATTGGAAGAACAAGGGGTTGGCAGTTAGGAAAATAAATAATTGCAACAACTCGCATGTAGTAGCATTTCATTGTCTTGTATTTATTTAGCAAGTGTGTCGAAATCAATATACAATAAATAATAACTCATGACTGACTATCTACAAAAGGACGTGAATTAAGTCAAATCGAATCAAATTTGCAACCGCCAGGCAAGATTATGACGGGAAAAGTGTGTATAGTCACAGGCGGCACATCTGGAATAGGTAAAGCCGCCTCACTTGCTCTGGCCCAAATGGGAGCTACTACTGTTGTTGTGGGAAGAAACAGAGACAAAGGTATTGCCGCGCTTCGTGAAATTAAAGAAAAAAGTGGCAACGACTCTGTTTTTCTGATGCCATGCGACCTTTCTTCACAATCCTTAGTGCGCCAGCTTGCAAAGGATCTTCTTGATAGATTTGACAGAATCGATGTCCTTCTCAATAACGCTGGCATATTTACGATGAAGAGAACCGTTACACCGGATGGTATAGAATCTACATTTGCAGTCAATCACCTGGCACCCTTTTTGTTGACTAGGCTTCTACTTGACAGATTAAATGCCAGCGCACCGGCACGAATTGTCAATACCAGTTCTGTAGCACACAAGGGAGCCAAGATAAATTTCGATGACATACAGGGTGAAAAACACTATAGCGGCATTCGGGCTTATGGTCAGTCAAAGCTAGCAAACATTCTCTTCACCTACGAACTAGCAAGAAGGCTTCAGGGAACTGGGGTCACTGCAAATTGCTACCACCCGGGGGTGATCAGGACAGAGCTGGGTCAGGATAATCCGTGGATCTACAGGCTTATCTTGGCTATAATTAGACCATTTTTCAAAGCCCCCGAAGAAGGAGCGGATGCTGCAGTATATCTTGCGTCATCTTCTGAGGTTCAGGGGCAAACAGGCAAGTATTTTGTAGGGAGAAGACCCGTAAATTCATCAAAGATATCATATGATGAAACTGTAGCCAAGAGATTGTGGGAGCTAAGTGAGGATCTCGTACACTTGCAATAGACGGAATACAACTCAGTTTTGCAGCTGGCAGAATGCTGCCATATATATGATATTCAAGATTGCAGGTTGAACGAACAATAATAATAATCATGATACAAGAAAAGTCTGGCTCAGGCGCGGCTTGAACCAACGCCTTTGCCAGACAGTTTGTTCCCCATCGGTTTGGTCGATGTAAGCCAAGTTCAGTGAAATGACAATTTAAATGTGATGGTCCATTTCACCAGAAATGAACAAGTTTTTGTACATTGTTTGTCAATTATGACAAGAAATACCTTTAAATGAGCATGAGCAATACTCGTTTCATACATGCCAGCTGTAGGGATAGACGATCTGGCTATATACGTCCCCAAGCTTTACATTGACTATAAAGATTTTGCCGAAGCCAGAGGCATTGATCCTCAAAAGCTAGAGTATGGAATAGGCATAAAGAAGATGGCCTTGGCTGATGCCAACCAAGACTCTGCCTGCATGGCTGCCAATGCTTGCCTGAAACTCATGCAAAGAAACCGCCTCCACCCGCAGGATATTGGAAGAATGTATGTCGCTACAGAGTCTGCACTTGACGAATCAAAGGCAATGAATTCATTTGTTGTTGGCATGCTGGAGCAGATTTATGGAGAAGGATCTTTTGAACATGCTGGTGGAATTGAGTGCAAATTTGCATGCGTAAGCGGCTCGTATGCACTTTATGATAATGCAAACTGGATCAGAGCAGAAGAAAACAGTGGCAAGGCTGCAATTGTCATTGTGAGCGATATTGCCAAATATGATATCGGCTCTTCTGGCGAGTACACGCAGGGGGCCGGTGCAGTCGCAATGCTCATCACGAAAAATCCCAGGCTTATGGCCTTTGACCAAAAGGTTGCTTCTACTATTATAAAGAATGAATATGATTTTTACAGACCCTTTGGAAAGGAGACCCCGCTTGTCAACGGCACATATTCAAACCTGCTCTATCTGATTCAAGTCAGGAAGGCGTTTGATAGCTACAAGGAAAGAGCAATCAAATCTGGCCTTATCAAACTTCAGGACGGTGAATCAATTACTGACCATATTGATTTCTTTAGCGTTCATCTGCCATACCGAAAAATGGGTGAGAAGGCCCTTGCCTACCTGCTGCGGCACGAGTGGAGGCACCTTCCCCGGTGGAAAAACGTCATCAAGGAGATCGGCATGGCTGAACCACACCCAAAGGACCAGCGCGGGACAATAGAATCAATTCTTGCTGATACCGAGTTTATGAAAGCAGATGAAAAGTTCCGTCGTGCATTTATGCAGACATCATATTTTAATGAAGTCTTTGAAAAAAAGATGGCAAGCTCACTTGAAGCATCGGCCATAATAGGAAACCTTTACACTGCATCAATGTACATGGGGCTGAGAAGTCTGCTGGAATTCGAATACAAGAAAGGAACTGATCTTGAAGACAAAAGAGTAGGCTTTGGATCTTATGGCAGTGGTAGCAGCGCCATGGTTTTTAGCGGAATAATCCAGCCTGATTACAAAGAAATTGTCAAGCGCATGGATCTTGAGCAGGATATTGGAGAGAGGGTAAAGCTTCCAATAGAGGTTTACGAAAGGCTCCACAGAAACGAAAAGACCTGTAGCGAGTTCTTGGCGCGACCTCATAAAGAGTTTGTTCTGGTGAAGGTAGGCGGCCTAACAGCAGACAAGGCCGGCTTTAGAGAATATGTCTATGTCAAGTGACTACCCTGAACTCTATGCCTCTTTCCTTCAAATATTCAATGAGCCTTGATGAATGTTTTTCATCTTCAACCTCAAGGCTCAGGTAAACACCGGCAGTGCCTGCCGGAATGTTTGAACTTAGCCTGTCGTGCTCTACCTCTACAATGTTGACGCTCAGCTCAGAAATCCCGTCAACTACTGTTTTCAGGGCTCCCGGCTTGTCGGGAAGCTGGATGAATATCTTTACCATTCTGCCCATACGCATCAGGCCTTTTGCCACCACCTGACCAAGAAGGTACATGTCTACATTTCCGCCTGAGAGGATAGAAACAACGTTTTCCTCTTTTTTGCTGCTTCTGGCACCTGCTAGGCCATCTGAAAGAAGGTAAGCAAGACTTGCTGCTCCAGCTGGCTCAACGACCAGCTTAGCCCTTTCCATCAAAAGAAACATGGTCTTTACTATGGCAAGGTCATCAACCAAGACGATATCGTCTAGGTACTTGCTTACAAGCTCATAGGTAATCTTGCCGGGGTTTTTTACTGATATGCCATCTGCAATGGTATACCCTGCAGCAACCGACTGAAGTGAGCCTTTCTCGATAGATTCTTTCATTGCAGGAAATGCCTTGGACTCGACGCCGATTATTTTTACATCGGGTCTTTTTGATTTTATTGCAATGGCAACACCTGCTGCAAGTCCTCCTCCGCCCACTGGGAGGTACATCTTGTCCATTGAGGGAAGATCTTCCAAAACCTCAAGCCCTATAGTGCCCTGTCCAGAAATAACATCTGGATCATCAAAAGCATGAATTATCGTCAGATTATCTTTTCTGGATATCTCTTGAGCTGCAGCCCAAGCCTCATCATAGTTTGATCCAGTGAGAATAACCTTGGAACCGTATGACCTTGTGGCTGCAACCTTTGCCGGGGAAGCATTTTGCGGCATAACTATTGTACAGGGAATCTTTTTCTTTTGCGCAGCATATGCCACACCCTGAGCGTGATTGCCAGCCGATGCTGCAATTACGCCTCTCATTGACTGTCTTTCCGAGAGCTTGGATATTCTTACTGATGCTCCCCTGACTTTGAAAGAGCCGGTAAGCTGCAAGCATTCAAGCTTTAGAAATATGTTGGTTCCTGCCAATTTTGAAAAGGTATTGGAGCTTTGCAGTGGGGTCTTTCTTATGATCCCATTCAGAATTTCTCTAGCCTTGACTATGTCGTCTACAGTGGGAATTCGTTGCCTGCTCGTGTCCCACGTACTATCAATTTTCATCTATTGTCAGCTAATGCATCAGACAGAATCTCCTTAATTATATCTATTTGCTCATATTGCAGTTTGGTAAGCGCCTGAGTCACTTACAGAATGACAGGCATTGCTGCAAAAACAAACATACATAGATAGACCTGCCATCTGTGCATATTCAGCAAACAGTAATGGTCTACTGTAGAAGACGGAGATGAATAAAAAGAAGAAGATGATGATGGTAACTTGTTTTGCAACTGGGTATTGGACAATCCTCTGGCAGGCGATCTCGATATTGAACTAGCATCTAGATCTAAGGAGGACATCCTTCCATTTTCTGGATGTAGTAACCACGCTGCCTGATAGCTTTTTCCACGATTGGAGGCGCTTCCTGCACATGGCAGAACTGACACTCCTCTTGGGTCATTCTCTGACCTGCTTGACCTACACTTGCAAGATATTCTTTTCCGTATTCTATTGCCTTTTCATGAGGAGTGCCATCTTCAACCACTACATCAAAATGCATGGTTCTACCATCTTTTCTTGTTACATAGGTGTCATAAACTGCACATTCCATAATTTTCATCCAAAGTTTACGATATTTATTCTGATCTGCCAAGATCAATTGCTGCTAGATAACCAAGCAATAAGCAAGAACGGACAGATGATATAGTCAACCTGTAGCTAAGCTATTGAAACGTTCCATTTTGCCAGGATTTTGGTTCACTGAATACTGGCCATACACTAGGGGGTCTAGCCATTATTCACTGACCTTTCACCTTGATTTAATCTATAGATAACCTCTCTTACAATCGATGCGTTTGATTCACAATAGCTAAATGACTTTATTCTTCTCATCGCAATGCAAAAATGATGTGTATGTTGCAACTGAGTTCCATATTGTCGCGCAAGTCATGGTCTGGAATAGATCGTAAAGGTTGAACCCTTCTGCAGATCCTATTTCGTGGACCGTGATTCTAGCTCTTCACTACATCCAAGTTAAGTGACCTTGTTCTTGGTGAATTGCCATTAAAATAAATTCACAAGTTCAAAACAATCCGCAAAAATAGTTGACGAACAGGCAAAAGAGAATAGTGTTAGCTTGAACAGTTTAAATTTGCTAGTTTGCATTATTCCTGCAATCAGCACATGCACACCGGCGCAGGTATTTCTGGAACACAATTCAAGGCAAAGGACTTTCCGCAAGGATTTAGATGGTTCAATACTGACAAGCCACTAACTCTCAACGACCTTAAAGGCCAGATCGTTGTACTTGACTTTTGGACCTATTGCTGCATAAACTGCATGCACATGCTGCAGGATCTTGAATGGATAGAAAAGAAATATCGGACAAAACCTGTTGTCGTCATTGGCATACATTCTGCCAAGTTTGAAAATGAAAAGCAATCTGCCAATGTGAAAGAAGCGATACAGCGATATGAAATTGGCCATCCTGTTATAGTCGATCAGGAAATGAGTATCTGGCGCTCCTATGGCGTAACTGGTTGGCCTACGATCGTGATAATTGATCCCAAGGGAAATATTGTCTACCAACAATCAGGGGAAGGACAGCGTGATAACATCGACGATGTTATTGAAATACTGCTTGGAATGCACGAACGAAACGGCAGTCTGGCCCAGACTTCTCTGCAACCAGATATTCGGCCCAAGGAGCGACAGAACAAAGCGCAGCCTGCTCCCATACACAACCTGTCATATCCTGGCAAACTTTCTTTCTCTCCCGATTGCAAAATGTTAGCTATAAGCGATTCAAACCACAACAGGGTGCTTGTAGTTGAGACAGGAACTGGCAGAGTTGCTTATAGGATTGGTGGCAGGGAGAGAGGGCTTTTGGATGGAGATTTTGAAAACGCACGTTTTTTCAGGCCACAGGGGGTGCTTTGGATTCAAGATAAGGGCAAGAATGAGGATAAAATCTACGTAGCAGATACGGAGAATCATGCGTTGAGGCTCATTGATCTTCAGTCTAAACAGGTAAGTACGCTATCAGGCAACGGAAGCCAAGGCCACTGGGTTAATTATTCGCAGGATGCCAACAGAGCCCGGCTTTCTTCTCCATGGGACCTTGCTTACCGAGATAATACAATTTACATTGCAATGGCCGGTCTGCATCAGATATGGGCATATTCAATAGATTCCCAGGCGGTGGCTCCGTTTGCCGGGAGCGGGTATGAGGGGATACTGGATGGAAGCTTGGATGAATCGCAATTTTCACAGCCAAGCGGACTTGCAATATCAGGAAACTATATTTATGTTGCAGATAGCGAAGTGTCGGCAGTCAGACAGATCGACTTTGCACAGCGGCAGGTAAGAACGCTGGCTGGAAAGGATCTTTTTGTGTTCGGCTATAGGGATGGCAATGCAAATGAAGCGCTGTTTCAGCACCCACTTGGAATCTGCGCTGATGGAAATAACATCTATGTAGCTGATACATACAACCACTCAATCAGGCTTATCGACATTGGAAGCCACAGCGTATCTACGCTTGTTGGTAGAAGGAACATTGAAGCAGTATGCAATATTGAAGACCTGCAATGCGGAACTCTTGGACTGTTTGAGCCATCGGACGTAAAGGTTGCAAACAGTATGTTGTACATTGCAGATACAAACAACCATTTGATAAGAATATTCGACCCGAGCAGAAAGGCACTGACGACGATGAAAATAATCTTTTAACCCTTATTTTTTTGCTCAATTCAAACTATGGCGGACCAACAAGTGAATCACTATATCTATCTATAATTGAAAAAAGGTTGATGGGTACAACTGATGTCTTCGAATAAAATTGGATTAAATAGGATGAAAACCAATTAACTATAGACAGAAACTTGGCAACATCTGTTGGACAGATAATGACAGAAAAACTGGAAACAATAAATGCGTCAAGCTCGGCCCAAGAGGCTGCAAAGAAGATGCACAAGCACAATGTCAGCTCTCTTGTAGTAGTCGATGACAACAACAAACCTGTGGGTATGGTTACAGAGCGCGACCTAGTAAGAACAGTTTGCGCGTCAGGAGCAAACAGTAACACTGTAACTGTTCAAAGCATAATGTCATCACCTATTGTCACAATAGATGCCAATTCTCCGATAGAGGCCGCAGCCGATGTCATGGTTCAGAATAGGGTGAGGCACTTGGTGGTAGTAGATAGAGCTGGAGGACCAGAAGACCGCACGATCGGGATAATTACTCCGACAGATTTCACGGCCTATCTGAAAGAAAATCTGGACCTAGACGAAGTCAACGCCACGATTCTGAAGGCCCTCAGGGAAGAGGGTGGCAACAGGTGATTGCACAACAGATATACTTTTTTGCAGCTGCAGCAATGGCAGAATAGAAAGTAAAGTCATCCTATACAATCATGACTACGTGTCATATTGTAGCTTGGCAAGAATTTCTGCGATACTCCAAAGCAAGCCCGCGATCTGGTTTGCTGCATCTGCTGGGACCTTTTTTGTGTCAATATAGGCTTCCCTTTTCTCGTCACCTTTATTTTTCCCACTTTCATCCAATCTCACTTTTCCCACTTCGATATCAAAATATGAAACAATGCCTTCCTCTCCCTGCATTAGCCTATTGTGATCTATCAAAACATCTGATGTCTGGTAATGATATACAACCAGGCCATTCAACTCTTCAAGCAAGATCTCTTTTCTTTTCTTCATCTGTTCAAACTCTGGGAATTGTGACTCAATCACGCCAGCCTTTCTGTCAAGCTCATCTGCTAGCTTTTCATCGCCAAGGAGTTTTGTAAACAAATCTTCAACTCCTGTGTGAGCAAGCCCTATCTTTGCCAGCTCGTCTTGAAGCACCTTGTCTACTGCACCAGATATATTCTTGGAAAGCTCGACAGCCTTTTGTGACAGTTCGACAAGTTCTTTTTGAATCTCAATTACCCGTTTGTCAACTTTATAGTAAGGCAGAGAATGGAATTGAACGCCAAAATACCCAATGATGTGGTAATGATATCGGCGGCCACTAACAATCTGGCGGGCTGCCTTGCAGTATATTCTGTGCAGATCATCTGTGTTTGATCTTGACACCTCTGCCGTCCACCCTTCGAGAAGACCTGCCAAGGAGTTCATAAGGCGGCCTAAACTTTCCGGATCAAATGTGCTGACTTCTGTGATTGTGCCATCACCTAACATAGCATTTGTCTTTTTCATGGCTATTCTGGGCCTGACCGCTTCAACAAATGCTTCTTGGACTTTAGCAAATGCCGAGTTTACTTGCATACTAAATGAATCATCTCCCTTGAGGGGTACTCGCATTAGAATTCCGTGCGGAAGGCCGAAGATAAACCTTATCGGCCTTGCAGCCAGCCTTTCGGAACTGCACAAAAAAGCTATTCTTAAATCAAGCTTTGGTCAATTGAGCCATGTACACAGGCTGCGATAAACTAATTGTCATCAGATCATAACCGTCAGGAAAAGCGAGTAGTCGAAGAGGAGAGCCAGCAGGCAGACAAGACAAAGGAAGCAATCGTCAACATGATGATGAATGAAAATTCAGATGGCGATGGGACAAGGACTGTAGATTCTGAGACTCTTGTTGCCCAGACTCAGGACAGGCTGTGGCGGGCCCTCAAGAGACGATATCAGTATAATTCATCTCTCAAACCGGGACAGGACTTTCTCCTAGCACATGTAAGCTCAAAGATTTCGCTTGTCATTCTGTATGCAGATCTGGTAGGTTCTACCAACATGAGCATGACGCTACCTGTTGACAAGCTGGTCACTATAATCAGAGCGTTTTCACACGAGATGTCATCAATTGTTGAAAGCCATGAGGGATACGTACTAAAATATGTGGGCGATGCCGTAATTGCATTCTTTCCATCCGGCTTTAATAAATTGCTTGCATGCGACAGGGCAGTCAACTGCGCCCGGTCCATGATAACTGTGATAAAGAATGGTATAAACCCGATACTCAACCAGTACGACTACCCTGAGCTGAATGTCAAGATAGGCATGGACGAAGGGGAGAATGTAATAGTGCAGTATGGCCATGATAAAAGCTCTCAGATCGATATACTTGGATATTGTATGAGTATAGCGGCCAAGATAACCTCGCTGACAAACCCTAACAAGATCTCTATAGGAGAAGATGTCTACAACAAGTTACATCCATCAATCAAGGCCAAATTTCACGAGGTAAAGTACAGCGCAAGTGAATGGAAGTATACAAACCGCCATACGGGACAGCTTTACCGAGTTTACACCATGGAAGGATAATTGATTAACAACTGGCAACGTGCCCCCGCAAAAAGACTAAAATACTAAACACCCATTGGCTAAATAAGAATAGGGATGCCTACAGCATACATTCTCGTGAACTGTACACTTGGATCTGAAGAAAAGATAATAGCAGAGATTTCAAAATTGCCTGATGTCAAAGAAGTACGAGGGACATACGGCGTTCACGATATCTTTGTCAAAGTAAAATCTGACAACACCGAGACAATGAATCATACGATAACTAACAAGATAAGGAAAATACCAGGGATAACTTCAACGGTAACACTGGTCGTCATAGAAGAACAAGGTGGAAAAGGCTAGGCCAGCTACCGGGCGTGTAGCTGATTAATAGTATGCCAAGCTTGATAGAATAGGATAAAACAAATCAAATAATCAACCTGATTTACAAGCAAGTCGGAATGGATCGGGTCTGTTCTGCCTACCTTTGCTAGCCGAGACTCTCTGATGCTCTCTTTTTCTCTCTATCTTCAGCTCTTATCCGCCTAATTTCATACATGACAAGTGCCGTGCTTGCACATACAATTATCCAGCCGATAGAACCAATTATGGCATACTCTGAATAAGATGGCAAAAGGATGGCAACACCTACAGCAGCTGCGCCTACCCACCAGACGATGATTAGGATCTGCAGGCTAATTCGGGGAACAGATATCATATCACTCGACCATCACTTTCTGGACCATGGGCATCATTCATTTTCTCTCAGCCGCGTATATCTTCATCGAATCCTTTGAAGTAGCGCAATGTCCTACCGCACTTGGAACACCTATTGAATTCAATAAAGTCGAAATCATGATATTTCCTAAAGGAAAACGAGTCATCATGATTGCAGAAAAGCTGGCGGAGAGCCTGCAGTACCATAAGACATTGTAAGACAGGGGGATTGATTACCATTTCGTTGGTACACCTCTACCTCTAGGAGCCAAATTAAAATGGCACCTGCATTGTAGAGGAGAGGAGAAAGGCCAGGGCCCGTAGCGTAGTCAGGATATCGTGGCGGTCTTCGGAACCGCAGGTCGTGGGATCGAAGCCCACCGGGCCCGCTCTACTACTAATAGGTTAACCTTTTGTTCGAGCGAGGTTAACCTTTCTGCGATCTGGGGGCTGCCTAAATTTGCGATCTTATTTCTTGCAAAGTCTCGAAGAAACTCGCCTAATGTCGAATAGCCCATTTGTTGCATAGCACGATTTAATGAGACTAAATCAGTCTGTGACAGCTTTGCGCCTATTACTGGCATCACATCACCTTATTTCATTGAATTTACATAGTTGTCGGTTAGCCCTTCGGCATCGATGTTAATTCGCTGGTCTTCTAAGAATGCGTTAATCACCTGCCAGTCTTTATCTTTGAGGTACTTTGAACCAAGTATGCCACCTAATAATACTAGATTTACTACGGTTGTGAAACTCATGTCTTGCTTAAGTTCTTTGATCAATCTACCCTGTATGTCTCGAAGCTGGTCTTCTAAGAAGTCGTTCAGAGTTATACTCATGCGATTCATCAATGCATCATTGGTGTAATGGTGCATTGGTTATATAAGATTTGTTAAGGCGTTGAATAATTTGATAATTGACTTCTAAGCTAATCTTTAAATCACAACATCATGTCGTCGAACGATAGGGTAATAGGTTTAGGTATTGTGATGTTATTATAATCACGCTCAGAAATGATAACATCGTAACATGAAATGCATGGTAACGGTTTGAAATTGACAGTAAGTTTGTTCTAATACTACGCTAAAGCCCGAATTATCTAGATCTAAGTAAACACAATTCATGCTCATATTCTGGTAGCCATCTAGACTGACGAAATACAGTAGGCTTGTAATTATTTAGACAAGCCAATGCCATCATGCATAATGCTCTATCAGAAGATGGTACCCCCGGGGTATGCAAGTCTATTCGCCTTTAGTTAGCGCTGGTCTGAACTCATGTGCCAATTTCATGTTTAGTTGACGCCAGATAGACCTCTTGCAGCAAGTCGCCATAGAAACTTACCAACATCGCTTATGTTGTGAAGATCACTGTAGGGCCATTGATATGCCGGGTAGTCGCTGCTGTAAATATTGTCAGTCTCGCCAACCTTGACACCTTCTAGCCAGCCCATTGCTTCTATGGCAAATTCATTCTCTTTAGTCTCTTTAAGGGCAATAATTACATCTGCCAATACGCCACGTTTAGTATCTTTCTTGTACTGTTTGATGTTATAATACATAGAATTGGCATAATTCTGTTGTGTCTTTACTTCTATCGTAACCCCGCTTGGGTATAGTATAAAGTCTGGGCCGAGTTTATGTTCTCGCATGTATAGCAACTGATGGTCGAAAT